>Ga0302293_10000387_pt1 | contig 23833 bp, 26 predicted proteins | sample III_Fen_N2_2_FD_198758 | JGI IMG/M metagenome (GOLD analysis project Ga0302293, IMG submission 198758) | Peat permafrost microbial communities from Stordalen Mire near Abisko, Sweden - III_Fen_N2_2 | ecosystem: Environmental > Terrestrial > Soil > Wetlands > Permafrost | place: Sweden: Abisko...
AAAAATTGACGTATATTTCATAAATCGCTTGACAACAAAGGTAGGTAGCCGGACAATAAACATGCTGGCGTAGTCCAGTTAGCTCCCGCCGGATTTATTCCGGACGGAAACAAAAATTAAAGTTGATTAGCGACAACTGAAAAAAATGCCGAAAAAATCTCTGAGGAGGGAACGATGAATTTACGGAAAATTGGTTTCGTAATTGTGCTCGCAATCTTGACCCTTGCATCTTGCAAGAACCCCGCTAACAAGCCCGTGACAGTTAATTTCTGGCACATTGGTACTGCGGCGACTGACAAGGCTTACTACCAGGGCGTAGTAGACGCTTACACCAAACTTCATCCGAATGTAACGATTCAGCTCACAATTCTTGAAAATGAAGCATTCAAGAGCAAACTCGCAACAGTTATGCAGTCAGGAACACCGCCAGACGTATTCCATAGCTGGGGCGGCGGTATGCTCGCTGAATATGCGAAAGCCGGCCTTCTCCGCGACATCACCAAATTTACCAAAGACACAGACTGGGGTAAATCAATGGCTGCCGGTGTATGGAATGTTTATGCCTATGATGGCAAACAGTACGGCGCTCCATTCGACATGGGTGCAATTACGTTCTGGTACAACAAAGACATCCTCGCGAAAGTCGGATATACCGCTTTCCCGACCGACTTTGACGATTTAGTCGTTCTCGTCGGTAAACTGAAAGCAGCCGGCATTGTACCGATCGCACTCGGTGGCGGAGACAAATGGCCCGCAATGCACATGTGGACCTATATCGCGGAACGCATCGGCGGAAAAGAAGTCCTTCAGAACGCAGTACAGGGCAAGGGAAATGGATTCAACGACCCCGCATTCATCAAAGCCGGCGATATCCTCGTTCAGCTCGTGAAAGCAGGAGCATTCCAGGACGGTTTCCTTGGCGCTACATATAACGATGAAGCAGCTCTCGTCGGAAACGGCAAGGCAGCAATGGAACTGATGGGTCAGTGGGCTCCGAACGTAGAAAAGGATTCTTCTGTCAGCAAAACCGGTATCGGCGCAGCTCTTTCTGCGGCTCCGTTCCCCTCAATCAAGGACGGCCTCGGCAAAGTCACTGACGTAGTCGGCGGCGGAAACGGTATGGCAATCGGCAAGAACGCTCCCGACGCTGCTGTTGACTTCCTCAAGTTCCTCACGAACCAGGAAAACAATGCCGCTTACGCAGCAGCAGCCGGTATCATCCCGACCGTTAAGGGCGCAGAAACCGGAATCAAAGATGACAATGCAAAATTGGTTAAGGGAATCGTTGACAAGACCGAGTTCTTCCAGCTCTATCTTGACCAGTTCCTCGCTCCCGCACCCGCTGGAGCTGTAAACGACAACGTACAGGCAATCCTTGCCGGAACCAAGTCGCCTACGGACGCCTGCAAAGCTATTCAGGCTGCAGTTGACTCAAACAAATAACTCGTAACTGAGTAAGTTGCCCGGGGCACACACCCCGGGCTTTTCTTTATCTATCTTTGCTAATGGGAAACAATATGAAAAACAAATCAAGCCAGTTTTTACTTCTCGCATTCTTGCTCGGACCGGCATTGATACTCTTTACCTTTTTTGTCGTCATCCCCGTTTTCCAGGCGGCTTTTTTCAGCCTTTTCAAATGGAACGGTTTGGGACCTATCGTCGATTTCCGCGGAATCAACAACTTCAAGCTGCTTTTTGCCGATGAGGTTTTTCATAAAGCCCTGACAAACAACTTGATCATTGTCATCGTTTCATTGATTATCGAAATACCGCTTGCGCTTTACGCGGCGTTGATAATCGGACGCAAAAACTTCAAATTTGCTATCTTGTTCCGCACGTTCTTTTTTCTCCCGTACGTTCTTTCCGAGGTCATTACGGGACTTCTTTGGCAGTTCATTTATCACCCCCAATATGGATTGGTTAAAATGTTTTTTGCGTTTTTCGCGCCAGGGGTCGATGCCCCTACGCTTCTCGGGAATCCAAAGACGGTTCTCGGAGCGATAATGGTCGCGATTATCTGGAAATATTTTGGATTTCATATGTCAATTCTGATTGCCGGTTTACAGGATATAAGCGAGGAAGTACGGGAAGCCGCGAAAATTGACGGCGCGTCGGAAGGACAGACAACGCGGCGTATCATTTTGCCCCTGCTACGACCGACGCTCATGATATCCATATTTTTCTCGATTATCGGTTCGTTTCAGGTATTCGACGTAATATGGGCGATGGGAAAAGGCGATCCGGTCAATTCTGCCGAAACTATGGTTACGTATATGTATAAATTCGGCATGCAACGGTTCAATATTGGTTACGGCAGCGCGGTAGCCGTTACGATATTCCTGATCTGCCTGACTTTCAGCGTATTCTATAACAGGCAAACTCTTAAAAGCGAAGGAATGACTAAATGAAAACACAATCCTACTCTTCGCAGAAAATTTTTGCGCGTACGATTCAGTATACCTTCTGCTTCCTGCTACTTTTAATCGTCGTTACGCCCCTCTATATCGGGCTCCTCGGCGGTTTCAAGACAATGGGACAACTCATGACCGATCCCTTCGGTTTTCCGATTCCGTTCAATATCGCCAAATACACCGACTTGCTGACGGGAAAACAGGGAACTTTTTGGGTCGCTCTTACCAATTCGCTGATCGTTTCCGTCGGGACCATTTCGCTTACGATCGTCGTTTGCGTCCTGGCTGCCTTCGCGCTTGCCCGCATGAAGTTTCGCGGTAGGGAACTGTTCAAAAGCTATTTCATGCTCGGACTTCTGTTTCCCCTTGCCGTCGCGATCCTTCCGCTGTATTTGCAGATCAGGAACATGCATCTTCTTGACTCATACATGGGAGTCATACTTCCCCAGTGCGCGTTCCAGATACCGATGACCATTCTCCTTCTCCGGGGATTCTTTCTCGGTATTCCCCAGGATCTGGAAGATGCCTGCGCGATCGACGGTTATGGGCCTATGGGTTTTCTGATGCACATGGTTATCCCGCTTTCAACCCCGATCCTGTCAACGACGGGAATTCTCGTGCTTGTCGCGAGCTGGAACAACTTTTTCCTTCCTCTTCTCGTCTTTAACGACGTCAATAAATTTACGTTGCCGATGGGTGTTATGGCATTTCAGGGTCAGCATATGTCGGACTGGAATATGATTCTCGCGTATTTGACGCTTGCAATGGTTCCCGCGATTATATTGTTCGTCGCAGGACAAAAGTACATCGTTGCGGGACTTACCGGAGGAGCCGTCAAGGGCTGATCATTTTTCTGTTTCGTTCCTTCTGTTTATTTTTTTCCGGCCGGCTGCCCTGACGGGTATGCCGGCTTTTTTTAAGCAAGAGGAAAACCAGATATCATTTTGTTAACCATGGAGAACTTTTTTCTTTCATTTCGCCCCGCGTATGCTTATATTTGGTTTTTAGATGGAGGCACGATTATGAACAATACAGCAGTGGAAAGAAAACCGAAGACCGAAGTAATCGAATGCGTATGCGCAAAACCCTTCGATTCCGAAAATGCCCGCGCAAATGACGAGGACAATCCCTGCAAAAACGGAGAAAGCTGAATCATGACTTTCAGAAGGATCGAACAAATCGTAACAGGATCCCGCGCCGTTGACGGCGCGGGAGTTCGTCTTTTACGCGTTATCGGATCGGAAAACGTGAAAGTTTTCGATCCTTTTTTAATGCTGGACGCGTTCGATTCGTCCGATCCCGATGACTACACCAAGGGATTTCCCTGGCACCCGCACAGGGGCATCGAAACGGTGACTTGGATCGCGAACGGAAACATCGAGCACGGCGATAGCCTCGGCAACAGGGGAACGATCCGCGACGGGGGATGTCAATGGATGACGGCAGGGAGCGGTATCATACACCAGGAAATGCCCATGGCGGCGAAGCGAATGCTCGGGCTTCAACTTTGGATCAACTTGCCCGCCAAGGACAAGATGACCGCGCCAAAATACCGGGACCTGAAAGCGGATATGATTCCCGTGATCGAGAAAGACGGCGTCCGCGTCGCGGTCATAGCTGGTAAGTTTCGCGAAACAATCGGCGCGATGCACTGTGATTACGTCGACGCGACCGTGCTCGACATTTCGATCGAAGCGGGATGTTCCATCGACGTTCCCGTATCGGAAAAAGACACGGTTTTTGCGTATATTATCGACGGTGATATTTCCTTTGACGAAGACAGGGGCGAAGGCGATAGCACGAAGGTTAGATTTTACGAACGGCGCAGGGCCGTTCTTCTTTCGGAAGGCGACACCGTCGTTATGACGGCAAGCAAAGCGAAGGACGCGCGGTGCGTTTTATTTTCGGGGACACCGCTTCGCGAAAGCGTCGCATGGGGCGGACCGATTGTAATGAACACTCAAGAAGAACTGGACCTCGCATTCCGGGAACTTGAAGAAAATACGTTTATCAAGCATGGATAAGGAAAAAATATGAGCGACCGACATTTCAATCCTGTATTTATCGGGCATGGATCGCCGATGAACGCAATCTCGTCAAACTCATACACCAGGTTCCTGCATGACTTCGCGGGAACCTTTGGCATACCCCGAGCGATCGTGGCTATATCGGCGCATTGGCAAACGCACGGAACTTGGATAACCGGAAACGATAACCCTGGTCAGATTTATGATTTTTACGGATTTCCCGACGAATTGTATCGTGTGAGATATGCTCCGGGAGGATCAAGCGAAACAGCGAAGCTTTTGAAAAACGCGGATATCGGTATTCAGGTTGACGGAACGAGGGGCATAGACCATGCGGGCTGGGCGGTCGTAAAGCATCTCTATCCCGAACAGAACGTTCCCCTTCTAGAATTGAGCCTTGACGTCGACAAGACAGAGAAGGAACATTTCGATCTCGGCAAGAAACTCGCGCAATTTTGCGATAAGGGGATCCTGATTATCGGAAGCGGAAATTTGATTCACAATTTGCGCATGGTCGATTTCGACGAGGACGCGAAACCGTATCAGTGGGCGCTCGAAGCGGATGCATGGCAAAAGGAGAAGCTTGACGCTAACAGCGCGTTCGACCTGATCGATTATAAAAAATCCATGCCCCACTGGCAAAAAGCCGTACCGACCGACGAGCATTATCTTCCGTTATTATATATTCTCGGCATGAAAAACGAGCACGACGTTGTTCGCGGCATTCATCAGGAAATACAAAATGGAAGTATTTCAATGAGAAGCGTCCTGATAGAAAAACGATGATCAGTAAACCTTGCACTGTGATTAAATCACGGTGTTTTTTTTCTGCCCGACCTATACTAAACGTAACGAATCAAAAAATGATTTTTTTTTAGTGGGGGGCAACACATGAAATTATTAATTATCGGCGGAGTCGCGGGCGGAGCTACGGCGGCGGCACGCGCCCGGCGTGTGTCAGAAAGCGCGGAAATCACTCTCCTTGAACGCGGTCCTTACGTTTCTTTCGCAAATTGCGGCTTACCGTATTATATCTCCGGCGATATTGAAAAACGATCCCAACTCCTCTTGCAAACGCCGGAAGGATTTGACTCGCGATATGGAGTAAAAGTTCATCTTGAAACCGAAGCGATCGAAATTGACCGCCCGAATAAAAAAGTACTTACCAAAGGAAAGGAAGGAGAGATTTGGCGCGAATACGACAAACTCATCCTTGCGCAAGGAGGAAATCCTGTTTTGCCTCCGCTTCCCGGCTCGGACGCCCCGCATACATTCAAACTATGGACAATTCCCGACGTTGACCGCATACAGTCCTTCATAAAAGAAAAAAAACCAAGGACGGCGATCGTCGTAGGCGGCGGCTTTATCGGGCTTGAAATGGCCGAAGCGTTTCACATGCGCGGAATCAAAACTACGATAGTGGAACTCTTGCCTCACGTTATGAGCGTCATGGACGGGGAATTCGGCGAACGGATAAAAACGCACCTCGAGGCAAACGGGATCAACGTAGTTACCGGAGTCGGCCTGAAAGCCGTTCTTCCGGAAACAAAGGAAGTTGAGCTCGCGGACGGACGGAAACAGGATGGCGGCCTGGTACTCTTTTCCGTGGGAGTCAGGCCGGAACTTACGCTTGCAAAACAGGCAGGGCTACGTATCGGAGAGTCAGGCGGTTTGTTCGTCGACGAATACCTGCGGACGTCCGATCCCGATATTTACGCGGCGGGAGACATGGTTGAAGTCGTTCAAAAAGTATCGGGACGAAAGGTACGCATTCCTCTCGCAGGACCCGCGAATCGTCAGGGTCGCATAGCCGCGACAAACGCGCTTGGCGGATACATGAAATACCGCGGCGCCCTCGGCACGAGCGTCGTCAAGCTTTTGGACGCGACCGCGGCATCTACGGGGCTCACGGAAAAAGCGGCGAGGGACGCGGGATTGAACGTCGGAACGTGCGTCATTCACAAGGATAATCACGCCGGATATTACCCCGGCGGAAAACAGCTCACGCTTAAACTCGTGTATGACAAAAAAACCGGCCTCCTGTACGGGGCTCAATGTTTTGGCTTCGAAGGCGTCGAAAAAAGAATCGACGTTCTCGCAACCGCGCTTGCGGGAAGCATGACCGTGGAAGATATTTCAGAACTGGACCTTGCCTACTCACCGCCTTATTCAAGCGCTAACGATCCGGTCAACATGGCGGGCTTTGTGGCAATGAACGATATTTCGGGTTTTAGTCCCCTGATGACCGCGGACGAAGCGGCAGCCCGTTACTCGGGAGAAACGGGCATTATTCTTGATGTGCGGAATCTCGGGGAATATGAAAAAGGACACGTGAAGGGTTCGGTCAATATTCCCGTCGACGAATTGCGGCTCCGGCTCGGTGAGTTGCAAAAAGACAAAGAATTTTTTGTTCATTGCGCGGTCGGTTTTCGCGCCCATCTCGCGGTGCGAATATTGAAGGAAAACGGGTTTGCTTCTGTCTGGAACATCACCGGCGGATACACAAGCATGAAAGCAGCGCAAATATTCCTGGAGGAAAAATAAATGAGCAAAATTATGGATAAAATTAAAGCCGGCGCGAAAATCATCGACGTGCGTTCCCCTGACGAATACGCGGACGGATTTTATAAGGGAGCAATCAATATTCCCGTAAGTATTATGCCAAAAAAAATGGACTTGATCGGCTCAAAAGATACGCCGATCATTGTGTATTGCGCCTCGGGCAGCAGAAGCGCCGTCGCGATGTCCTTGCTCAAGGCAGCGGGATTCACGGAGGTAACGAACGCAGGCGGTCTTGGCGACATGCCCGCATAAACCGTGATTTTAATTAAGTATTTGTCTTTCCCCTGAATGTGTGATAAAGTTTACCTTGCCTTACTGGGCTAACTTTATCGCTTTCAGGAGTACTTGTTATGAAAATCAGATCCAAGATGATGCTCGGTTTCGGAGCGGTCACTTTCGCGCTGCTGATCGCGCAAGGTATTATTCTTTTCACGCTAATCAATACAAATCTGACCACAAAAATAAACAAAGAGCTGGATAATACACTGGAAACGACAACCCAGATGGTCAACGGCATAATCATGAATTCCATGAGAAGCTACCTGCGCGGCATTGCGGAAAAAAACCGCGATCTGATTCAAAGTTACTACAATAAAGTGCAAGCCGGACAGATGACCAAAGACGCCGCGATGGCGGAGATCAAAAAATTATTCAAAGATCCCGTTTACGGAAAAATCGGAACGACCGGTTATCTTGCGGGCGTCGATACAAACGGCGTTCTTGTCATTCATCCGAAATCAGAGGGAGCGAATGTAGGTTCCTATGACTTCATGAAACAGGCTATCGCTTTGAAAAACGGATATCTCGAATATATGTGGAAAAATACGGGGGAAACCGAGGAGCGGGCAAAAGCCGGGTATGTCTCGTATTTTGAACCCTGGGACATAATGGTATGGGCTTCGTCATACAAATCCGAATTCGCATCTATGATTAACGCCCAGGACTTGAAAGATTACATTCTCTCGATAAAAATCGGAACGACCGGCTATCCCTTCGTTCTCGACCAGAGCGGAACCTTAATTATTCACCCCAAACTCGAAGGTCAAAATCTGATGGATAAAAAGGACGCGAGGGGAAATCTTTTTATCAAGCAAATCCTTGACGCGAAAAACGGAAAGATTAACTATCTGTGGCAAAATCCCGATGAAAAATCGGCGAGGGAAAAATTCGCGTATTTCCGCTATTTGCCGGACACTGACTGGACGCTGGTTATTTCGTCGTATACCGAGGAATACTATGGCCTGCTGACGATTTTCCGCAATATTCTCCTGCTGACGATTTCCATCACTATATTGATAACCATTTTCGTCGTGTTTTTTATCTCGGGAAAAATAGCCATCGTGATAAACGAACTGACCTATGCCTTCACGCGTCTCGCCGAGGGCGAATTGACGTACAAGACCAAACTGATTTCAGACGACGAGCTCGGTGAAATGAGCATGGATTACAACCGCGTCATCGAAACCTTAAGCGGTTCGCTTCACGAGCTGAAAAAAGTCACGAGCGACAGCGAAAACATGTCGTCTGAACTCTCGACCAATTCGACCGAACTTTCCGCGACAGTCAACCAGATGTCCGCGACAATGCAGTCGATGGACGATCGCATACAGACAGTCCATCATGAGGTGGAAAGCTCAAATACGAATATCGCTTCCATCAATGGCAATATCAAGAACGTCATCAGTCTGATTGACATTCAATCGGAGGCGGTGGAAAATTCGTCTTCCGCGATAACGGAGATGATCGCAAATATCAGCACCATCGAAAAGGCGACCTCGGACAAGAAAAACCTCGCCGGTCAATTGGTGAACCTCGCGAATATCGGCGAAAGGGACATGCAGGCTACCGTGGTCTCCATAACCGACATCTCCAAGGATACCGAAACGATCCTTGGCTTAATCCAGATAATTAATAACGTCGCAAGCCAGACAAACCTGCTCGCGATGAACGCGGCCATAGAAGCGGCTCACGCGGGTAATGCGGGAAAGGGTTTTGCGGTCGTCGCCGACGAAATAAGAAAACTCGCCGAGACCTCGGGAGCAAATGCCAAATCGATTTCCACGTCGCTTAACGCGATAGCGCAAAAAATATCGAATGCTTCCTCTAAAACGGTCACGACAAACGAGGCTATCAAGAAAATCATTATCGGGATCGGGGACGTTACTGACAGCATGAACGAGACGCTGATGGGCTTGCAGGAAATAACCGTCGGAAGCAAGCAGATAACAGAGGCGATAACCGGGCTCAAGCAAATCACGAACGAGGTTAAGAATTCGAGTCAGGACATGAACAAGGGTACAGACCTTATCATGGCTTCGATGGGACATATTACGTCCCTCACTCAGGAATCAAGCGAAGGAATTGCCGAGGTAAATATCGGCTCGAGGGAAATCTCGAAATCGGTACTCCGCCTCACCGAACTTTCGGTTACCAATTCGGATACGATCAAATCGCTGAAACGCGAAATCTCGCGGTTCAAGACGGAGTAGCACGCAAAAGCCTGTCTTGCGCATACATAGCGCTTTTAATATAATTCGCGCTATTCAGGAGACTTGAAAATGCATATTCCCGACGGATATCTGGGGCCCGTGACGTGCGCGGCCGGCTACGCGGTTATGGCTCCTGTTTGGGCGATCGCCGCAAACAGGGTCAAAAAGACACTCGAGGCAAAACAGGTTCCGCTTCTCGCGATCGGCGCCGCGTTCAGTTTCGTCATCATGATGTTTAACATTCCCATTCCCGGAGGGACCACGGGACACGCGGTCGGGGCGGTACTTGTCGCCATTCTTTTAGGGCCATGGGCCGCGACCATCGCCGTAACGGTGTCGCTTGCCATACAGGCGCTGCTCTTCGGAGACGGAGGCATTACCGCCTTTGGGGCAAACTGTTTCAACATGGCGTTCGTGCTCCCCTTCGTCGGATATGGAGTCTATCTTCTCATTAGCGGTAAAAGCGAAATCACGTCGTTCCGCCGGGTCGTTGCCGCGGGTATCGCAGGATACGTCGGATTAGTAGTCTCAGCGTTCGCCGCAAGCATCGAATTCGGCATTCAGCCCCTTTTGCATCATACGGCCGAGGGACAGGCGCTCTATTGTCCCTATGGACTCAATTTCACCATACCCGCGATGGTCGGCTCCCACGCGATCGGATTTGGATGGGTAGAGCTGATAGTGACGGCGTTCGTCGTCAAATTTCTCCAGAAACAGGAACCGGACCTTCTTCGACCGACTCTCCTTCAGCCTGTCGTAAAGGAGGCCACAAAATAAAAACAGCAACAAAGTTGGGAATAGGCGTCGGTATCCTTGCCGTTCTTTCCCCGATAGGACTGATATTCCCCGCGCTTTTTAAGGCAGGTTCCGCTTGGGGCGAATGGGGCTCTGCCGAGATCAAGAATATGCTCGGCTACATACCGAACGGGCTGGGAAAACTGGCTTCGCTGTGGACTGCGATTCTTCCCGACTACTCTTTCGCAGGATGGGAAGAAAAGGGACTTGGCAGTCGGAGTCTCGCATATATTATTTCGGCCGTCGTTGGGATTGCACTGTGCGTCGGACTTGGCTGGCTGCTCGGAAAAATACTTGCAAAAAAAAACTAGCGGTTTTTTTGAACGCACGCTGGAAGATATCGTCTCATTACTGATAGAGTCGGTTTCACGCGACGAGATAGCCCGAGGCAAAGGATTTCTGCAGGGATGCGACCCACGATTCAAACTCATGAGCGTTGCGCTGCTATTGGCCTCAGCACTGGTTTCGAAAAATTCCGAAGGACTATGCGCCATCTATCTTGTCGTCATCGTATTGACGTTACTGTCCTCGGTGCGTCTGTCTTTTTTCCTGAAGCGAACGCTTTTCTTCATCCCGATCTTTTCGCTCTTTATCGTATTCCCTGCCATTTTCAATTTTGTAACGCCCGGCGAGCCTGTCGTCTCATTTACGCTCTTCGGCATCGGTTCTAGCATTACCCGGCAAGGTCTCGGCTCGGCGGGTATCCTGCTCCTGCGCGTGCTTGATTCCGTATCCCTCGCGGTCCTGCTCGTTCTTACGACGCAACAGCATATAATTCTCAAAGTTCTCCGGGTATTCAGGGTTCCCCAACTCTTTATCATGACCATAGGCATGACCTGGCGCTATATTTACCTTCTGCTCGATATCGTGCAAAACACTTTTCTCGCGATCAGAAGCCGCGTCGGTTATGTTACGTCGTCGAAAACCGGCAGGAGGGTCATCGGCGCGAATTTGGGAACTCTCTGGCTTAAATCCTGGCGCCTGCAGAATCAGGTATATGACGCGATGATCTCCCGCGGCTATACGGGAGAACCCAGGGTACTTGATGAATTCGGCGCGCATGCGGTAGATTTTATCCTGCTTGCGATTTCTACTATAATTTTTACGGGAACCTTATGCCTGAACCGCTATATACGCTAAAAGACGTCTCATTCTCATATTCCGAAAACATTCTGGCATTGAACGGTCTTGATCTCACGATCGGCAAAGGGGAGCGGATTGCGCTGATTGGCGCGAACGGCACGGGCAAATCGACGCTGCTCGGTCTTCTCGATGCCTTGCAGTTTCCCTCGTCGGGGACCATCGAGGCGCTCGGAAGGACTCTCACCGAACGGGCGATGAACGACGCGGCTTTTCAGCGACAGTTCAGAAGCGCGGTCGGATTCGTATTCCAGAATCCAGACATACAGCTCTTTTGCCCGACGGTTCGGGAGGATATCATCTTTGGTCCCCTCCAGCTTGGGGTCGACAAAACAGAAATCGTACGTAAGCTTGACGAGATCGCGTCACGGCTGAGGATTGCGCATCTCCTTGACCGCTCGCCTTTTCAGCTCAGTATCGGCGAGAAAAAGAAAATCGCCGTCGCATCGGTTCTGATAATCGCTCCGGACGTATTATTGCTCGATGAGCCGACTGCGGGACTCGATCCCCGCACGACCCGGGACATCATGGACGTGCTTGACGAAGAGCACTCTAAGGGAAAGACAATCATCATGGCGACGCATGACCTTCACATCGTTGAGGAAATCGCCGACACTGTCCACGTATTCGGATCCGACAAAAAAATAATCCGAAGCGGTACCGCCGAAGAAATTCTCACCGACCATATATTTCTTCAGGAAAACAACCTGATGCACTCTCATGTATCCCGGTATCTACACCAAAAATAATTAAATAGGAGTTTGCCATGACTCTCCAGCAGCTAAAATACGCCATCGGAGTCGCGTACGCGGGTTCTTTTAACGAAGCCGCGAAACAAATGTACATATCGCAACCGAGCCTTTCAAACGCCGTCAAGGAGCTCGAAGATGAAATGGGCGTTCGGATTTTTACGCGCAACACGCGGGGTATTTCGGTCACCGCCGAAGGGGCCGAATTCCTGGGATATGCTCGGCAAGTCGTGGAACAATCCGAGTTGCTCGAATTCCGGTATCGGGAAAAAAAGCCGGCACGCTATCTTTTTTCGATATCGGCCCAGCATTATGCGTTCGTCGTAAACGCTTTCGTCGATTTGGTTCGCGAGTATGACGGCAACGAGTATGAATTTACGATACGCGAGACGCGAACCCATGAAATCATCAATGACGTGCGAAACCTCAGAAGCGAGATCGGAGTCCTTTACATAAATTCCTTCAATGAAAAGATTTTGAATAAATTTTTCCGCGAATACGGCTTGACCTTCACGCCTTTGTTTGCGGCAAAGCCCCATGTATTCCTGAGCTCCGCGCATCCACTCGCCAAAAAGAAAAAAGTCCAGATTAGGGATCTCGATCCGTTCCCCTGTCTCACCTATGAGCAGGGAGAGCACAACTCCTTCTATTTTTCGGAGGAAATCCAAAGTACGCTTTCCCACAAAAAAAGCATCGTCGTGAGCGACCGTGCGACGCTGTTCAATCTTCTGATCGGTCTCGACGGATACACAATCTCTACCGGGATCCTTACATCCGATTTGAACGGCAATAATATTGTCGCGGTGCCCTTGGAAATTCAGGATGAAATTACCGTCGGGTATATTACTCTGAAAAATTTGCCCCCAAGCGAGCTTGGCAAAAGATATCTTGCGGGTCTTGCGAAATTCAATCCGGGAAACAGACGAAACCGTTAATAGCTTTAAACTATATCTAACTATAGTAATTATGTTTTTGACTATAATACGCATTTAAGCTATCCTTGAATCATCCGGTTGTTTCAAGGAGACGGCTATGAAAATTTCTATACAAGGATATCCAAGGATTGGCGCGTCACGCGAGCTTAAATTCAAGACAGAATCGTGGTTTAAGGAAACAACTAGCGATGAAGAGCTTCTGTCAACCGCAAAAGACCTCCGTGCGGCCCACTGGGAGATTCAGCGCTCAAAAAAAACGGATTTCATACCTTCCAACGATTTTTCTCTTTATGACAATATGCTCGATACCGCAGTGCTCCTAAACGCCGTACCCGCTCGATATCGTTCACTTGGCCTTTCGCCGCTTGAAACGTATTTCGCGATGGCGAGAGGATATCAGGGAACCGCCGGCGACGTTAAGGCATTGGCCATGAAAAAATGGTTTAACACAAATTATCACTATCTCGTACCGGAAATTGAAACCGGAACGGAAATAAAACTTGCCGGGGCGAAACCCTTTGACGAATACCTTGAGGCTACCGCGCTCGGCATTGAAACAAAACCGGTTATAATCGGTCCATTCACATTTCTTAAGCTGGTTCATTTTACAGGAGATAAAACGGCCGATAGCCTTAAACAAGGCATAATAGCGGCATATTCGGAAATACTTGGCCGCTTCAACGCGCTCGGGACCCCGTTGATCGAGCTCGATGAGCCGTATCTTTCAACGGATCTCGATGCGACGGATCTCGCTTTTTTCAAAGCGCTATATCGACCTCTTCTTAAAATCCCGCTGCGTCCGAAAATACTCCTCCAAACATACTTTGGAGATATCCGGGATGCATACGGCGACGTGACGTCGATTCCCTTCGACGCGATAGGACTCGACTTCGTAGAGGGAAAACAAAATCTTCGACTGATTCGGGAATTCGGCTTTCCAGCCAATAAAATTTTGATTGCCGGTGTCGTAAACGGAAAAAATATCTGGAAAAACGACTATCAAAAAACGCTCGCCGTTATCGACGAACTCTCTCTTAAATGCGCAAATCTCGCTATCGGCACCTCATGTTCTCTCCTCCATGTACCGCACTCATTGGCGGGCGAAACAGAGCTTCCACCGTCTCTTGCGCGGCGTCTTGCCTTCGCGGAGGAAAAAATTGACGAGCTTAAGGCACTTGCGGAGCTTGCGGAAATTCCGATCAAGGAACGCACAGGGGTAAGAATCCCGACTTCTCTTCCCGCGGAGAGCGCCGCGCTTCATGATAAAATACATGCGCTCGAAAAAAAAGACTGGACGCGAGTGCCCTCTTTCTCCCAACGGGCGGAAATTCAAAAAAAATGTTTCCGTCTTCCGGCCCTTCCGACTACCACTATCGGCTCATTTCCGCAAACCGACGAAGTCAAGCACAACCGGGCGCTTTTCAAAAAAGGCGAAATAACGGAAATACAATATGAGGCAAAAGTCAAAAAAATGATCGCCGACTGTATTGCGCTGCAGGAAGATATCGGGCTTGACGTTTTGGTCCATGGCGAATACGAGAGAAACGATATGGTCGAGTATTTCGGCGAAAATCTTGAGGGCTTCGCTTTTACAAATCGGGCTTGGGTACAATCCTACGGGACGAGATGCGTCAAGCCACCGATAATCTCGGGAGATATTTCGCGCAAAGCCCCGATTACCGTCAAATGGTCGATCTACGCACAGAGTCTCACAAAAAAACCTGTGAAGGGAATGTTGACGGGTCCTGTCACGATTCTGAACTGGTCGTTTCCCCGAGAAGATATTCCACTTTCAGAAAGCGCATACCAAATCGCACTCGCAATTCGCGAAGAAGTTCTCGATCTTGAAAAAAACGGAATCGCTGTCATACAAATCGACGAGGCTGCGCTCAAGGAAAAACTTCCGTTACGAAAGGCAGACTGGCATACCGGGTATCTCGACTGGGCGATACCCGCATTCAATCTTGTCCACAGCGGCGTAAAAGCCGAGACGCAAATACACACGCATATGTGCTATAGCGAATTCACCGGCATTATTCCGGATATCGACGCGATGGACGCCGACGTAATTTCATTCGAGGCTTCGCGCTCGAATCTTTCGATTCTGGACTCGCTCGCTCAAAACAATTTCAGGACCGCGGTCGGCCCAGGCGTATACGACATTCACTCGCCGCGAGTGCCGTCCATCGATGAAATAACGAGCGCGCTTCGGGCGATTCTCGGTAAGATTCCCGCCTGTCGGGTCTGGGTCAACCCTGACTGCGGACTAAAAACGCGCGGAACCGTCGAAACCAATTCAAGCCTTAAAAATCTCGTCGAGGCGGCCAAGCAGGCGCGGAAAAATGAAGAAATATCTTGCCGTTGAGATCGATCCCCCCTCGGATACCGATATCCGCTTTTTTATGGAAAGCTCGCTCAGAATGCGGGAACTCGGGGTCGATGCCATCACTATCGCCGATAACCCTTTCGCGAGAGCCCGCGCCGACAGCGCCATAATCGCGTGCAAGCTCGCGCGCGAAACGGGTATGCGCGTTATTCCTCATCTCACATGCAGGGACAAAAATCTGAATGCGCTGAAATCCGCAATGCTTGGGCTTTCCATCGAAGGGATCGGCACCGTACTCGCGGTTACAGGCGATCCTGTTCGGGATGAGGACCGGCTGCGGATACGTAGTCTCGCAGGATTCAACTCGCTTGATTTTGCGCGCACGATATCGGAATGGAACCAAACTGATTTCGCGCTTCCCTTCACGATCGGCGGCGCGCTGAACGTAAACGCCCGTAACTTCTCCGTTGAACTCGAACGTGCAATCCTGAAAACAGAAGCGGGGGTGAGTATGTTCTTCACGCAGCCGGTCATCAGCGAGCAAGCTCTGCGAAATCTTCGTCTAGCCAGGGATGTTTTACCGAACGAAACAATGCTTCTCGGGGGAATTCTTCCTGTCGTGAGCCACAAGAACGCCCTCTTCATGAATGAGAACCTGAATGGCATAACTGTATCACCGGAAATTGTCGAACTGTATCGGGATGCGACGAAAGATCAGGCAAGCGGACTCGCTGTTTCCGTTTCGCTCGATATAATGGAAAAACTATCGCATGAAGTTGACGGGTATTACCTGATAACACCGTTCAAACGTATCGATATCATCGAATCGATTATCACCGAATTGAATACATACGGTGATGAACTTGCAACGCCTGACACTGAACCGACCAGATACAGGACCCGCCCAAAGGTTCAGCATTAAAACCCAAATATACATTTTATGCGGAACAGCCCGACTCACCGCAATACGGATATTAAGCCGCAAAGTTTTTGGCGTGCCCAAGTTTAGCTGTCTTAACCGCTCCAGATTATAAATTTTGTTTGACTTGCGTAAGTTCAAAGGGCAGAATCGAAATTCCGGCGTTGCCGGGTAAAAACTAACAGGTAAAGTCGAAAAAGCGGTAAATTAATTCAAGCAACGGGTAGTTTTGCGCTTCTCGCCGCAAAGTATCGTTTCGCGCAAAAATGCCAGATCCTGTCAGTTTGGGTGATTGTTGTTGCGAAGCTTTTCCGGGACGAAATATAGCTTAACCTCTATTTGCAGCCCGGGAAATCACTCAATTAAAAATGACAATCCCTTTCTGTTATTTACAATAAAATGGAGGTCATATGAAAAAATCCGGACGTCTATTTGTAACCATTGTGGTTACGGCAATGGTAACAATCACTTTCTTGATTGCTGGCTGCAAGCAAGCGGTAGCGATGTGGGAACAGGATCGGGTGCCTATATTCTTGGAGACCATAATGATTTTACCGTGTACCAACAAGTAACAGGAAGCATTATAGGAAAAAATAAAAATAAAATTACTTACAAAGAAGTAGTAGTTGTTACAGGTACGTATAGTTCGTCTGGTATCAAGCTTTTAAAGGAAGGTTTTGTGATGACCGAGAAAAGCGTATATACCGAAGGCGATGGTTTGGAATCTTCCTCGACCTGCTTGTTCAACATGAACCACCTTTTAAAGCCTGACCAAAACTGGATTGAAACTCTGGCTTCGGGTTCCAAATAACCATGGAGCTCCCATGGGGGCAGACTCTGAGAAGTTTCCGAAGCGGTCGTATGAAAACCTGAATGCCATAACGGTATCGGGCGAAATCACCGAATATAATTCAGATTATTTCTTGCTTTCAAAGAATGGATCGAGTATCTTGTTATAGGAGGATAACAATGATAAGTGAAAAACTGAAAACGGCCATCAACGAGCAGATCAACAAGGAATTCTACTCATCTTACCTGTATCTCTCGATGGCGGCGCATTTTGACGCGCACGCCCTGCCCGGCTTTGCGAAATGGATGAAAGTTCAGGCTTCGGAAGAATGGGCGCATGGAATGAAATTTTACGATTATCTCACGGAAGTCGGATCGGAAGTGACGCTCGCCGCGATCGCCTTGCCGCCGACCAAATTCGGAACCCCAAAGGAAATTTTCCAGCAAGTATACGCGCATGAACAAATGGTTACCGCGTCCATTAACGCGATCTATGAGCTCGCCAAGGCCGAGAAAGACCCAAAGACCGAGATCATGCTTCACTGGTTCATAAACGAGCAGATCGAGGAAGAGAAAAACGACAGGGACATTTTGGATCAGCTCGAGCAGTCAGGCAGCAACGGATTCGGAATTATGTTCATGGACCAGCACGTACTGGGATCGCGAAAAAAAGGATAGCCGCTACAGGCACTTTGCGCATACGCCGGTGAGATACAGCGTATGCGAATTTATTTTTATTCCGTTATCGATTTCGTATTCGAGCACCAAAGTATCCATCTTGCAGTTCCCCAGATCCGTAAACCTGTGGCACTTCTCGCAATGAAACCAGTGGTGATGGGACACGGTATAATAGCGCTGAGTCCCATGCGAGTCGCAGTGAATGATAAACGATTCTGCCAGTCCATGCTCCTCAAGGTAATGCAAAGTGCGGTACACGGTCGCCTGATCCGCATCATCGCCTATCTTGTCAAACATATCGGAAGCGGAAAGCGGCACGCCGACGGACTCAAGAATGTCGAGCATGGCCTTACGGTTCTTGGTCATTTTTCCCCCGAACGGATCGAAGCCACGAAAGATCGGACTCTCTTGCCGGCAAGTACGATCACGAGAACGGCAACCGAAACAAGCGCGGTGAAACCGCCGGGCGCGACGTTCAGCGACCAGGACAAAAACAGACCAAGCATGATATCGACAATGCTGAACAGTATCGAAAAAACAAGAGTCTTCTTGAAGCCTTTCCCGAGCTGAAGGGCAGTGGCGACGGGCAGCGCGATCATGGAACTGAGCACAAGCATGCCGACGATCTTGATTGAAACGGAAATCGCCGAGGCGACCAAAATCGAAAACACGTAATTGATGAGCCTGACGCGGACGCCCGCTATCTTGGCCGTTTCCTCGTCAAACGAAATGTACAGCATCTGATGATAGAAAAGAAGAAGAGTCAAAACCGACAGAGCGCTGAGAATAATCACCGTCACAAGATCCCCGCGGGTCACTGTAAGGATGCTGCCGAACATATAGGCTTCGGCGTTGACATGCAGTTTGCCGGAACTCATGATCGTAATCGCGATACCGACGCTCAGGGACAGAACGATCGAAAGAATCAGGTCGGTATATTTTCTCAGGAAGGTCCGCAAGAACTCGATCAGCGCGCCGGCGAAGGACGTAAAGACAAAAGCGCCGATAATCGGGTTTTGCCCGGTCAGGAAGCCGAGCGTGATACCAGCGAGCGAGGCGTGCGAAAGCGTATCACCGATCAATGAGTATCTCCGCACGACTAAAAATATCCCGATGGCCGGACAAAGAATCGCGATAAAAAAAGATATGACGAACGCATTTTGCATAAATGCATACTTAAACATTTTGCGCCTCCGGGTCATTCCGCAAAAATTCGGAAACGTATTTGCCGGGATTGCACATATGCCCATGCTTTTCCGCAAGATGAAAAATCAGCGTCGAGTTCATGACGGCCGCATCAAGGTTATGCTCGACCGAGACGATGGTAATCCCCTTCTCGCGGTTCAGTTTCCGGATGACCGAATACATTTCTTTTTGGCTTTTCATGTCGACGCCGGTTGACGGCTCGTCAAGGATGATAAGGTCGGGTGAGCCGATAAGGGCGCGCGCGATAAATACTTTTTGGGCCTGTCCGCCCGAAAGCGTTCCGACGAGCGCGTTCCTGAAGTCTTCCATCTGGACATGTTCGAGGCTTTCCGCAACGACGCGTTTGTCTTTCAAGCCCAAAAGCGCGCGATATGAATTGAGCATCTCGGCGACCGTGAGCGGAAACTGCGAATTGAGAAAATCCTTTTTCTGGGGCACATAGCCAGTCCTTCGCGCGTTGCTGACGACCGTTCCCGAAGTCGGTTTTAGCAAGCCCAAAAAAAGACGGATAAGCGTGCTTTTTCCCGAACCGTTTTCGCCGACGACGGAGACATACGCGCCTTTCTTGATATACATGGTGATATTCTCGAGAATATGCGGCTCGCCCTGTGCGTATCTGAATGAGAGTGCGTCAGTTTCAATCATGATAGACCGTCCTTCCCGCTATTGATCTTTTAGTATAAAAGGTATTATATACAAATGCGAACCATTTGCAAGTGCAAACCGTTCGCAAAATCGGAGAATGTATGAAGTCAGCCAAAAGAAATCTGTTTATGCTTTGTTGTACTTTTCTGGCAGCCCTTGCTGCATTTACCTTTTCTTCATGCGGCAAAACAGGAAAGACGACGACTGAAATCGATACCAAACTCAAAGTAACCGTCACTTTCAACGCACTGAAAGAAATGGCCCAGGCCGTCGGCGGAGAGTATGTCACTGTCACAACTCTCGTTCCGGATGGTATGGAAGTTCACGATTTCGAACCAAAACCGCAGGACATGGAAGCGTTGAGTAAAGCCGACGTGTTCGTATATAACGGTTTCGGACTCGAAACCTGGGCGCCCAAGGCGATCGAATCTTCCCGAAACGAAAAACTGACCGCAGTCGACGCATCCGAAAACGCCGAACCGATAACGCTTCCCGGCGACGAGACCGACGGGCGCGGCGGAACCGATCCGCATCTCTGGCTCAGCCTGAAAGGCGCGCAGATCCAGACCCGAAACATCGCGAACGCTTTTGCCAAAGCCGATCCTGCGCATGCGGATGCGTACGCGAAAAACGCTGACGCATTTATCTCCGAACTGGAAAAGCTCTACTCGGAATATTCCGGAAAAATGAGCATCACCCCATCAAAAATTATCGTGACCGGACACGCCGCGTTCGGATACCTGTGCAGGGATTTTGGCCTTGAGCAAAATAGCGTCGAGAATGTTTTCTCGGCGGGAGAACCGTCGCCGCAGCAGTTGGCGGCACTGGTCGATTTCGCCCGCGCAAAAAAAGTAAAAACGATATTTGCCGAAAAAATGGTAAGCCCCGCTGTTTCGCAAACGCTCGCCGCCGAGATCGGCGCAAAAGTCGTCGCGATTTACACGATGGAAAGCGCGGAGGACGGAAAGAGCTATATCGAGCGGATGCGCGACAATCTTGAGGAGATATATAAAAGCTTGATCGAATAGTCCCGACGGATTCTCGCCGTGGAAAATAGCAAAAAAATGACAAATGGGTTATTATTATTCTCAAGGAGACACCTATGAAAATCAGCGCACGAAATCAACTTAAGGGCAAAGTAAAGTCAATCAATGAAGGTGCGATCAACAGCGAAGTCATTATCGAACTTCCCGGCGGAGCCTTAATAGCCTCCGTAATCACAAAAAGTTCCGTCGAAAGCCTGGGACTGAAAGTCGGAAGCACGGCTTACGCGATCGTAAAAGCTTCAAACGTAATTGTCGGAGTAGACTGAATTCCGAACGACGTGAACCAAAGACGGTTCACGCTATTCGGCGGCACAAGACGTTCAAAAAACCGGTTCCTTTCTGAAATCCGCAAAATCTATATTATATTTTCTCATTCTGAGACTTAAAATCCTCCTTGTCAAACCGAGGGCAAGAGCAGCTTCGCTCACGTTGCCCTTTGCTTTTTTCAGGGCTTCAAGTATATATTCGTATTCAACGGCGTTCAGCTTCGATTCCAGAAGCGTTCCTTCAATACAACCCGGGATAGTCGCGCCTTGAAGCGAAGGAGGCAAATTATAGCCGTGAATAACCTCATCCTCGCACAGGATGACAGCTCGTTCGATCACATTTTCCAATTCCCGCACGTTTCCCGGCCAACTATAATCCATGAGCAGCTGCACTGCCGGAGTGGAAATGCATTTGACGCTTTTTCCGTTTTCTTTCGAGTATTTCAGAATAAAGCTGTCGGCTAACGTGATGATATCTCCGCCGCGATCCCGCAGAGGCGGGATGACGACGGGCAAAACGTTCAGCCTGTAATACAAATCTTCCCGGAACTTTCCCTCGGTGACCATCGCCTTTAAATCGCGATTCGTCGCGACGAGTATCCTGATACTGACATGGATCGGCGTATTCTTGCCGACGCGCTCGATCGTCCTTTCCTGAAGGACTCTGAGAATTTTTGCCTGAATGCTCAGGGAAAGCTCGCCGACCTCGTCGAGAAAAATCGTACCGCCGTCCGCTTCTTCAAACCGCCCCTTCCGCATGGAGTCAGCCCCAGTGAATGCGCCTTTCTCGTGGCCGAAGAGTTCGCTCTCAATAATGCTTTCAGGCAGCGCGGCGCAATTGAATTTCACGAAAGGTCCGTTGGCGCACAGACTGTTATAATGTATCGCGTTTGCGACGAGTTCCTTTCCGACACCGCTTTCGCCGAGGATTAAAACGGTAACCCGCGTTTTGGATATTTTCTCGATCATCGAATACACTTCCCTCATGGCGGCGGAATTTCCGATAATGTTCGAGGGATGAAATTTTGCCTTCAGGGCTTCCTGCAGCCGGCGGTTCTCGCTCTCCCATCTGGTTTTTTCCTCGTTCTCAAGAAGATAGATGTCTACGGCCTGAGCGATGATTCCGGCGAGAAAGGTAAGAAAAGCGACGTCATTCGCAAGAGCCTCCGGACCGTCATAGTACTTTTCCACGCTAATCGTTCCGAGGACTTTTTTCATCCTTAAAATGGGGATGCACAAAAACGAATAGTCCTGTTCGCGATCATTCCGGCATTGCGTCCTGTTAAGAAAATTAGGCTCTTCGCTGATTCGGGGAACGACGATCGGCTTTCCCGTCTCGACGACCTTCCCCGTAATTCCTTCGCCCAGATTGTAGACGCCGCGCGCTTTTTCCTCGTCGCTCAAACCAAGACTCTCATGGATAAAGATAGTGCCGGTGAGATGATGATATAAAGTGAACATTCCCCGAACCACTCCCATATGCTCTTTCATGATCTTGAGCAAAATGGCGAGGGTCTCGTGCAGATCGCTGGATTCAGTGATGACCTTTCCCATTTCATACAGATAGGGCAAAACAGTATCATCATATATGGCTTTTTCGCATTCCTGTATCTTTTGTAGAGTCACTAAGCCCTCCGACGATTACATCAATTCTGATCGATAATTTAACGTCGGTTTGGGATGCGTCATCCGCCCTAAAGAGACGTTAACGCCTTCGTCAATATCCAATCTTCTATTTTTTCAGGATTTATATCAAGTAGTTTTCGGTTCCGCGGCGTTTTCTTTCGCGGTAATTTCTTCGGCTATTATGCGATATACGGCGACTGCGTTGCCATCGAGCGAAGAGCGGTATTTTTCGGTCAATGTACCGTTTATTTTTTCCGTATAATATTCCGGTAAAAATTTTTCGAGAAAAGCCTGAAGTGCGCCAGCCGCTAAAGAATGATCAGTAAGCCGTTCGGCTTTTCCGAATATCATCACGCTCAGGTATGAAGTGTCCGCATGGCAGGGGACAGGATCGGCTACCGTCCCGTTCTCGCGAAAGACCGTAAAGCACACGGGAGGCGCATGCGAAAGAAGCTCGACCTTCCGGCCCGATCCCATACCGTGAAAATACACGGCGCCGTCGTGCCAGACATAATTAACCGGTACCGCGTAAGGCATTCCCTTATCGGAAAATCCGATAATGCCGACCCTCTCTTCCGTAAGGAGCGCCGTTATTTTCGCCTTGTCAGTACATTCGCGTTTCGTATACTTTATTTTCATTTCATCCTCCGCAATCGCATGCTAAATTTCGCAGAACAGAAAAATCAACGTTGCTTTTACGCGGCACCGGATAACTCGCACTTCTGCTGGCGGTATTCCGAAGCTCTTCGACATAAGACGGCGGCAGGCCGCGTTCAACCGCACTGTCCACCACAAAATCAAGATATTCCGTGCTTGGCATTTTTGGTTCGCCCAATTCTGCTTTTTGGTAGAAAAGGATCGAGTAAACCGAACCGTCGGGAGCGTATACTTCGGCAGGGTAATGAAAGCGCTGCCCGGTACCGTTCAACCGTATGTCTTTTCTCAAATCGAGACTGTCCCCGTCGGTACATCCCAAATGATACACAACGCCCCACACTTCGCTTCCGGGACTGTTGACCAGAGCTTCGTCTGCGCCATCCCATTTTTTTGAATGGCCCACGAACACCAGCCTATAATCCGGCAAGCGCGCTATTCCTAAAAATATCGGATTATCGCATATCGACCGTATCCGTTCGCTGTTCATCTCGTCGCCATAGCAAAAATAGAGTTGCGTTTTTTTGCTCATGGTTTCACCGTGATACGTGCGTTCAATCCATGCGCAGG
>Ga0302293_10000389_pt1 | contig 23748 bp, 17 predicted proteins | sample III_Fen_N2_2_FD_198758 | JGI IMG/M metagenome (GOLD analysis project Ga0302293, IMG submission 198758) | Peat permafrost microbial communities from Stordalen Mire near Abisko, Sweden - III_Fen_N2_2 | ecosystem: Environmental > Terrestrial > Soil > Wetlands > Permafrost | place: Sweden: Abisko...
TATTAGCTATGAAATATCTGAATTAAAACTTCTCAAGGCCTAATCTAACTGTTCAAATATTTCTGCGAAATTTTATGTAATAGAATCGATAACCAGCGATGACGCCCCTAATACGGCCATATTGGTATCTGCCGATACTTCAATTTTTAAGTCACGGTAAATCCGTTGATAAGGAAAATCCTCGAATGTTTTACGCATACTTTTTTCGAAAAGAGGGAAGGATTGACTGACAGAACCTCCCAGAATGATTGCCTCAGGAGCGAGAGCAAACAGAATATTTCCTAACCCGTGAGCGATGTGCACTCCAAGTTCGTCGAATAATTGTTGTGCCTGAATATCGCCTGATTTCGCTTTTTCGGCCTGTTCGCTTCCACTTAGATTTTGGTTCTTGAAAAACATGCCGCTACAATAATTTTCGATGTTGCTGTCGAGGTAATAAACATTTCCAAATTCACCGGCGCCGCATAATTGTCCGGAATAAAGGTGATTATTGATGATAATTCCGGCACCCATTCCGGTTCCAATGGTCACGCCAACGAAGTTCCGGTAAGGTCTTCCTTTGCCAAAGTGTTTCTCTCCCAGGGCAAAACAATTCGCGTCGTTATTCACAAAAACCGGCTTTGGGAAAAGGTCTTCAAGAAGTTGTTTCAGTGGCACCACATCCCAAGATGGAATGTTGGTGACATCTAAAACCAGGTTATTCTCCAGGTCGACAGGTCCGGGAACACCAATTCCAATGCCTAAAACATCAGGAACATAAACCTGCGATATGGCATTGATAATGGCATCAACCACCACCAATTTTTCCTGATCAAATGGTGTAGGGCAAGTATATTGTTTTACAATTTTCTGATCTTCAATCAGAGCTGCTGTTATTTTTGTTCCGCCCAGGTCAACTCCAATTAGTTTCATGATCAGTTTTTTTAAATGAGTCTAACTTATTTTCCTGGCAATGCAATCTAAATTCCAACGCCTTCCATCGATTTTTCGAGTTCATCAGCTTGTTGAATGAATTGATCAACGCTCAGTTCCCGGTAATAAATTAATCCGTGGGTGGCCCTTACCAACGGTTTTTCGTGTTGGTAGAAAAAATTCTTGCCTAATAAAAGCTGAATTTGTTTCAATTGTTCGACCCAGACCCGCTGGGTGAGCGAACTGAATTTTCCATCGAGTTGATAACTTGGAAAAGATGCATTAACCTGGCTCAAATAGCTTTGTGTAAACGACGAGTCGAGTATCGACAGGGCGTTAAGTGAAACAGGTACGATAACTTCGGTATCGGCTGGATGAAAGCGGAACCAAACATTCCGGTAACCCACAACCCTGAGTTTGGATAAATCTTCTTCTTTTTTCCATTCCTTAACTGCGGCTGCAATGGCTTTCAAAACTTTATAATGGGTATCTGGGCCGCTACCTTCCGGATCCATGGCCAAACTGATCACAGTTGGTTTGTATTTTCTTAATTCTTCCAGAATTGGCAATACGTCGCGCTGGTTATCAGGTTGTTCGGTAAAAGTGTCTCCCTGGTAGAATCCAAGTCGTAAATGATGTACATTTTTGACTAAAACGCCAAAATGTGCCCAAACCAATTCTTCTTCCATCTCACGAATCATCCCTTTGAGCTTCTGTATTTTAGGTGGATTTTTACTTCCGTCGTAACTGTTCCGGAGAACATCTAGAATTTCGATAATGCTTGAAATCAGCTGTTCTTCATTTTTAACTTCCCAAACTTCAACAATGGCCCGAACCACACGGTGACAAACGCCACGCCGTTTTTCGGCCTCATCGTTTGCTGCGACACTATCCAGATAATGGTAAATATCTTTGTCCCATTTGCCTTTAAACCCATCAATAAAGAAGTCAGGAAACTTAATCATTTCGATTTTCCCATTGCTGATCAGACTCAGTGTATCGTTCATCAGATCAACTACATATTGATTGATGACGGCAGTAAACCCTGAAGTCAAAACCGAAAAATGGAATTCGTTGGTGGCATCACGCAGTTGCCGACTGATTGGCGGCATAATGCCCAGCATGATATCGTCGTGATGAGGGCCGGTATGGTAGAAAACCTGGTTCGATTCACGTTCCATTCCTTTGTTGAATTTGGCGGTAATAGAGTCAATGACCGATTGTACCGTTCCCTCATTCAGATTTGGGATTAGCCGGCAATATCTGTCAGCTTTCAAGTCTTCGACGGTGACACGGTGACCAAATTTATTGATCTTCGGACAAAGATCGATTACTGCACGTTCTGTCTTTTGATGCGTCCATTCACCAGTTTGGTAATATTGGTCAATGCTATCATTAAGTTTTACTGCAGCACCGTTGGTCAGGTAAAAGCGGGCATTTGGTAATTTGTGCAAACAACTTGCCGGATATTGATTTGATGGTGCATTTTCAAGCGCATCTTTAATCACATCGGCTTTGGCTTCTCCGGCTGCAAATACGAGAGCAACAGAATTGGGATTGTAAGTGATGGTTTCGAGTCCGACAGTAATCACCAAACGGGTACGCGAAACTTCAATTCCTCCCAAATCACCGGCAGCCACGGCTTGCGTTTCGAAGTTAGTTGCCGTTAAACGTGTGGTTGAATGATGATCAGTTCCACGAGTATTAAACGCAATATGGCCGTCAGGACCGATGCTCGCCAGGAAAAAGCCGATACCTCCTAAATTGCGTATTTTTTGTTCGTATTCCGAGCACCAGTTATCTATATCGAAAATCGATTTTTGCTGCATCCGTTCCAAAGGCGATTTTGCATCCCTGAATCGTAACGACAAATCGATTTTCAGATCAGGGAATATCTCGTTGTAAAATTTTCCTTCAGCAAGCATAATATCATCTGAATTTATCAGAAGCGCTTTGCTGGCATCGAGCCCAAAACCTTTGATGTAATAATTCTCGATGTAATTGTAAAAGCTATTGTGCTGTTTCGATGCTATTGGGTAGAACTCATCCATCTGAACAAAGTGGAGTCCGCTCAGACTGGGTTTTTTCACGACAGAAAGACCATATGCAGTCAATAGATCCTGACCTTTTTTATTGTCCCAGTTCTCAAGAAAAAAATGTGTGTATTTAATAAAGTACTCAGAAGTTTTACCTGTTGGCAGGCTGATTACTCCGTTGGGATTTTGGGTAACCCATTCCAGAAAACGAAGAGAGGCAAGCATCCCCAATTTTGGAAAATTTTCAACGGTAATGTAAGGCATTTGGGTATTCATCTGATCAATTCCTGCTTGCTGAAGGAATACTTTTTCAACCTGACTGAATTCTTTTGTTATCATTTTTATTCGTTTTGAAGGATTAAACTGCTTGCTTTAACAAGTAACCATTCAACCCTGATTTGAGTTTACGTGAACAGCTATTTTTTATCCAGAACATGTTCCATAAGCAATGCAGCAACACCCTGTATGCCTGCATGGCTTCCCAGTTCTGAAACTTTTATTTCAATTTCATTGCTTAATTCAGGATTACAAGATATTTGGATGGCCTGTTGGATCGGTGGAAGTATAAACTGGTTGGCTTCCGACATTCTTCCGCCCAGAATGATTAATTCAGGATTAAAGATCTGGATGAGATAGGCGAAGCCTTTTCCAAGCCAGTGGCCGACATTGGCCAGAATTGAGATCGAATACTGGTCGCCCATGGTTGCTGCCTGAACGACTTTTCTAATTTCATTGTTCTCGTGATTGTTCTCTTTCAAATCACCAAGAAACGTTGAACGTCCTGCCTCCATTCCTTCTTTTGCCATTCGGGCAATAGCCGTACCTGACGCGACGGTTTCGAGACAACCCTGTTTCCCGCATTTGCACAATATTCCGTTATCAATCATTGGTAAATGACCGAACTCACCGGCAAATCCATCGCGACCTTTGTATAATTTCCCATTTACGATGATCCCCAAGCCAACACCCCAATCGAGGTGAATAGCCAACACGTTTTGTCTGTTATGGGCCAATCCGAAGCGAAGTTCGGCAAATGCCCGTGCTTTGGCGTCATTCTCAATCAGAACCTCCATTCCGAATTTTTTCCGGAATACTTCAGCGACAGGCTCGTCCGAAATCATGTATGTCTTATTTATACCCGTTTCAGAATCAACCATTCCGGGCATTTCAATTCCAATACCCAATATTTTAGCTCTTGGAATCTGCTTTTCACGGATAACATTTTCAGTAAAATCGACAATAGTGTCGATGATGGTTGTTCCGTGCGAAATGGTTAGGGTTAAGATATGATCATCGGTAACCTTCTGGTTTTTTGCGTTGAAAATGGAAACCGAGGTTTTGTATATGTTGATTGAAATGCCTATGATATAAAAAGCATCCTCTTTATTACCATATAAATTTGGCCGCCGTCCTCCGCTCGAATTGCCTTGGCCGAGCTCTTCGATGAGCCCTTCTGCTTTCAATTCGTTGAGTAGACTGATAATCTTTGGAGTACTAAGTTTGACAAACCGACCAAGATCAGTGTTGGCCATGGCTCCATAGAGAAATAAATTCTTGATTATTTTGCGTTTCTGAAAATTATTCTTCAGTTCCACGACATTCATGTCGTTTACTTCATCCAGATTTATCGAAGGAAAAGTCATCGTATAAAAGTTTATCCTGTTAAACCAACACAAATGTATTTTATTTATTTTTTAATTCAAGCATGACTTTTATTAAATATTTAAAAAGTTTTGATTTTTCTTGAACCGATAATGAGTTAAGCAAATGGGATTTGAAATATTGAAGTTGGGAATCGAGGATACAAATCTGATTAATTATTCGGGGAGTGTTGATGGCTTATACAAAAGTGAAAAGCGGTGGTTGTCTCCGCTTTTCACTAAACAAACAACTAAAATTACCTTACGAACTTTGCTTTTCACAAAAAAACCAATCAACCCAAAAAAGTTCAAAAAATTAGATTTGCAAAGTTAATTGCGGATACGCTAAGCGACCCATCATTGTTACATGATTGACCTAAATTAACAATTATTAGCACTACGAACTTTGGGGCTTTCGATTCGAATTTGGGTATCCCGGTATTTATCGTTGCTGATTTTTGTTCACATTAAATCCTGAAGAATATCTTCCTTCGATACAACCAATAGCACAGACTCCATTCTACTGCTAATATGGTGAGGCAGGTAAATAGATTCAGAATAAATTCAGAAGCGCCAGTCCATCGAAGAATCCCTTTTGAAAAAATGGCAATGAAATCGTTGACCCACTGGCTACCCACTGTTTGAAAGAAGATGTAAATAAAGATCGAATTTGTACCAACTACGGTAAATATAAAGATCCAGTTTTTATAACCTTTAATATCAATGAGCCAGTAGCTTATGGCCAGACCAATCAGAGCCCATCCTCCGGAGGCAAAAACAAATGAAGAGGTTGCTATACGCTTGATGATTGGAGTAATCCCTGTCAGATCGAGACCGAAACCAACAAACAGGGAAATACTTCCCATAATTAAAAGTGTTTTGAACTTGCATTTTTGACTCACATCTTTAATCAATAATTGACCTGCTAATACTCCCCAGATGGTATGTGCAGCTGTCGGAATGCAGTTGATCGCAACCCATCCTCCGCCATTATTGAGTTTTCCCATTAAAACCATATCCATCCAGCTACCAAAATTTTTGTCGATTACCCAAGGTTGATTAAAACCTTCGATCGGAAAATTTCGGTAAATAAGGTCGGTAATCAGCAGAAGCAGAAGTGAAACGGTCAGCTGCACCTTAACCGGATACTTCATTAGGAAATAGGCTATTGGTATGGTAACCGAAAGTTGCGAGAGCACTCCCCAAAGTTCCCAAACCAGTTTTTTACTGTATCCGCATTGAAGTCCTACACCAAAAGCCAGCAGTATAAATGATCGTTGAATAATATGTCGGGTTATAGTACCGCGAGATTCACCTTTTGAAATGCGGTTTCGGTACGAAAAAGGCATTGCCACCCCCACAATGAACATGAAAAATGGCTGGATTAAATCCCAGAATCGAAGTCCGTGCCAGGGATGATGCTCGAATTGCATAAAAAAGTGCTCCAGAAATGTACCACGAATTGGATCCTGAACGAGTGTCCACCAAAGTCCTGTTCCTTCTGCAACCAATAGAAACATGGTTAATCCGCGGAAAAAGTCAAGCGAAAGCAAACGTGAGGAAGATTTTTCGGGGGAATTTTGCATCATATGGAAAAGGTATTAGTTAGAAATCAAATGTAGTTAAATCATCTTTCTGGAGAGGCCTTCGCCAAATGAAAGTTCAATGTTAAAGAACAATCAGAAAAAGGGTATAAACAGACAATCCCTGCTATTCAAAGTAGCAGGGATTGTTCTCCACCTAGTTGTTGTTGTCAGTCTAATTTTCTTCGATTATCAGAACATTCCATGGCCCAATTTCGAGCGATGCCCCTGAAGCGATTGCCTTTCCTGATGTTAACTCATTTCCGGCTTTGTGGGGATAAACCAAGTTTGATTTTTGCGAAGTGTAATTGTAATAGTAATGTACTTTTTTGCCCGCATCGTTAACCCCGCTTTTGGTTACCAGTGGCCAGTGCAAATTTTGGTCAACTGTTTTAATCCCGGCCCGTTCCATTTCCTGAAGGATCAGTTTTTCCTGAATACCGTCCGAAACGCCGGTTCCTTCGTATAGCAAGGTCCCTTTTCCGAAGTTATTGATCGTAATCGCCGGGTATTTTCCGAAGTACTGATGATCGTAATAAGCTAACGGTTTGGCTGTTTCTGGGATCAGGTATTCGCCCCAGTCGTAAACTTTGTTTGCGGCTTCGTCAACCTTGAACGGATTGTCTTTCAGGCTTAATTCTTTGAAATTGGTAAACTCCTGATAGTAAAAACCACAAGCTTTTCTTAGTGGCCCGGGAGCCAGCATCGGGCGAACCATCGAATTTTCGTCGCAGAAACCGCTCTTGAACTGCATAATGACATGGCCGCCATTTTCGACATACTTGCTGATTTTGTTGAGCAAATCGTCGCTGGCAATATATAAAGCAGGTATTATGACCAAATCGTAATTCTCGAATTTGGCATTTTCAGGAAAGATAAAATCGACACCTACATTATTTCTGAAAAGGACTTTGTGAAATTGCCCAACCAGTTCGTTCCGGTAAACGTTAGAAGAACCGCCCCACATATCTGCTTTTCCGTTTTTGAAAGGCATCACATTTAAGGCTGCATTGGCATCGTGACTAAACAGAATGGCTACTTTATTGGTGATTTTCAGGTTCACCAGTTTTTTGCCGAATTGCTGAAGTTCGTGTGCCGTTTTCGAATATTCGGCATAGGCGCGGTTCGGCTGAAGGTCGTGCGACAAAACGCCTTTCCAGTAGGTTTCCTGACCGTAATGAATCGAATGCCAGTGCCAATATTCAACCATATTGGCGCCCGAACCCATGTGTGCATAAACATTCATGCGCAACTGACCGTCGTACGGAGGCAATTGCGATTTCGAGTCCCAGCCAATGGTTTGCGCGTTGGTTTCGGTGATCAGGTAATTTTTCATTTTTACCGAACGAAAGAAGTCGCCGGCAAAAGCAATCTCGTCGCCAGTGAGGTTATCCTGTGAACCATGGTAAACATTCACCGCCATAATGTCCATCTTTTTCGAGCTTTCAATTTGGTCGATATCCTGAACTGATGGCATAAAGCAATGGGTAATAAACTGATCAGGACGTTTGTATTCCTGTACAATTCCAGCTTGCCAGGTCAGGTAATCGGCTACGGTTTTGCGTTTAAAACGTTCCCATTCCAATTTGTATGCGGTGTTGGTTACGCCGTCTTTTTCAGGAAATTCGTCCCAGCCGTTCAGGGTCATTCCCCAATAATTTAAGCCCCATATTTTATTCAGGTTTTCGGTCGTTCCGAATTTTTTCTTCAGGTAATCAATAAAGCTAATGTGATAATCGTAGTTATTTACGCCATACGAAGTCGTTTCATTGTCGACCTGATAACCAATAATGGCAGGATGTTTGGCGTAATGTTCCATTATCTTCCGGATAATTCGTTCGGAATAAAACAGGAAAGTTGGATTGGTGATGTCCATATTCTGGCGAATTCCGTAGTATGCTTTACTCCCTTTTTCGTAGTTAACCAATACTTCCGGATGTTTGTGCCACAACCATGCCGGCATTGAATAGGTTGGTGTTCCGAGAATCACTTTGATTCCGTTGGCATGCAATCCATCGATAATCCGGTCCATCCAGACAAAGTCGAATTCGCCTTCGCGAGGTTCGAACAAGCTCCAGGTTGATTCGCCCAAACGAACCACCGACATGCCTGATTCCTTCATCAGTTTCAGGTCTTCAGCAAGGCGTTCGGTTGGCATATATTCCTGATAATAGGCAGCTCCGTAGAGCACATTGTCCATTTTGGGAGGTTGTGCCGGAAGAGTTCCGGTAAAAGTCAGGAGTAAAAATAGCAGAAATAGATTTTTCATGAGCAGATAGTTTTAGTTAGTCAGCGTAAAGCAAATATAGTTATTAGACGTTAAACGTGCATCAAACACTTATTCTTAACTTTTGACAGTTTTCAGTATTTATTTGTCTTTGTTTCACACACTTTTTTCATCTTTACGCCCTTATCAAAACAATCAAGATGTCGCTTTTTAACGAAATGCTCATTTTTCTGGCGGCGGTCGCTGCCGGATTCATTAACGCCATGGCTGGAGGAGGAACGCTGGTTAGTTTCCCGGTTTTGCTGGCTGTAGGGATTTCGCCGGTAGTCGCCAATGTAACCAATACGGTTGCTCTTGTGCCGGGAACCATCGGCGGAATGTGGTCGCAGCGTAAAGACTTTAAATCGCAATACCAACGTTTACTGAAATTATTGCCTGTCGCCATTGTTGGAGGTGTCGGCGGTGGACTGCTTATTTTAAACACGAGCGAAAGCGCTTTTCGAAGCCTTATTCCTTACTTGATTTTAGTGGCAACTCTGTTGCTTGCGGCACAGGTCCAAATCAAAAACTGGGTGATTGCGCGCATTGGTCATGCTCATACCGAACAGCACAATCCGCTTATTATGCTGTCGCTGGTTTTTGCAGCAGCTGTTTACGGTGGTTATTTTGGTGCCGGGCTGGGTGTTATCCTGATGGCTATTCTCGGACTGGTAACCGACGATTCGATGACACGGCTGAATTTTCTGAAGCAGGCCCTCGGATTTGCCATCAACCTGGCAGCCGCTATTTATTTTGCTTTCTCCGGAAAAGTTGACTGGATGGTCGCTTTTGTTATGATCTTTGGTTCGCTTGCAGGTGGATTAATTGGTGGAAAACTGGCAGGCAAAATAAAACCGGAACTGTTGCGCTGGATTGTTGTGTCTGCCGGATTAATGGCGGCTATAATTTTCTTTTTGAAGAAATAAAGTTAATTTGAAGAAATAAAGTTAAAAAGATGTCTGCTGAAACCAACCTCCAAGTTTTGCTAAAATCGATGAATCCCATACTTCATGAGGGCGAATATGTTTTCTGTACACTGCGAAAAACAGATGCAATTGATCCAAACGATCTGGTAATGACATTTAGTGAAACGGAAGGAACAACAATTATTCTCAGGAAAGATATAGCCGATAACCTAAATCTGAAGTATGATTTTGTAGCGGCATGGATTACGCTGACAGTCCATTCATCGCTGGAAGCGGTGGGATTAACAGCTGCTTTCGCTACTGCTCTGTCGCAAAAAGGAATTAGCTGCAATGTGGTTTCCGGTTATTATCACGACCATCTGTTTGTGAGTGTAAAAAATGCCGAAAGGGCAATGGAAGCTCTAAATTCGATTTCAGGATAATTGTTTGACCATCCGATTTATTGCTGTTTTGTGATCGCTTTGTGCACCTTCCGTTTTCGATTGGTTTTCCGATGAAAATCGTTCGAAAGAATACTGATATTTCCATCTACTTCCAAAATTGCCAGGTCAACATCTGAAATGGAATCAACTCCATGTTCGCGAACGGCTTCCATCAATTCTTCATGGGTGATTCGGGTTCGGTGCATATTATCAATCTTGATATTTCCTTTGTAGACAAGCATTATTGCTTCACCTTGGATGAGTTTATTGAGCGAAGGGAAACGATAAATCGCTTGTTTTAGCAAGAAATTAACTATAAAAAGTGATGTAGCTGCAACAAGTCCGCCCCACAAGGTTGTATTGCTTCCTACCATGGCATTTTGCACCGAGTTACTGATTAGAAGAATGAAAACCAGATCGGTGACCGATAGCTGCGACAACTCTTTTTTTCCAAAAAGTCGTATGGCAAATATCATAAACAGGTAAATGGCTACTGAACTAATGACTATTGACAGGTAATCGTTTTTTAGGATTTCCATGACCAGACCGATTTATTAAAGTTTTTTTTCCTCGAATTCTTTTTGAAGATTATCCAACACCAGTAAGCTAATTTCGCCTGATTTTACTTCGTCGCTTCCATCGTATTCAAACGGATCGTCCATGTCCTTTATCAGGAATAGAATGGAGAAAATGACGAACGAAAAAATACTTACCAAAATCAATCCTCCCCACCAGGGATCGACATTCAGCAAACAATAAACGGTTAAAAACACGATGGCAATGACTTTGATACAAATAAAAACGGCTGGTACAAAATCGGTATCCTTGATCACCGTAATTCGGTTAATTGTTTTTTTGAGTGAGGCAACTTCGGCTTTCATTCGCAGAATATAGTTGGGCGCTGCACCTTCTTTGCCAATTTCGATGATGTCGGCTGAGAATGAATCCAATAGTTTCGAAATCTGATCATTTCCGAGCATAAAATAATCGTGCTTTAATGTTGGAACAAAGTTTTTGATCTTATTCATCAACGCTACCGCCGATTTCGAGTTTGAAACTATCCGGAGATAATCGGCTTCCTGCCAGATGGCATAAAGCGAAGCCGCTATTTCGTTCGGAATTTTCTCGCTTTCCTTATAATCGGTTACCACTCCGGCCAATAAAAATCCAAGGATAAAAATGATACCCGTCAGAATGCTCGGGAAAAAGGATGACAAATCTTTGGGAATCACCTCCCAATTGAGCAGATGAGCGCCGACCTTAAAACCGCCCACAATAAAAACAATGGGCAGTACCGATAAAAAAAGATAATACTTACTCTTTTTAATTTGATGCAATATTTTCATTTGAATCAGGGTTGAAATTAAATTAAAACTTGCCGGCAAAGAAAGCAGATATTTTGATTTTAAGCCTCATCGCAGCGCGAATTGCGGTTATTTTTACTGAAATGTCTTTTCCGATGTTTCATGATCGCAAGCGGAACATCTGTATAAATACAATCTGTAAATTCAGGCAAATCCTTACCTTTGGATTTGAGATAATTATTCGCATTTAATCGATGAAGCCAGCAGTCATATCTATATTGTTTCTGATGCCTGTTCTCACTTTTGGACAATTGTTTCCGAAACTTCCTGAGTTCCGGGGAAATATTGAAAAGGTGACTGAAAGAACATACGGTAAAGAACTGAATCAGACGAAAAAAGATTCAGCAGTATTTAAACCCGGAAAATATTCGGGATGGAAATATACCTACCTTTTTGATGAAAATTCGAAGCTAAAAAGCCGCACCAATTCCTTTCAAAATAAAGTTCTGACTGAATATACCTACCAGCGAAATAAAGTGGGCGACCGCATGATCGAGCGTGAAATCATAGAAAAGGATAACCGGGGACATTCCGGTGACTATGTAGAGTATGAAAATTTTCTGGATTCGGACGGGCGGATTACCAAGGTGAATTTTTGGGCCGTCGATCATCAGAAAAACACGCGCGAATTATTTATGGTCGAGATGAATGCCGAGTACAAACAAGGGAAACTGATGTCGTTTACGCGCCACAATATCAGTGAAGCAGGCAAGATGGACACGGGTGAGAAATGTGAATTATTCTATGATTCGGCTGATCGTATTGTCCGGATTGAACGAAAAGACATCGAATCGGATCTGAAGACTGAACTTTCGTACACCTTAAATACGAATGGGTTTTTAGATCATTATTCAATCGATTTTTTAGTCGGGCTGCCCGTTTATGGCAAAAATCCGAAACAGGATATCTATTACAAATGTGATAAACAAGGCAATTGGATTAGAAGATACTGGCTCGCAGATAAGAAAAAATTCGTTGAGGCCAAAAGGATAATAAAATATAAATAAGTTGGTTTTTGGCGATGAACAATTGCTGGAAACCACAAATGACAATTCAAATGGATACCATTCAAATTAATTCAGACCGATTACTTTTAAGACCTCTACAGATGGAAGATGCGGATTCTATCTTTCTGTACCGCTCAAATGCCGAAGTAAATCAATACCAAGGTTGGATTCCGAAAACAATTTCCGACGTACACGACTTCATTACCCAAAAAGTCTCACCTGAAATAAACCAGCCCGGAACATGGTTTCAGTTTGCGATTATTAAAAAGGACAATGACGAGCTGATTGGCGATATTGGGATTCATTTTCTGGAGTCCGATGATTTTCTGGTTGAGTTGGGATGTACACTAAATAAGGCTCATCATGGTAAGGGTTACGCCTTCGAAGCGATGAATGAAATCGTAATTTATATTTTTGAGAATTTGGGAAAACGTCGCATTGTGGTATCTATTGATTCCCGAAATCAACCCTCAATTAGGCTGATTGAACGTTTGGGATTCCACAAAAAGGGACTTGTAAAGGAAAGTTCGGAGCTAAACAGTGAATGGGTTGACGATCTGGTTTATGCCATGTTGAAGGATGAGTGGAATGCAAGCCGCTGATTTGTTTTTGAGCTCACACATTTTCTTGAATCAATCCGGAACCTAAGCTGTCTCCGTTTTTTTCCTTGCCGGGTTTTATCGTGGCACGTCTTGCCAGCATATCGGAATAATATTTTCGGGCAGCATTTAACAGGTTTAGCGACGAAATAAAAAGCTGTGTTTCGGTAGCCTTTGCCATGGCCAATACATAGGCCGTGAAATCAGAATACTTCCCGAGCATTTCCCTGCGAATCAGTTTCATGTTATAAGCTTCGGTGGTGGCTTCGGAAACCATGCGTGCGCTGAAAAGCACCGAAAAATCGCGGTTGGTTTTCTTCATCCGGTCGACATAGCGTGCAATTTGAAGAAAAGAAACCTTTGGGCTGTAATGCTCATTTTCCAATTCGCTCACCAGCTTCTCAACGCCAAGCGTTTTGGCTTCGTAGTTTAGTCGGATCAGGTTTTTGAACGAGCCCATTAAAATCTGCAGGCTGCGACAGGCATCGACTTCGGTTTCATCGTCCGACAACGAGTATAGCTTCAATGCGGTTAGATAGGAGCGGATTGCTTTATCGCGGACGATACCGGCCTGCTTTACTTTTTCGGTTTCAACATTCTTGCGCACCTGGGCCAGCGCTTTATCATACAACTCACTCTGCCGTGCCAGCTCCCGGACGTATGCGTTTAGCGATTCGTCGGTAAACAGGTTCGGTTCGATGGTATTCAGGTCGGCCAGATGGCGTTTCATTAACTGACCGGTTTCCATGTTGCTTAGCGCAACTTTTCGCAGGGGTTCCAGGTGATAAATCATGTCAGATTCGGTTAGCAGTGATTTACGAATGAACTAATTTACGAAATATCATTCATATAATCATTCAATTTAAGTGTGAATCAGTTCATTTTTATTCGCAGATTAGATAGAAATAAATGCGGTGAATAGAAAACTTATGCAGTTAATCTAAACTTAGATGTAATTTAAATATTCTTAGATCGAAATCAATGTTAATTTATATTATTCAGATTATTATCGAATGAAGAAAATATGTTGCAAAATAATTTGACTAGATATCGTTTGAAGAATTAGAAATGAGTATTTATTTTGATCGATATTGCTTAAAGATCTAAAAAATGAATATCCGGTTGAATGTTTAAATAAAAAAATTAAACGTAAATCAACTCATCCTCGACCCTCTCTTCGTGAAGCTACCGTGTGTACACATCTTTTTACCAAATAACGACCTCCATCGATGATCCGTTCTTACGGAACTCTTTGATATATAATCAATCCATGCACCCGGATTAAAATCCGGGGCTACAAAATGAAACATCCCTTTGGGATTAACATGCAAAAGCCGTAGGCTTGGTTCATTTTGTAAGGATGGAATTTATTCCGTCTACACCGATAATCACCACCACCCCTTTGAGAGCCGTAGGCTCGGGACATTTGAATTTGTGGGTACACGATAGCTTCGAGAAGAGAGGGGAGACCGCCCGAAATTAGGGCGGAGGGGTGAGTCAATTTCATTTGACGAACGAAACATTCTGCAAGATTCTGCTTGCAATCTTCCTGAAATTTTGAAATAGGTAAATCGCCGAATATTAATAAAAATCAACCCCGAAATACCTGGCAATCGACAGATATTTCGGGGCAACAAAGCTGATCGATGAGCTTTCTGTTATTTTTTCGGGACTTGTTTGTACTCCAATTCCTTTTGATTGTAGAAATCGCGAAGCACAAAGAATGCTTTCTTTTTCGTTCCATTCTGCCCGATCAAACCTTTACGGTTCCATCCATCCTGAATATTAGGCAACATGCGTTTGGGTGAACGGAAGTCGCACAAAATCCAAGGTGTTAATCCACGCAATTGTGGAATCTTCGACAACATAGGCAATGTCCGTTTATACAAATCTTCCTGGTATTCTTCAGTCCAACGGGTTAAAATGTCGCCGTGAAGTCCTTGCAGCGCATCGGCTCCAAATTCGCTGATCATGACAGGCTTGTTGTATTTAATCACCCAATTAATCCGGTCGCACTTTTCGGGCAGGCCATCGTACCAACCTACATATTCGTTGAAATTTACAATGTCGACATATTCAGCAAACGGATCTTCCACCACTTTATCGTTCGGATTGCTGTTGCCGTGCACTTCCAATGCAGCCGAAATCAGGCGGGTGTCGTCCAGCTCACGGGCATGTTCGGACAGTTTGCGCAGAAAGTTGGTGCGCGGTTCGCTCACCGGAGTTTCGTTTGCCATCGACCAGATGATGACACTGGCGCGGTTTTTATCGCGGGTAATCTCATCGGTCAGTTGCTTTTGCGCATTGGAGTATGTGTCCGGGTTGTCCCACAAAATAGTCCAGTACACCGGAATTTCTTCCCAAACCAGTATTCCCAGTTCATCGGCCACCCGGGCCATATTTTCGTTGTGCGGATAATGTGCCAGCCTCACGTAATTGCAATTGAGCTCTTTTGCCCAACCCAACAGCATCAACGCATCTTCTTTGGAATAGGCACGTCCGCCACGCATTGCATTTTCTTCGTGAATGCAAATACCACGCAGGAAAACCGATTTCCCGTTGAGTAAAATATCTGTTCCTTTTGTTTCAATGGTGCGGAACCCAATCCGTTCAGTCACTTTGTCGGTTGCCGAAGCAACGGTTACCTCATAGAGTTTAGGGTTTTCGGGCGACCATAAACTCAGATTTTTTACTGAAATCGAAAAGCTGGCCACTCCGTTTTCGTCGGTATTGATGGTGGCAGTTTGTTTTATCTCCGGAATTTCAATTTTTACAGACTGATTTTTTTGAGCCCCGTCCAGTTTCACTGTCCCGGCAATTTCGCCGAATGAGCCTTTTTTTAGCTGAACCGTGTAATCGGCAATGAAAGTAGCCGGAACTTCAACCACATCAACATCACGGGTAATTCCGCCGTAGTTCCACCAATCGGTGTTGAGCGTGGGTACCGCATCGCGTTTGCGTTTATTGTCGACTTTTACTACAATCGAATTGTTTTCATCTTTCAGCAGCGAAGTAATTTCGTAGTTGAATGGAGTAAAACCGCCAATGTGTTTTCCCAGTTTCTTGCCATTCAGGTAAACATCGGCTTCGTAATTGACAGCGCCAAAATGAATAAATACCCGGTTGTTGGCCGTCGATTTTTTGTAACTGAAAACCTTCCGGTACCAGATTGTTCCTTCGTAATAAAGCAATTTATCGTCCTGCGAATTCCAGTCGCCAGGAACCATCAGGGTTGGACTTTTGTCGAAATCGTATTCGAGCAGCTGTGTCTTATCCGTTTGGTGCTGGTCAAGAAAAAATCCTGAAGTAGGATTCGGATTTTGATCGGCTGGTTGGTAACGGTAATCGTAATAACCAGTTTCGTACGGGTCGACGATGTAATTCCATTTGCCGTTGAGCGAAAAGGTTTTTCGCCCCGGAATGTTGGTCATGGCCTGTTGTGCACTGGTATAAAGCCCAGACAGAACCATCAAAAGAAGAGCTAGTTTTTTCATAGTCAGGATATAAATTATTGGTTTACGTTTAATCTGAAACAAAACTACCTATTTGCCTGATGCGCACAAAAGAATCGGGTAAAATGATTTTGCCGGTTATATGATCTTTTACAACCACCGTAGCAGCTTCCAACCCTGTCAGGTTTTCGAAACCTGACAGGGTTAAGCGCAATTTATTAGGTGTAAATATGAAATTTTTAAACCTCTCCAACTCCCTCCAACACCTCTTTTGCCTTCTTCACACTTTTCACCTTTTCGAAGGTCAGCGACAACCGGTTGTTGCCTTCTTTCATGCGGCAGGTCTGTGGATGGGTTTGCACGTAGCGCAGTACCTGGCTAAATACGGGCGACTGGTAAAATACCGATTGCGGATCGGAAATAAAGTGACAAACCATTTTGTGGTTCTTCAGGATAATCTTTTCCATGCCCACTTTGATGGCGGCCCAGCGCAGGCGAACCACCTCAATCAGTTCAATGCTTTCGTTCGGTAATTTACCGAAACGGTCGGCCAGTCCGGCTTCGAACTGCACCAAGGCATCTTCGCTTTCGATGTTGTCCAGTTCGCGGTAGAGCAGCATGCGTTCCGAAGTACTCTGTATAAATTTATCCGGAAACAGCAATTGCAAATCGGTATCAATCTGGCAGTCGCTGCCAAATTTCACATTCAGGAAAGCCTGCGACGAATCTTCTTTTTCGTCTTTAAACAGCTCTTTAAAATCGGTTTGTTTCAACTCCTGAATGGCTTCGTTCAGGATACGGTGATAGGTTTCGAAACCGATGTCGGCAATAAAACCGCTTTGTTCGGCTCCCAGCAGGTTTCCGGCGCCACGAATGTCTAAATCCTGCATAGCGATGTTGAATCCGCTACCCAGTTCCGAAAACTCTTCGATGGCGCGCAAACGCCGGCGGGCTTCGGGAGTAACGGTAGAAAGCGGTGGCGCCAACAGGTAGCAGAACGCTTTTTTGTTCGATCGGCCAACTCGTCCGCGCAACTGGTGCAGATCGCTCAACCCGAAGTTTTCTGCATGATTGATGATGATGGTGTTCGCATTCGGAATATCCAGCCCCGACTCGATGATGGTGGTTGAAATCAGCACATCGAATTCGCCGTTGATAAAACTCATCATTACATTTTCGAGTTTTTCACCCTCCATCTGTCCATGCCCGACAATCGTGCGAACGCCTGGCACAATCTTTTTAATCACCGCTTCTACCTCGTAAATATTCGACACCCGGTTATGCAGGAAAAATACCTGTCCTTCGCGTGCCATCTCATATTGAATCGCTTCGCGGATGATGTCTTCACTAAACCCGTGCAATTCGGTTTGTATCGGGTAACGGTTGGGTGGGGGAGTTTGTATGATGGATAAGTCGCGGGCACCCATCATCGAAAACTGCAACGTACGCGGAATCGGAGTGGCAGTCAAGGTTAGTGTATCCACATTAACCTTCATCTGCTTCAGTTTTTCTTTTACCGAAACGCCGAATTTCTGTTCCTCGTCTACAATCAACAAGCCCAGATCTTTAAAAATAACCTGTTTGCCAACGAGTTTGTGCGTCCCAATCAGGATGTCTACTTTCCCGGCTTTGGTATCTTCCAAAACCTGCTTCACATCGGCAGGTTTGCGCAATCGGCTGATGTATTCGACCCTCGCCGGAAAATCGGCAAGTCGTTCGGTAAATGTTTTGAAATGCTGTAGCGCCAGAATGGTTGTCGGTACCAGCACGGCAACCTGTTTGCTGTCGGCCACGGCTTTAAATGCGGCTCGGATGGCAATTTCGGTCTTTCCGAAACCCACATCGCCGCAAACCAGCCTGTCCATCGGAATCTCCTTTTCCATGTCTTCTTTCACGGCGATGGTCGATTTTACCTGGTCGGGCGTGTCCTCGTAAATAAACGAAGCTTCCAGTTCGTTCTGAAGGTACGAATCGGTCGAAAAAGCAAATCCGCGTTCCTGACGGCGGGCAGCGTACAATTCGATCAACTCTTTGGCAATGTCTTTTACCTTAAGTTTGGTGCGGTCTTTCAGCTTCTGCCAGGCGCCGCTACCCAGTTTACTGATGTTCGGCTCGGTGCCGTCCTTGCCTTTGTATTTCGAGATGCGGTGCAGGTTGTGAATACTCACCAGCAACACATCGTTGTCTTTATAACTTAACCGAATCGCCTCCTGAAGCTTGCCATCTACTTCAGTTTTTACCAACCCCATAAATTTACCGATACCATGATCGACATGAACCACCCAATCGCCCGTATGCAACTTATTTAGTTCTTTAAAAGTAATGCTGTCGCGCTCTGCTTTGCGCGTTTTGATTTCGAAGCGGTGGTAGCGTTCAAAAATCTGGTGATCGGTGTAGCAGCAAATCTGTCGGTCGTGGTCGATAAATCCTTCGTGCAGCGTAAAATTCACCGGACGAAAATCCACATCTAGCCCTTTGTCGTCGAAAATTGCTTTCAGGCGGTCGGTTTGCGAAACGTTGGTCGATAAAATATAATTGGTGAATCCAAAATTCTGATAGTCGATCAGGTTTTCGGCAAGCATATCGAAATTCTTGTGGAAAACAGGCTGGTGATTGGTATGGTAGGTAACTATTTTTGAATGTTTAAAATAGATTTTCTGGCCAAACTCGGCACAGGTGAAACGCTTGATTTCCTTAGTAAAAACATCACCTGAGAGCAAATTGGCGAACCATGTTTTACGTTCCTCTTCGGTTTCAGTTTTTTCGATAGTCTGGTCGAAATCATATTGTATCTGGTCGATAATCAGCTGAATATCGTTCATTAAAAACAAGGTATCTGCCGGAATAAAATCCAGAAAACTGATGCGTTCTTCACCTTTTAAATCCTGCTGAATGTTTGGAATGATGCTGATTCGGGTCAGGGCTTCCTTCGAAATCTGGTTGTCGAGGTTGAAACTGCGGATGGTGTCCACTTCATCGCCAAAAAAGTCGAGACGGTAAGGATCTTCGCTCGAAAACGAATAAACATCGACAATACTACCGCGAATGGAATACTGGCCAGGTTCATACACAAAATCGACCCGTTCGAAACCGTACTCGAACAATACTTCATTTACAAATTCGATGGACAGTTTATCGCCTTTGGTCACCTGAAAAGTATGCGAGGCAAGTCCTTCACTCGAAATCACCTTCTCGACCAAAGCTTCAGGATATGTTACAATGAGCAACTGAGTTTCGGCTTTCAGACGGTTGAGAACTTCGGTCCGCAGGATGATGTTTTCCTGCTCGATGGTTTGGTAATTCACCGATCGTTTGTACGACGAAGGGAAAAACAGTACCGGAATTTCAGGGAGAAGAATATTCAGGTCGTCGAAAAAATAGGCGGCTTCTTCTTTGTCGTTCAGGCAAATAACAAAAGTTTTTGATATTTCTTCGGATAGTAAACTGGTAAGGATGCTACGCGAAGAGCCAACAAGTCCCTGGAGGTGAATTTTTTCACCCGGGGTATTCAATAAATGGCACAATTCGCTGGTGAGATCGTGCTTTCTGAACAGACTCCTAAAATCCTTCCGCTCCAAAATCAAAATATTAGGGTGCAAATGTAGTCAATAAAGAGGGAAAATGTTCTCAGGAAGTTTATGGACTCCATCTTTTTAAGAGAGGAGGACTCCGTGAACTTCATTGTTGATTAACTGTTTGATATTTTGTAATTTTCAGGATATTTAATTCTGATTTTAAAGCAGCACACCATGGGAAAAGATTCAGATAAGAAACATTCGAAGCATGAAGGCAAGCACCTAAAACATGTTGAACCGGAGAAGAAGGATCACCGGCTGATCAGTAAAAAAAGATACAATAAAGAACTGCGGAAACTCCAGATTGAGTTGATCAAACTTCAGGATTGGGTAAAATATAAACAACTCAAGGTGGTTGTTTTGTTCGAAGGCCGCGATGCTGCCGGTAAAGGTGGTGTAATTAAGCGAATCACCGGACCATTGAATCCGCGTATATGCCGCATAGCCGCATTGGGTACCCCAACTGAAAAAGAGAAGTCTGAGTGGTATTTTCAGCGATATACAAAGCACCTTCCATTTGGTGGCGAGATCGTTTTGTTCGACCGTAGCTGGTACAATCGTGCCGGGGTCGAAAGGGTGATGGGTTTTTGCACTGAAGAACAATATCAGGAATTTTTCAGAAGTTGCCCTGAATTTGAACAAATGCTTATCCGTTCAGGAATTATTCTGATAAAATACTGGTTCTCGGTATCCGATGAGGAACAGGAAAACCGTTTTCAGGATCGGTTAAACGACCCGACAAAATCTTGGAAACTCAGCCCAATGGATGTTATTTCGCGTGAAAAATGGGTCGAGTATTCAAAGGCAAAAGATGAGATGTTTAAATATACCGATTTGAAACAGTCGCCCTGGTACGTGGTGCCTGCCGATAATCAAAAATTGGCCCGGCTCAATTGCATCAGCCATTTGTTGAGCCTGATTCCATACGAACATGTTCCGGTTGAGCCCATTGTTCTGCCGCCAAGGAAAGAAAATCCTGCTTACGTCCGACCACCAATTTCGGATCAGACTTTTGTGCCCGATCGGTATAGCCGAAAGAAAGACGATGATGAGGCTGATTCGAACTGAAAACAAGAAGAAATTTTGTGAATGGGAAAACATTATGCTTATTTTCGCATCCAAACTTAATTCAATCAGGCAACGATAATGGCACGATTTCTAAACGACCGTAAAAAAGCAACAGGTAAAATCCCAGGCTCGCTTATTCACCTGGGAACCCGAAAGATTGAAACTCCATTGATTCGGCTCTTCAACTTTACCAATGAGACACTCATTGAAAAAGAGCCCGAGCGTCTGGAAGATTGCATGCCTTATATTTCGGAAGATACAATAAGTTGGATTAGTCTTTATGGGTTGCACGATGCTGAGATGATTCAGAAGTTGGGAGAATTGTTTGATATCCATAGCCTTTTGCTCGAAGACATGCTCAATACCGACCAACGGCCAAAAATTGCCGAGACCGACAAATTGATGATTATCATCCTGAAAATTTTGGATTTTGATGAGAAAACCAAAGAATTGACCTCGGATCAGATCACATTGATTTTAGACGATAATTTCCTGATTACTCTTCAGGAGAAAGAAGGGCATTATTTTGATACGATTCGGGAACGGATGCGGAAAGGAACCGGGCGTGTGAGGAGGAAAGGTGCAGATTATCTGACTTATGTGCTGCTGGATACCATTGTTGATAATTATCTGCTCAACATTGAAATACTTGGCAGTATCATCGAAAAAACCGAAGGTCGGATTTTTATACCCAAACAAAAAGGATTGATTGAAGAAATATACAAGCACAAAACAGAGATCAATTTTCTGCGGAAGAACATCCGCCCTGTAAAAGAAATTGTGCACAACCTGATTGAAAACGAATCGGGTTTTATTGCTGAAGAAAACATGAAGTACTTTCGTGACCTGAACGATTTGGTTGTGCAGGCCACTGAAACCGTTGAAATCTATCAGATCATGCTCAACGACCAGATGAATATTTACCATGCCAATCTGGATTTGAGGGCGAACGAGATCATGAAAGTATTGACGGTTTTTTCAGCGTTTTTCATACCACTAACCTTTGTGGCGGGTGTTTACGGCACAAACTTCGAATATCTTCCTGAAATTAAACTTAAGTTTGGATACCTTTATTTCTGGATGGTTTTGGCATTGATTACACTCTCATTGACAATTTATTTCAAGAGGAGAAAGTGGTTTTAGAAGGTCTTTAAATTGACGGACGGAGAAAATATTGTTGAGGCCGTACCAAACAATTAGGAATTGGAGGCGACTTTATTAGGCAGAATAAAATGGAAGATGCTCCCCATGAACTCAGAGCTTTCAGCCCAAATTTTGCCATCATGCCTGTCGATAAAGTCTTTACAGAGTATCAACCCAAGTCCGGTACTTGGTTCGCCGTTGGTTCCCGGACGACAATTCAGTTCATCCATTCTGAAAAGTTTTTCAATCATTTGCTCACTCATGCCGATACCAGTATCCTTGATGGAAATTTTAACATCGCCATTGTATTCTGATTTAGCGGCAACTAAGATTTTTCCGCCTTTATCGGTAAACTTCACAGCATTGGTTGCTAAATTTCTGATGGTTGACTCCAGCATATTTTCATCGGCATAAACAATTGTGCCGACAGGAATATTAATTACTATTTCGACTCCTTTATTTGCTGCAATCTCCATTACAGAATGCATACTGCTATTTACTTTTTCAATTAAAAGGAAATGATGCGGATTGAAGGTGACCATCCCTTGATGAAGTCGAGACCATTGCAACAAGTTTTCGAGTAATCGGTGTAAGTTCGTGGCAGATTCGCTCATCAGCAAAGCAATTTCCTGAAGATTATCCATCTTTAAGGTCGGCAGATCTTGTACCATCATCTGTGTCAACCCAAGAAATGCTGCAAATGGACTTCTCAAATCGTGTGCAATGATCGAAAAGAATTTGTCTTTTTCAGCATTGATTTTCAGCAGCTCTTCGTTTTTTGAGCGAATCCGCTCTTCGGCCAGATTCTTTTCGGTGATGTCGCGTGCAGTTGCAATCAACACATCTTTGCCAAAGTATTTGCCTTTATTTACAAATACTTCTTTTGGGAATACTTCTCCATTTTTACGAGTTGCCCAGAAATCAAAAGATGCAGAAGTCCCGGTTTCGTATACCTGCTTCAGGATGCTCTGAATTTCCAGATGCCCATTTTTTTCGTTGGCGCCAATTGATTGAAGTGATTGTCCAATAAGTTCATCTTTGCTGTATTGGTACATTTTTTCTGCACCTTTGTTTACATCGATTAAAACGCCGTTTTCGTCAAATACGTAGATTGCTTCAGAGACTGAATTAAAAATATCCATATAGCTTTCGATCGCTACATTCAAGGATTCCTCAATCTTCTTTCGTTCTGAGATGTCGCGTACAATCGACAATACTTCCTTGTTTCCGCAAGGTACATACCTGGATTCGAAGTACTTTAATTCATCGCCAATTTGCAATTCATAGGTTGAATAATCAAGTTCCCCTGAAGCTAATACTGCTTCAACTTTTTGCCGTGTTATAATCACAACTTCGTGAGGTAATATTTCCTCGACAAGCTTTCCAAGAAACAGTTCAGGGCTTACAACCAACTGATTATGCGATTCGGAATGGAAATCAACAATTTTGCAATTCGAATCGAATACGAACATCAGGTCAGGAATGGCTCCAAGCAGAGCGATGTTGCGGTTTAAGGTATTCTTTAACTCTTCTTCAGCACGTTTTTTCTCACTAATGTTGCGAATAGTTCCCTGTCCGACATATTCGCCCTTCAGCTTAATTCGTTTAACGTTGATCTCAACATCGACCTGGTATCCGTCTTTATGATGGATTTGCGTTGTAAAATTGCATAATTCACCGTTTGAAAAAATATTTTCAAGCTGAATAAGATAACCTGGAACATTTTCTTTAGGCAAAAAATCGGCAAATGATCGG
>Ga0302293_10000390_pt1 | contig 23746 bp, 5 predicted proteins | sample III_Fen_N2_2_FD_198758 | JGI IMG/M metagenome (GOLD analysis project Ga0302293, IMG submission 198758) | Peat permafrost microbial communities from Stordalen Mire near Abisko, Sweden - III_Fen_N2_2 | ecosystem: Environmental > Terrestrial > Soil > Wetlands > Permafrost | place: Sweden: Abisko...
GCTAACGGAAGTAATAATTACTTCGCCGATTTTGATAACGACGGTATTGCCAATTTCATGGATTTGGACAGTGACAATGACGGTATAACGGACGTGATCGAATCGGGTGGAACGGATGCCAACGGTGATGGACTTGCCGATGCTTTTGCAGATATCGACAACGACGGTTACAATGATGTGTACGACGCTGTTTTTGTGAACTGTACCACTACCGGAAGTTATATTTATACACCACCAACTACTGCTTATGCAACGTCGCATGGTCCGGGAAATGTAAGTGTTACAAATCCGAACAACGCACTTGGTCAACCGTTAGCTGCCGATTTTGCGCTCATGGATTCCAACGGTGATATTTTCACTATGCAAATAGCCACTACTATTGCTTCCGGCGGAACGATTAATGTTTATATCTCCAATCCGAGCGGAAATCAGGCAAATACCAATATTCAGTTTTCCACCAACGGAACAACATTTACCAATACAACGGCTACCAATATTCCCGCAGCGAATACCGCAATGACTACTTATTCGTTTGTGGTGCCAATCAATACGGTTGCAATTCGTATTCTACGTACCGATAATGATGATATCAACGTACACGGATTGGACTACATCATTCCGGCAAGTGTGAGTAATACACTCAGTACAACGTGTGTTACAGCAAACGGTACACCAATGATTCTTACCGGAAATGATACAAATTCCGATGGAAAACCAAATTCGTATGTGTCAGGAAATGCCGATTCGGATCTACAGTGTAATTTCATTGATATCGATTCGGACAACGACGGAATTGTAGATAACAGTGAAGCTCAATCAACTGCTGGTTATATTGCACCAAGCGGTTTGGATACCGACGGTGACGGAATTGACAATGCCTATGACGGAAATAACGGTGGAACATCCATTGTTCCTGTAAATACCGATGGAACGGATACGCGAGATTATTTAGACTTGAATTCAGACAACGATGCCTTAACCGATTTGGTTGAAGGTTGGGATACAGATGGAAATGGCACAGCCAATACAGTTCCTTTAGGAACGGATTCGGATAATGACGGATTGGATGATGCCTTTGATGTAAATGACGCATTGGTAAATCCAACGAACGGAACCACACCATCGTCTTACCCGAACGTAAACGCTCCGCTAACAACTGAGAGAGATTGGAGAGAAATAATTCTTGCTCCTACGGTTACCCTTTCAGGTACTACAACCATTGCAGAAAATGCAGCGGGAGTAGCAACTCTTACGGCAACACTTTCAAATCCGGTTCCTACAGCTACAACTGTAACATTAACATACTCAGGAACCGCATCGGCAGGTGATTACGTAGCTTCAAGTGTTACGATCACTATTCCTGCGGGAGCTACTTCAGGTACGGTTACCATCGATCCAACAGACGACTTGATCTTTGAAGGATCTGAAACGGTGATTGCAGATATTACAAGTGTCACAGGTGGAAACGGAGCAACAGAATCGGGTACACAAACAGCTACAGTTACGATAACAGATAATGAAACTGCTCCGACAGTTACCTTAAGCGGAACTACCAGTATTGTAGAAAACGCAGCGGGAGTTGCAACCTTAACGGCAACACTTTCGGTGGCAACTACAGCTGCAACAACAATTACGTTGACTTATTCAGGAACAGCATCGGCAGGTGACTATGTGGCTTCTAGTGTTACAATCACCATTCCGGCAGGAGCTACTTCGGGTACAGTTACCATCGACCCGACAGACGATGTGATCTTTGAAGGTTCTGAAACGGTTATTGCAGACATTACAAGTGTAACAGGTGGAAACGGTGCTTCAGAATCCGGTACCCAAACCGCCACTGTTACCATCACAGATAACGAAACTGCTCCGACTGTAACGTTGAGCGGAACAACTACCATTGCAGAAAACGCAGCGGGAGTTGTAACCTTAACGGCAACACTTTCAGTAGCTACAACAGCAGCAACAACAATTACATTGACCTATTCAGGAACTGCTTCGGCGGGTGATTATGTGGCATCCAGTGTTACGATTACCATTCCGGCAGGAGCTACTTCGGGTACGGTTACCATCGACCCGACAGACGATTTGATCTTTGAAGGATCAGAAACGGTTATTGCAGACATTACAAGTGTAACTGGTGGAAACGGTGCTTCCGAATCGGGAACTCAAACAGCCACCGTTACTATCACAGATAACGAAACTGCTCCGACTGTAACGTTGAGTGGAACAACTACCATTGCTGAAAACGCAGCAGGAGTTGCAACTCTTACAGCTACACTTTCGGTAGCAACAACAGCTGCTACTACAGTTACATTAACCTACTCTGGAACAGCCTCTGCAGGTGATTACGTAGCATCCAGTGTTACAATCACCATTCCTGCAGGAGCTACTTCAGGTACGGTAACCATCGACCCGACAGATGACTTAATCTTTGAAGGTTCTGAAACGGTTATTGCAGACATTACAAGTGTAACGGGTGGAAATGGTGCTTCCGAATCGGGAACTCAAACAGCAACTGTTACTATTACTGATGATGAGACTGCACCAACTGTTACTTTAAGCGGAACAACTACCATTGCAGAAAACGCAGCAGGAGTTGCAACTCTTACGGCTACGCTTTCGGTGGCAACAACAGCTGCTACTACAGTTACATTAACCTACTCTGGAACCGCATCAGCAGGTGATTACGTAGCATCCAGTGTTACAATCACTATTCCTGCTGGAGCAACATCAGGTACAGTTACCATCGACCCGACAGACGATGTGATCTTTGAAGGTTCTGAAACAGTGATTGCAGACATTACAAGCGTAACTGGTGGAAACGGTGCTTCCGAATCGGGAACTCAAACTGCCACTGTTACCATAACAGATAACGAAACTGCTCCGACAGTAACCTTAAGCGGAACAACCACCATTGCAGAAAACGCAGCTGGAGTTGCAACCTTAACGGCTACACTTTCAGTAGCAACAACAGCAGCTACTACAGTTACATTAACCTACTCAGGAACAGCTTCGGCTGGTGATTATGTAGCCTCAAGTGTTACAATCACTATTCCGGCAGGAGCTACTTCAGGTACGGTTACCATTGACCCAACAGACGATGTGATCTTTGAAGGTTCTGAAACAGTGATTGCAGACATTACAAGCGTAACTGGTGGAAATGGTGCTTCCGAATCAGGAACTCAAACAGCCACTGTTACCATCACAGATAATGAAACTGCTCCGACAGTAACGTTGAGTGGAACAACTACCATTGCTGAAAACGCAGCAGGAGTTGCAACTCTTACAGCTACACTTTCGGTAGCAACAACAGCTGCTACTACAGTTACATTAACCTACTCTGGAACAGCTTCAGCGGGTGACTACGTAGCATCCAGTGTTACAATCACTATTCCGGCAGGAGCAACATCAGGTACAGTTACCATTGACCCGACAGACGATGTGATCTTTGAAGGTTCTGAAACCGTTATTGCAGACATTACAAGTGTAACAGGTGGAAACGGTGCTTCCGAATCGGGAACTCAAACTGCCACCGTTACTATTACAGATAACGAAACTGCTCCGACAGTAACGTTAAGCGGAACAACCACCATTGCCGAGAACGCACCGGGAGTTGCAACTCTTACGGCAACACTTTCGGTAGCAACAACAGCAGTGACTACTATAACATTGACCTATTCCGGAACAGCATCAGCAGGTGATTACGTAGCTTCAAGTGTTACAATCACCATTCCGGCAGGAGCAACATCAGGTACAATTACCATCGACCCGACAGATGATTTAATCTTTGAAGGTTCTGAAACCGTTATTGCAGACATTACAAGTGTCACAGGTGGAAACGGTGCTTCCGAATCGGGAACTCAAACAGCTACGGTAACGATTACAGATAACGAAACGGCTCCGACAGTTACTTTAAGCGGAACAACCACCATTGCTGAAAACGCAGCGGGAGTTGCAACCTTAACAGCTACGCTTTCGGTAGCAACAACAGCGGCTACCACAGTTACATTAACCTATTCAGGAACGGCATCAGCAGGTGATTATGCAGCATCCAGTGTTACAATCACTATTCCGGCAGGCGCAACTTCAGGTACGGTTACCATCGACCCGACGGACGATGTGATCTTTGAAGGATCTGAAACGGTGATTGCAGATATTACTAGTGTAACAGGTGGAAATGGTGCTTCCGAATCGGGAACCCAAACAGCCACTGTTACCATAACAGATAACGAAACTGCTCCGACAGTAACTTTAAGCGGAACAACCACCATTGCTGAAAATGCAGCGGGAGTTGCAACTCTTACGGCAACGCTTTCGGTAGCAACAACAACAGCTACAACAATTACAATTACTTATACCGGAACAGCAACATCAGGTGTTGACTATGTAGCCTCAAGTGTTACAATCACCATTCCTGCCGGAGCTTTAACCGGAACAGTGACCATTGATCCGTCAATTGACGCGTTGTTTGAAGGACCTGAAACTGTGATTGCAGACATTACGAGTGTAGCAGGTGGAAACGGTGCTTCTGAATCGGGAACTCAAACAGCCATTGTCACCATTTTGGATGCCAATCTTCCACCGGTTGCCAACGACGATAATGGAGGTTCTCTAACAGAAGATGGAGCCAACGGAACAGTAAATGTGATAAACAATGATACAGACCCTGATGGAAATCCAACTGCTCCGGTAAATGGAGGAGGTCAATTTACAATTGATTTGGATCCTTCAACAGCCGGTGTTCAAACAAGTGTTACCAATGCAACCGGAACATGGACATTGAATGCAAGTACAGGTGTTGTAACATTTGACCCTGCCAATAACTACAACGGAACGGCAACAATTACCTATACCTTGTGTGATCCTGCTTCGGCATGTGACAACGCAACAATTACATTTGTTGTAAATCCGGTAAACGATGCGCCGGTTGTAGACAACGAAACACATACAACTCCTGAAGAGACTCCTGTTTCTGGTGATTTAACCAATGCAGGTGATTCGGATATCGATGGAAACTTAGTGGTTAACACAACACCACTTAGCGGACCAAACAACGGTGGCATTGTGATCAATTCCGATGGAACGTATACCTATACTCCGGGATCAAATTTCAATGGAAACGACATGGTAGTTGTGCAGATTTGTGATGATGGAACTCCGCTTCCGGCTATCTGCGTAAATGATACGATTTTCATTACAGTAACTCCTGTAAATGATACCCCAAGTAAAGGAAACGAAACCTTGGTTGTTACGGAAGATGCGGGGCTTACAACATCCGGTAACTTAACAACCAATAACGTAGATCCTGACGGTACACCAATCACGGTAACAACCATTGTGAGTACAACCGGTGGTGGAACAGTAACCATCAACGGAAACGGAACAGTAAATTACACGCCGGCTCCAAATTTCAACGGAATTGATACTGTAATTTACACCGCATGCGATAACGGTTTGCCGTTGCCTGCAATATGCGTGAATGATACGTTGTTTGTAACAGTGAATCCGGTAAATGATACACCAAGTAAGGGTAACGAAACATTAACAGTGAATGAAGATGCTGGGCCTACAACATCTGGCAACTTGACAACCAATAATGTTGATCCTGACGGAACGCCGATCACGGTAACTACCATTGTTAGTACAACCGGTGGTGGAACAGTTGCTATTAACGGAAATGGAACAGTAAATTACACTCCAGCTCCAAACTTCAACGGAATCGATACGGTAATTTACACTGCTTGCGATAACGGTTTACCATTGCCTGCACTATGTGTGAATGACACTTTGTTTGTGACGGTAAATCCTATCAATGATACCCCAAGTCAAGGAAACGAAACGTTGGTTGTGGATGAAGATGCCGGACCTACAACATCCGTGATCTTAACAACGAATAACGTTGATCCTGATGGTACACCAATCACGGTTACAACGATTGTTAGTACAACCGGTGGTGGAACAGTAATCATCAACGGAAACGGAACAGTAAATTACACACCGGCTCCAAACTTCAACGGAATCGATACTGTAATTTACACTGCTTGCGATAACGGTTTACCATTGCCTGCCGTGTGCGTGAATGACACTTTGTTCGTGACGGTAAATCCAATCAATGATGCTCCAAGTCAAGGAAACGAAACATTAACAGTGAATGAAGATGCAGGGCCTACAACATCTGGCAACTTGACAACCAATAACGTTGATCCTGATGGAACTCCGATCACGGTAACCACTATTGTAAGTACAACTGGTGGCGGTACGGTAACCATCAATGGAAACGGAACAGTGAATTACACCCCGGCTCCAAACTTCAACGGAATTGACACTGTAATTTACACTGCTTGCGATAACGGTTTACCATTGCCTGCATTGTGTGTGAATGACACCTTGTTTGTGACAGTAAATCCTATCAATGATACCCCAAGTCAAGGAAACGAAACCTTGGTTGTTACGGAAGATGCGGGTCCTACAACATCCGTGATCTTAACAACCAATAACGTTGATCCTGACGGTACACCGATCACGGTAACAACCATTGTTAGTACAACCGGTGGTGGAACAGTTACCATCAACGGAAACGGCACGGTGAATTATACACCTGCTCCAAATTTCAACGGAATCGATACCGTAATTTATACTGCTTGTGATAACGGTTTGCCATTGCCTGCGGTGTGTGTGAATGATACCTTGTTTGTGACAGTGAATCCAATCAATGATACACCAAGTCAAGGCAACGAAACATTGACTGTGAATGAAGATGCAGGTGCAACAACCACTATAGATTTAACTACAAACAACATCGATCCTGACGGAACACCGATCACGGTGACAACCATTGTAAGTACAACCGGTGGCGGAACAGTAACCATCAACGGAAACGGAACGGTGAATTATACTCCGGCTCCAAACTTCAACGGAATCGATACGGTAATTTACACTGCTTGCGATAACGGTTTACCATTGCCTGCATTGTGTGTGAATGACACCTTGTTTGTGACGGTGAATCCGGTAAATGATCCTCCTATTGTGGATGATGAATTGCTTACAACATCGTTGGATATTCCTGTTTCAGGTGATTTGACCAATGCCGGAGATACGGATGTTGACGGAAACTTGGTAGTGAACACTATTCCGGTAGATGGTCCTAGCAATGGAGGAATTGTCATCAATCCTAACGGAACATTTACATATACGCCAAATAGCGGATATTTTGGAGGTGATACCATTGTGGTTCAGATTTGCGACGACGGTACACCTCTACCTGCAATCTGTGTCAACGATACTATTTTCATTTCCGTATTGCCATGCTCGGTTGCAAATCCGGTGGCAGATTGCGACGGTGATGGCGTAACGAATGGTGATGAGATTGATCCTGATGGCGACGGAACACCTGGCCCTAACGGAACAGACCCTTCCAATCCGTGTGATTTGAATATGGCCGATCAGAACTTTGCAACTGTAAGTGCATCTTGGCTTGCTACAGACTGTGACGGTGATGGTGTAACCAATGAAGAAGAAGTAGATCCAGATGGAGATGGAACTCCGGGTCCTAACGGAACAGATCCTACCGATCCATGTGATTACAACGCTGCTGATCAAAATTATGCATCAGTGAATGCAACATGGTTAGCTGCAGATTGCGACGGCGATGGTGTTACGAATGAAGAAGAAATTGATCCTGACGGTGACGGAACTCCGGGGCCAAATGGAACAGATCCTTCCGATTTGTGTGATTACGATGTGTTGGCTCAAAACTATGCAACTGTAAGTAGTTTATGGTTAGCAGCTGATTGCGACGGCGACGGTGTAACCAACGAAGACGAAGTTGATCCTGACGGTGATGGAACTCCTGGTCCTAACGGAACAGATCCTTTTGATCCATGTGATTACAATTCGGCAGTTCAAAACTATGCGACAGTGAATGCATCATGGTTAGCAACAGATTGCGATGGCGATGGTGTGACCAACGGAGATGAGGTTGATCCTGACGGTGACGGAACTCCTGGTCCGAATGGAACGGATCCATCTAACCCATGCGATTTGAACGTAGCCGATCAAAATTACGCTACTGTTGATCCGACTTGGTTGGCAGGTGATTGTGACGGCGACGGTGTAACCAATGAAGACGAAGTTGATCCCGACGGAGATGGAACTCCTGGTCCGAATGGAACAGATCCTACCAATCCGTGTGATTATGACGTTGCAGTTCAAAACTACGCTTCTGTAAATGCTGCTTGGTTAGCTGCAGATTGCGATGGTGATGGTGTTACGAACGAAGATGAAGTTGATCCTGATGGTGACGGTACTCCTGGTCCGAATGGAACCAATCCTTCCGATCCGTGTGATTACGATGCGACCGTTCAAAACTACGCTTCGGTAAATGCTACTTGGTTGGCAGCTGATTGTGATGGTGACGGTGTAACGAACGAAGAAGAAATAGATCCGGATGGTGACGGAACTCCTGGTCCTAACGGAACAGATCCAAATGATCCATGTGATTATACAGTAGCCAATCAAAACTACGCAACGGTTGACGCAACTTGGTTAGCAGCAGATTGCGATGGCGATGGTGTTACGAATGAAGACGAAGTTGATCCTGACGGCGACGGAACTCCTGGTCCGAATGGAACAGATCCGTCTAACCCATGTGATTTGAACGTAGCCGATCAAAATTACGCTACTGTTGATCCGGCTTGGCTAGCAGGTGATTGCGATGGTGACGGAGTAACGAACGAAGACGAAGTTGATCCGGATGGTGATGGAACACCTGGTCCGAATGGAACAGATCCTTCCAACCCATGTGATTACAGCGAAACAAGTCAGAATATAGCTACGGTTGATGCAACATGGAATGCATTGGATTGCGACGGTGATGGAACTCCGAACGGAACAGACGGTGAACCGTTAAATCCATGTGTTGATAATGGAACATTGGGCGATGAAGATCTTTCGAATCCGATTTATGCAAATGCTGACTGTGATGGCGACGGTGTAACGAACGGTGATGAAACTGATCCTGATGGCGATGGAACTCCTGGTCCTAACGGAACTGATCCGAATAATCCATGTGATTTCACCACGATCAATCAAGATTTGTCTACGGTAAGTGCCGGATGGTTAATCCTTGACTGTGATGGCGATGGAGTAACAAACGGAGACGAAGTTGATCCGGATGGCGATGGAACTCCAGGACCAAATGGAACAAATCCTACTGATCCTTGTGATTACACAGCTGCAGACCAAAACCTTGCTTCAGTAAATGCTGCTTGGAATGCGTTGGATTGCGACGGAGATGGAACACCTAACGGAACGGATACCGAACCATTGAATCCTTGTGTAGACAATGGAGTAGTTGGAGATGAAGTCTTAACAAACCCAATCTTTGCGGATGCAGATTGCGACGGTGATGGTGTAACAAACGGAGACGAAGTTGATCCTGACGGTGACGGAACTCCCGGCCCGAATGGAACCAACCCGAATGATCCATGTGATTACTTAGCTTCGGCTCAAAACTACGCATCGGTTGACACAGCATGGTTGGCGCTTGATTGCGACGGTGACGGTGTAACGAATGGTGGTGAAGTTGATCCTGACGGTGATGGAACTCCGGGACCTAACGGAACAAATCCTTCCGATCCGTGTGATTACAACCCTGCCGGTCAGGATGTGAGTTCAGTTGATTCGACATGGAATGCGTTGGATTGTGACGGTGACGGACTCACAAACGGCGAAGAGGTATTGAACGGAAGCGATCCGTTGAATGCTTGCAGTCCGAAACCGTGTGATGAATTTGATATTCCGGAAGCATTCTCGCCAGACGGTGATGGTGTCAACGAAACATTTATCATTAAAGGAATAGAGAACTTCCCAGGAAATAACCTAATCATCTTCAACAGATGGGGGAATGAAGTATTTAATGTGACCGAATACGATAATTCGTGGGCAGGAACTTCAACCAGTAACCTAAACATAGGTGGCGACCAACTTCCAACGGGAACATACTATTACATTTTCGACACAAAAACCGAACAATACGGTGTGTTGAAAGGATATGTTTACTTGAAACGATAATCGGTTTAAAGCAATAAAGAAATGAAAAGAATAATTGGATGTTTACTCGTATGGATCGCTTGCGCTAATGGCTTGTGGGCGCAACAAGATCCGCACTTCACGCAGTTTTTCGAAAACACGTTGTTTGTGAATCCGGCGTATGCAGGAAGTAAAGACGTACTGAATGTTACCGGTTTGCACCGTGAGCAGTGGGTAGGTTTTGCCGGAAGACCCGTTTCAAGCACCTTGAGTGTTCACTCGCCACTTTCTTACCGTTCGGTTGGATTGGGGTTGACCATGGTGAATGATCACAACGGACCGGTTGACCAAACCATGTTTTACGGCGATTTTTCCTATAGCCTTAAGTTTAAGAACAAAGGAAAACTGGCTTTCGGAATCAAAGGTGGGTTTAATCTGGTGAATGTTGGAAGTGCTTCTCTTCAGGCAACGGATCAAAATGACTTGAACTTGCTGCGCGATGTACGTAACAACGTGAATCCGAATTTCGGTTTCGGAATTTATTACCACACGCCGGTTTGGTTTGTTGGTGTAAGTACGCCGAAATTGTTGGAACAAAGTTATGACGGTTCTAAAACCAATGTTGAGAAACGACACTACTTTGCCAATGTTGGTGGTGTAATTACGGTCAATAATTCGTGGAAAATCCGTCCGATGACGCAGGCCAAATTCACAACCGGCGCGCCTTTAAGCCTTGATGTTTCCGTGGCGGGAATTTACAAAGAACGATTCTACATCGGTGCTTTGTATCGCTTGGATGCGGCGTTCGGTGCATTTGTGCAATACCAGATTACGTCACAGTTCAAGTTGGGTTTTGCAACCGATTTCGGAACACAGGAAATTCGCAACTACAACTACGGAACCTTTGAAGTAATGGGGTCTTATGATTTTATCTTCAAGAAAACAGGTGTGCGTTCACCACGTTATTTCTAACTCATTATCGATCATACAACTAGCATGAAACAACTCGTATCATTGATCCTTTGCCTTTTTGCAGGAACGGTACTCTTCGCTCAAAGCGGAAAACTCAAACGGGCCGATAATTACTATAATACCTTGGCGTATGCTTTGGCCGCCGAACAATACGAATCGTTGTTGGGGTCAGAAGTCGATTCACCGCAACTAAAAGCCAAGTTGGCGCACTGTTATTTCCAAATGGGGAATACGGTAAAATCCGAAACGCACTATGCCAGTATGGTCAGTTCAGATCAGGCAAGTAGCGAAGATGTTTACAACTATGCGCAATCGCTGAAAGAAAACGGTAAGTATTCCGAGTCTGACCAGTGGATGACTAAGTTCGCATCCATGAAACAAAATGATGTGCGTGCCACCGAATTTGTGAATCGCCAAAACTACCTTGAACTAATTGAAAAGCAAGGAAATCATTTTAGTGTCAAATCATTGACGGTAAATACCGGTGCTACCGATTTCGGTGGATATCCGTCGGCAGATCAGCAAACGGTTTATTTTGTGACTTCGCGCACCGATCGTTCGTTTGTCAACAATGTTTGGACTTGGAAAAACGAGCATTTCCTGGATTTATATGCTGGGAAATCGAGTCAGGAACAAGAAATCACCAATCCTGAATTGATAACACGCCGCGTGAATTCGCGTTACCATGAAGGACCGCTTTGTTTTTCAGCCAACGGACAGCGCGTTTATTTTACCCGAAACAACATTTCGAAAGGTAAAAAACGCAACGATCAGCAGGGAATTCAAAACCTGAAATTGTACATGGCCGATGTTAAGCCCGACGGAAGCTGGGAAAATGAGAAGGAATTCAATCTCAATTCCCGCGATTATTCAGTTGGTCACCCAAGTTTGTCACCCGATGGAAAGTACTTGTATTTTGCTTCGGATATGCCGGGCGGATTTGGCGGAGCAGATATTTACCGAGTTGCTGTAGCTGCTGACGGATCGTTCGGGAAACCTGAAAATTTAGGAAAAGAGATCAATACCGAAGGGCAAGATATGTTTCCGTGGATGAGTCAGGAAGGTTACTTGTTCTTCTCTTCAGACGGACATGTTGGTTTGGGCGGATTGGATGTGTTTGTGATGCTACCGAATGACAAAGGTGAAATTTCTAAAGTGTTGAATGTAGGAAAGCCGGTCAACTCGCAAAAAGACGATTTCGCGTTCACGATGCTCAATGATAATAAACAAGGTTATTTTTCTTCCAACCGCGATGGTGGACTAGGGGAAGACGATATTTATGCGTATCAACTCACCAAGCCCTTTAAAGTTGACCTGATGGTAGCCGGAATTGCTACTGAAAAAGGAACTGGAGCCATTTTACCAGGTGCTGAAATTAGCTTGCTCAATGATACCGGAGAAGTGGTTGAAACGGTGAAGGCAGATAATTCTGGTGCTTATTCGTTTAACGTAGAACCGGAATTAAGCTACCGCATTGCAGCAAAACAAACCGATTATTTTGATGATCAGGTGCAATTCAGCACAAAGAACTTACCGGAAGGAACCGAAAAAATTCAACAAGACATCGATTTGGAAAAAGATCCGGGATTGGCCTTGTATGCATTGGTTACAGATGGCGCAAGCAAGGCTCCGTTGTCGGGAGTGAAACTGACAATTGTTGACAATACCAACAAAACGCCGTTCATCGATCAATTAACAGGCGAAACGGGTGATGCACTAAAAGGATTGACTGACAAAAAAGTTGGAGATCGATTATCTTATTCGATTACCTTATCCAAAGAAGGATATTTATCTAAAACCATTCAGTTTACCACCGAGATTACCCAACCGGGAGTGATCAATGTGCATGAGAAATTGGATATGACATTGGATAAAATCGAAGTCGGGTTAGATTTGGCTACTTTAATTGATATCAAACCCATCTACTTCGATTACGCGAAATTCAATATCCGCAAAGACGCAGCGGTTGAATTGGAGAAAATTGTGAAGGTAATGAACGATTACCCGACCATGCAGATAGAACTCGGCTCACACACCGATTGCCGTGGTTCTATTGCATCAAACGAATCACTTTCTGATAAACGTGCCAAAGCATCGGCAGCTTACATTAAAAGTAAAATCAAGAATCCTGAACGCATTTACGGGAAAGGATACGGCGAAGCGAAGCTGAAAAACGATTGCGGTTGTGAAGGACCTGTGAAATCTAACTGCTCTGAAGAAGCGCATCAAGAGAACAGACGCACCGAATTTATTATCATTAAAATGTAGTAGCGCAATCAATTTTAATGGTTGAGGGAAGTCTATACTTCCCTCTTTTTTGCTTTTTTTTGCGGAAACAACAATTAAATGGAAAAAAAGTTGAATTTTTTTGAAGATTTTTTAGTGTTTAATTTCCAGGGTAAAGAGTATTTGTGATTAGTTCAACTTAAATATGCGTTTTATAAAACATACAGATTAAGCGTAATTACTTTAAAATTCAAACAATCCATGGATTTTAAACTACCAATTTAAAAATAAGTTGATTCTAGCAGTTTTTTGTTAAAAAACTGAAATAACAACAGGGGGATTAGTAAAAAAAGGTAGGGTAGTACGATGTTTCCTTGCCTTTGGATTTCTTGCAAGGTGAATATTTTCTGTTTAATATGCAGTCACATTATTCACTGAACGCTATGGAACATTTTTCTACTAAGAAGATGGACCTGAGAAAACAGATTACTACTGCTATTCTTGTCCTATCTACATTTTATTTTAATGCCGTTTTTTCTCAATGCCCCGGTATCAGCCAAGGATATTACAATCCCGGAACAGCTATCAATAATACTTCTGCGGGTACCGAAGCATGGAACAATCCGGGCAATGCACTCACCGATAACAACAGTTATGCTACTATCACCAATGCTGCATTGCTCATTGGTGGAACAGTGCGCATTTCCAATTTTTTGGTGGCGAGAAACATGAATTTCAATATTCCGACCAACGCGCTTATATGTGGGGTTGAGGTAGAGGTTAGAAGATTTTCGAGTGATAATTCAGGTAGCAACTACACGCGCGATCTGGGTATCCGGTTATTGAAAGACAATCAGGTTATCGGTACCAATCACGCAAACACCGGAGTAAACTGGACAACATCCGAAACCGCGGTTACGTATGGTTCCAATTCAGATTTATGGGGAACCACTTTAAATGGTTTCGACGTTACCGGAAACGGTTTTGGTGTAGCTATTTCAGTTGAATCTCGTGCTGCTGGATTACTGTTGCCAACCGTTACATCTTATGTTGACCAGATTCGCTTACGGATTTATTACCGGGTGCCATTTGTAGATATCGACGGTGATGGTCTCGCTGATAACCTGGATAGTGATATGGATGGTGATGGAAAACCCAACTCTTCTGAATTGATGGTCTGTTCATCATCATCAAACCTTACATTGACAAATGTGGCGGATGGTACGCTGGAATATGCTTCAGCTGCTGGAATTTCGTCTTCTATTTTACTTCGGAATACAGCAGGTGCAGGAGTTTCGGCATTCAATGTGTCGGAAAATTATGCGGCAGTTTCAGGACCGGAAATCTACACTGCACAAGACATCAATGCTGCATCAGATCAATCAATCCAAGTGTTGCGGTTTAATTCTTCGGTACACAACTTGCGTTTTAAATTGCAGGATGTGGATTTGGGTGCGGCTCAATTTCAGGATCAAATTATTGTAAATGCCTATCATGCCGGGCAACTCATTCAACTCAGTTCAGGAAATGTAGTGATCGGTTCGGGTAATTTCAACCAATTTATAGGGAGCAATACCTTCAATGGCTTGGTGGCAATGGCTGATGGCGAGCTAAATGGTTCTATTACCGTTACCATCCCTGGTATGGTCGATTCGGTGCGGTTTATTTACCGCAACATTGATGTGGGGTCGCTCGGTAATCAAGCTTACGGAATCGGTGAAATCTCATTTTGTAATGCGTATGGAGCCGCTCAGGATTTCGATGGAGACGGTCAACCCGATTTCCATGATATGGACAGCGACAATGATGGAATTCTAGACAGGATTGAATACCAAACGTCATTAGGATATGTTCCACCTACGGGAGTTGACTCCGACGGCGATGGAATAGACAATGCCTATGATACTTCTACCGGTGGTATTGCCGTTGGTTCTGCTGACACTGATACAGACGGAACAGCAGATTATCATGATAGTGATTCAGACAATGACGGATCATCCGATCAATTGGAAGGTAACGATGCCAATCACAATTGTGTTGCCGATTTCCCGCTTTCGGGAATAGATACCGATGGAGACGGATTGGATAATAATTATGATCCGAATAACGGTGGAACCACGGCGCCGGTTCAGGATACGGATTTAAATGGAATTCAGGATTTTAGAGAAAATCTGGTTCCAACAATTGCCGCTGCCGGAAATGACCAGACGGGTTGCGCGGCACAATACACATTAACAGCTAATACTCCGGTTGTAGGTTTGGGTTATTGGACGGTTATCACGGGAATGGGAACATTTGCGGATACACATAACCCAGCCACAACTGCTTCCGGATTGGCAATTGGGGTAAATACCTTTGCCTGGACAATTTATACAGACGGTTGTCATTCTTCTTCCGATCAAGTGACGATCAACCAATCTTCTGTATTAGCTACACCTAGTGCTTCCAGTAATTCAGCACTTTGTGAAGGTACAACATTGAATTTGGCTACAGCTACTGTTGCCAGTGCTTCCTATGCTTGGACCGGACCAAACGGATTTTCGTCTGCGTTGCAAAATCCTACTTTACCGGCTGTGACTTTAGCTAACGCAGGATCGTACAATGTGACCGTGACTGTTGCGGGTTGTTCTTCTTCACCCGGAAGTACGGTTGTTGTGATTAATCCTGCCCCGGCTGCTTCTGTTGCGAATAGCAATTCTCCGGTTTGTATTGGAGCTTCGATTAATCTTACTGCATCTACCGTAATCGGTGCAACTTATGCCTGGACAGGGCCTAACGGGTTTTCATCGACCATGCAAAATCCTGTTATTGCAAGTGCCGCTGTAACTAATGCAGGTGTTTATTCTGTCAATGTTACGGTTGCCGGTTGCACCAGCACGAGCGCAGGAGCCACAACTGTTACGGTAAATCCTATTCCGGCTACACCAACCGGAGGAAGCAATTCACCTGTTTGTGAAGGTGCTGCAACCAATTTTACAGCTAGTAATGTTGCCGGTGCGACTTATTCATGGTCGGGGCCTAACGGATTTTCATCGACCTTACAAAATCCAACCATTTCAGCTACAACAGCTGCTGCGGCAGGGACATATACTATAGTTGCAACATTGAACGGTTGTAATTCATTGGCTGGTTCTACTGTTCTTGCGGTAACACCGCTTCCTGCCACACCTTCACCAACTAGTAATTCTCCGGTTTGCGAAGGATCTCCACTGAATTTATCTACTCCACTCGTTGTTGGGGGCGTATACAATTGGTCAGGGCCATTGGGTTTTACTTCAGCCACTCAAAACCCTATGAATGCCGCTTCAACTGCCGGAATGGCCGGAACGTACAATTTATCCGTTTCGGTGAATGGGTGTGCCAGTGCAGTTGGAACAACAGCTGTAACTGTTTCGCCACAAGCGACAGTCAATGCAGGGACAGATCAATCTAGTTGCAACGGTACGGCCATTACGCTTTCGGGAACAATTGGCGGTGGTGCGGCTTTGGCTACCTGGACAACTTCAGGAACGGGAATGTTTAGCAATGCGGGTTCATTGAATTCAACATACACTCCAAGTGCCGCTGATGTTTTGGCAGGAACGGTGAACCTGACGCTTACAACCAATGATCCCGCAGGACCGTGTGGAGCTGTAAACGATGCGATGACTATTACCATTTCGAGTTCACCTTCTGCAGCATTCACGTATGCACAAAGTTCATTTTGTCAAAGTGGAACCGACCCGTCGCCTGTTTTTGCACCCGGGGCCAGTGGTGGAGTGTTTTCATCTTCTGCAGGGTTGGTGATCAACAGTGCTAGCGGTTTGGTGGATCTGTCTGCCTCAACTGCCGGGATTTATACGGTTACCAATATTATCGCTTCCAGTGGTTCTTGCCCAATGGCAACTGCAAATACCTCAATTACTGTACTTGCCTCACCTGCAACTCCTGTTGTTACTACAAACAGTCCGGTTTGCGCAGGCACGGCAATCAATTTAACTACTCCAACGGTTGGTGGAGCAACCTATTCATGGACCGGACCCAACGGCTTCCTTTCTGCGATTCAAAATCCAATTATATCAGGTGCGGTAGCGGCCAATGCAGGAACGTATTCAGTGAGTATCACCGTGGCAGGATGTTCAAGCGCACAAGGACAATCTGCTGTTGTGGTCAATCCTGTTCCGACAGTTCCAACCGCCAACAATAGCGGACCTGTTTGTGAAACCGGAACAGTGAATTTGTTTACTTCAACGGTAGTGGGTGCCACGTATGCATGGACAGGTCCAAGCGGGTTCTCTTCGTCATTACAGAACCCTACTTTAACCAATGTTACAATGGCCAATGGTGGTGTTTATCAAGTAACAGTAACTGTTAACGGATGTACGAGTAATCCTGGTTCAACTTCAGTCACGATTAATACGACACCCGCAGCGCTAGGTGTAACTACCAATTCACCTGTTTGTTCAGGAAGTCCGCTGAATTTATCTGCAACAACAATTGCTGGCGGAACATACAGTTGGTCGGGACCTAACGGATTTACATCTCTTGTTCAGAATCCTTCTATCGCGGTTACTTCGGCTTCCAATTCAGGAAATTATGATGTAACGGTAACTGTTGCCGGTTGTGTGAGTCCGGTTGGAACAGCAACAGTGAATATTCTTCCATTGCCGGCTACCGGTATAGCAGGAAGCAACTCACCGATTTGTGAAAACGGAACACTAAATCTGATGGCTACCGCAGTTGCAGGAGCAAGTTATACGTGGACAGGTCCCAACGGTTTTTCATCAACTCTTCAAAACCCTGTTATAAGTTCATCTCAGCTTTCCAATGGGGGAAGTTACAGTGTTTCTATTACAGTAGGTGGTTGTCAGGGATCACCCGGTTCAACCAATGTTGTGATTAATCCAATTCCGGCAACTCCTGTAATTACCTCCAATTCACCTGTGTGTGAACAGCAAGCCATTAATCTCAACACATCAGCGGTTGCAGGCGCTAGTTATAACTGGGCAGGTCCGAACGGTTTTACATCAACAGTGCAAAATCCTGTAATTGCTTCTGCTTCTTTAGCAAGTGCGGGGACCTATTCATTATCCGAAACGGTAAATGGATGTTCAAGTGGTAGCGGAACAACACTCGTTGTGGTGAATCAAACACCTACGGTTGATGCTGGTGCCAACCAAGCAAGTTGCAACGGAGCTGCGGTTACATTGGCCGGTACTCTGGGCGGAAGCGCATCAAGCATTACTTGGACAACAGCGGGCACTGGAACATTTAGCAACGTGAACGCACTCAATTCTGATTATACCCCAAGTGCTGCCGATATTCTGGCAGGTACGGTAGTGCTTACATTAACCACCAATGATCCGGCTGGACCTTGCGGAGCGGTATCTGATGTTATGACAGTTATTATTTCCGGAATTCCGGACGCGTCATTTTCGTATGCTCCAATGGGCTTCTGTCAGAGTGGCACAGATCCGGCGCCTATTTTTGGTTCCACTTCAAGTGGAGGTGTGTTTACTTCTGCTCCAGGTTTAATCATCAACGCGTTGAGTGGAATTGTGGATGTTTCGGCATCTACACCCGGAACTTATACGGTAACCAATACAATTGCTGCAAACGGTTCTTGTCCCGGAGCTACAGGAACTGCTGCCATTACGGTAGTTGCGACTCCTGTTACGCCTGTGGCAACAAGCAATTCTCCGGTTTGTGTCGGTTTGCAACTTGATTTGACAACAGCAACTGTGAATGGTGCTTCCTACCAATGGAGTGGTGTAAACGGGTTCTCATCGACCAACCAAAATCCATTCATTCCGATTACTACAGTAGCAGATGCGGGAACGTATTCAGTAACTGTTACAGTAAACGGTTGTGCAAGTCAACCCGGATCACTGAATGTAGTAATTGATACCGGTTGCGGGAATGATACCGATGGAGACGGATTAACAGATGCTGACGAAACAAGTAACGGTACCGATCCGAATAATCCTGATACGGATGGTGATGGTGTAACAGATGGAGAAGAAGTGCATGGCACAGACGATCCGTCAACAAGTTATGTTCCAATCGGAACTTCAGATCCACTTGATCCGTGTGATCCGATCTTAACTAGTCCGACTTGTGATCAAGACGGTGACGGATTGACAAACGGTGAAGAAGTCATTATTGGTACAGATCCAACCAATCCTGATACGGATGGAGACGGTTACAACGATGGAGGAGAAGTAGTCATTACTTCCGATCCGCTTGATCCGTGTGATCCGAATCCGACAAGTCCGGCGTGTGATGGCGATGGTGACGGCGTTCCGAACGATGATGAAGCATCCAACGGCACTGATCCGAACAACCCTGATACAGACGGCGACGGTGTGAACGACGGTGAAGAAATCTATGGAACCGACGACAGTACAACAGTCTATGTTCCAACAGGAACTTCCGATCCGCTTGATCCATGCGATCCTATCAATACGAGTGTAGCTTGCGATCAAGACGGTGACGGTTTATCCAATGGCGATGAAGCTACTGTCGGAACCGATCCTACCAATCCGGATACAGACGGCGATGGCATCAATGACGGGAACGAAGTAACAATCGGAAGTGATCCGCTTGATCCGTGTGATCCTAATCTGGGAAGTCCGCAGTGCGATCAAGACGGCGATGGACTCACAAATAGCGAAGAAGCAATAGTTGGAACCGATCCCACGAATCCTGACTCGGATGGTGACGGAGTAACAGATGGTGAAGAAGTCAATGGTACGGATGATCCGTTAACAACTTATGTTCCAACTGGAACATCTGATCCGCTTGATGCATGTGATCCGCTTGTTACAAGTCCGGCCTGTGATGAAGACGGTGATGGGTTAACAAACGGCGAAGAGGCAACAGCCGGAACCGACCCTACTAATCCTGATACGGATGGTGATGGTATCGGTGACGGAGCTGAGGTAACGAATGGTAGTGATCCGCTCGATCCGTGTGATCCAAATCCGAACAGTGTGGCCTGTGTAGAAGATGTAACCGTTTCGGGTGGACTCTCTCCAAACGGTGATTTCTCAAACGATACATGGATGGTTGATGGATTGGAAAATTATCCGGAGAATGAAGTCGTGATTTTCAACCGATGGGGAAATAAAGTATTTGAAGCTGCTCCGTATATGAACGATTGGGACGGCAAAACGGAATTCGGTGTTACCATTGGTGGAACGGAGCTTCCGGAAGGAACATACTTCTACATCTTAAAACTGAATGACGATAAAACCTTGAAAGGCTATATCTACTTAACACGATAAAAAGATGAAAAAGAACCTTTTTTTACTGATAATTGCCGGGTTGAGTGCCTACTCTGCCCAAGCGCAACAAGATGCATTGTACACACATTATATGTACAATACACTCGCTATTAATCCTGGTTATGCAGGGAGCCGTGATGCTTTAACCATGACTGCACTCGGGCGTTTTCAATGGGTAGGATTTGAGGGCGCACCCATGACGCAAACATTTACGGCGCATGCTCCTGTTGCCTGGGAAAGTTTGGGCTTGGGATTGAGTGTCGTAAATGATAAAATCGGCCCTACAACCACAACCTCTATGTATGTCGATGTTGCGTATCGGATGAAAATCACCAAGAATAGCCGGTTGGCATTTGGGTTGAAAGGCGGGATGAATAATTTCACAGCCGGTTTGCAGCAAATCACACTTCAAGATCAAAACGATGCCACTTTTGCGCAAGGCGTGCGAAGTAGTATGATGCCAAATGTTGGGTTTGGGATGTATTATCAATCACCGAAATTTTACGCAGGCGTAAGTGTTCCAAAGATTGTAGAAAACAATTTTTACGGTCAAAAAGGAAACACTACAGTAAATATCGGCTCCGAAAAACGGCATTATTTCTTTATTGCCGGTGCTGTATTTCAACTGTCGCCTCAATTGAAATTCAAACCGACATTGTTAACGAAAGTTGCGACCGCTGCACCGATTCAAATGGATTTGACCGCCAATTTCATCATCAACGATTTGGTGACGTTGGGAGCGATGTACCGAACCGGTGATGCCTTTGGAATTCTGGCCGGTGTCAATGTCAATGAACAATTGATGGTGAGTTATTCCTTTGATTGGTCAACCGTGAATAGTACCGGACGCTACAATGCAGGAAGTCATGAATTAATGCTACGTTATGACTTGATCTTCAACAAAGAAAAAAGAATTAAATCACCACGCTATTTCTAGAAGTTATGAAAACAATCTTATTCTATAGTGCATGTATTGCCGTTTGTTTCGGTGCTACCGGCCAAACAACAATCGAAAAAAGAGGTGCTAAACTCTTCAATCAGTATGATTATATCGCTTCGGTGGAAACATTAGAAGCAGTTGACCGAAAAGATGTTGATGTATTGCGGGAATTGGCTGAAAGTTATGATATGATGGGTAACTACGCAAAGGCGGAAACGTACTTTGCTCAAGTTTGTACAAGTTCCGATAAAGTTCCGAACGATCATCTCAATTATGCACGTATACTGATGAAAAACGAAAAGTATAACGAAGCTGAAATGCAATTGAAAATCTACGGAACACTGAATCCTGAGAATGAAGAGGCTGCACGTTTTCAATTGCTCAATGAATCGGTGCAAAAATTCACGCAGTATGGTGCTAATTTCTCCGTAAAAAGCATGAGTATGAATTCGGATCAGGAAGATTTTGCTCCGGTGATGTATGAAAATCAGCTATATTTCGCTTCTTCACGCTACAAAACCAATTCGGTTTGGCGTCGCTGGTCGGGTAATCATTTAGCGTTTTTGGACATTTGTGTAGCTGAAATAAGTCAGGATAATGTTTCGAAATGGTGGTTGTTCGACAACAAAGAAATCAACAAACGTTACCATGAAGGACCGGTTGCGTTTTCCCCTAACGGAAATGAGTTGTTCATAACACGAAATAACTACGAGGGAAAAGGTCCGGATGGTACCCGCCAACTTCAACTCTTGGTTTCCACTAAAACAGGAACTACATGGAGCGAACCTACCAAGTTACCGTTTAATAGCAATGATTTTAGCGTTGGTCATGCAACACTTTCTGCAGACGGAAATACCATTGTATTTGCTTCAGATATGCCCGGTGGGAAAGGTGGCGTTGATATCTATAAAAGCGTTCGCACCAATGGCGTTTGGTCAACTCCCGAGAATTTATCCAAAATCAATACAAGCGGCGATGAGATGTTTCCATACTTACATGCCGGCGGAGTACTGATTTTTTCCTCAAACGGACATCCGGGTTACGGTGGATTAGACCTTTTTGTAGGTCAATGGAAAAACAACAACGTAACCCGATTCCAAAATCTGGGGTCGCCGATGAATTCTCCGGCCGATGATTTTTCGGTGTGGTTAAATCCCGAAATGTCGCATGGTTATTTTGCTTCTAATCGAATAGGCGGGATGGGGAACGATGATTTGTACAGTTTCTCTATGAAAAATCCGTTCTCGTTTGGCAGAACGATAAAAGGAATAGCAAAAGATCAGGTAGGGGATTTGTTGCCCGGCGCAAAGGTTGTGATTACCGACAACGCTGGAATTGCAGTTGCAGAAGTGATTTCAGGAGATCAAGGTGAGTTTGTTTTTGAAACCGATAAAACCGGAAATTTTCATTTCCTTGGAACGAAAGAAAAGTATTTTGACGGTACAAGTTTACTTGCAATTAGCGATGAAACGCCTGTTGATGTGGAGCAAGAAGTGGTATTGGAAAAAGATCCGGGTTTCGCTTTATTGGCAACCATTACCGACAAACTAAGCAAAAATGTTCTTGATAGTGTGAAAATCATCCTGATCAATAACCTGAATGGCGAACAGGAAGTGGTGTATACCAATGAAAAAGGAGAAATCTTCCGCCCGATTCGTGATCGTAAGATCAATGATCGTATTAGTTACAACATCCGCCTAGAGAAAAACGGGTACATCTCTAAAGGAATTACCTACAATCGCGTGTTGGATAAAGAAGGGAAATATGTGGTTTCAGATGAAATGAACCTAAGTATGGACAAAATGGATGTAGGCTTGGATTTGGCAAAAGTCGCCGATCTGAAACCGATTTTCTTTGATGTCGGAAAATTCAATATCCGTGCTGATGCTGCTGTTGAGTTGGATAAAATCGTGAAAGTGATGAACGATTATCCAACGATGGTGGTTGAGCTTGGTTCGCATACCGATTGTCGCGGCACAGCAGCGAAAAACCAGGAACTTTCCCAAAAACGTGCAATGGCATCGGCTGAATACATCAAAGCACGTATTACCACCAATCCGAATAGGATTTACGGTATGGGATACGGAGAATCGAAATTACTCAATGGTTGTGCTTGTGAAGGGAAGAATAATCCCAAGTATACTGAAGCACAGCATCAAGTGAACAGAAGAACCGAGTTTTTAGTGGTAAAATTTTAAACAGGTTCTAAGATTATAGTGGTGTGGGTTAGGTAGATAAGGCGAAGGCATCAGTGCTTTCGCTTTTTTTATATCCGGTCAGATTCAATGATTTCCGAGTGGGGGAGCTGTTCCGC
>Ga0302293_10000393_pt1 | contig 23621 bp, 24 predicted proteins | sample III_Fen_N2_2_FD_198758 | JGI IMG/M metagenome (GOLD analysis project Ga0302293, IMG submission 198758) | Peat permafrost microbial communities from Stordalen Mire near Abisko, Sweden - III_Fen_N2_2 | ecosystem: Environmental > Terrestrial > Soil > Wetlands > Permafrost | place: Sweden: Abisko...
GATAAAAAATTACGATAAGGTTATTACGGGTGCGGAACTCTTGAAGGTTTCAGATAAGGATTGGGATAAGACAGTAAAGCATACGACGATTTTTGCTAGAGTTTTGCCGGAACAAAAAGAAAGTTTAATTAAAACGTTTCGAAGACTCGGTTATTTTAGCGGCATGGTTGGTGATGGCGTTAATGATGCCTTGGCGATTAAAAAGTCCGACCTTGGTATCGCTATGTTTGCTGGCGCTACGGCTACGCGTCGGGTGGCTGATTTGATTTTAATGGATAATTCTTTCAATTCATTACCGGTTGGCATGAGGTTGGGTAATCGAATCATGCAAGCGATTGAATTAATTGCTACGCTATTCTTTCATAAAATTATATATGGCGTTGTTCTATTAGTGTCGACGTTAGTTGTAGGTGCCGCTTATCCGTTTGGACCACGTCACGTAACTTTTATGAATATCTTTTTAGTAACGCTACCGACGATTATGTGGACGTTATTTACGCCATCGCCACGACATCGAATATCTCCAAAAAACTTCTGGCGCGATACCCTAGTCGCAATTTCTCCGATTGCTCTGTTGTCTGGGTTAGCTGTGGTTTTAACTTACACAACACTGCTTTATAAACGTCCAGAAGATTTACAGGACATATCGACTATAACTGTTATGGTTGCGACTTTCTTTGGTATTTATTTGGTATTTTTGGTACCAAAGATGTTTGATTTAAAAAATACCGCCAAGGCTAAGTTGGCGCGTATCTTTTATGCAGTTGCGGTAGTTTGTGTAGTAATCCCAAGTTTTGGATTAAAGTTTGCTCGAAACTTTTTCGACTTTACATTACCAGATCGACAGAATACTCTGCCGATCTTGATAATGATTGTTTGTATTGCGATTATACAGTGGTGTATTGCGGTAATCGTTGGCAAAAAGTCTGCTCGACGTAACCTGGTAATTATTAAACCGTAATTTGTCCGTCTTTGAGCTTGAATGTCCTATCGGTGCGTCCGGCAATATCCATGTCATGGGTGACGGCGAGGATAGTTGTATTTTCGCTGCGCGATAGCTTGTGCAGTAGGTCAAAGATCTTTTTACCAGTTTCGCTATCGAGGTTTCCAGTCGGTTCGTCGGCCAGGACGATAGCTGGCCTGTTCGCTAGGGCCCTAGCGATTGAGACACGCTGCTGTTGGCCACCGCTGAGCCTGGAAGGCTTGCGCAATTGCTGGTCTGGTTCGATGCCTACGTCGGTCAATAATTGTTCAGCGCGGGCCTTACGCTTTTTCGATGGCATGCCGCCAAACTCAAGGGCTAGCATGACGTTTTCAAGGGCGGTCAAATTAGGGATTAGATTGTAATATTGAAAGACAAATCCAATCTTTTTAGCGCGGTAGGCTGTTTGCTTGCTGGCAGATAGCTTTGCGATATCTACGCCGTCAACTTCGATACTACCGCTAGTCGGAGTATCAAGGGCGCCGAGCATGCTGAGCAGTGTGCTTTTGCCCGATCCCGACTTTCCGATAATACTGGCGAATTCTCCGGTATTAACTGTCATGTTGACGTTAGTTAAGGCGTTTACTTCACCCGCAGCACTGGTAAAGGTTTTTGTGAGGTTTTTTACGACTAACATATATTTACCTATTCTGTCCTAAGGACTTCAGCTGGTCGGATTCTTGCAATAAACCAAGCTGGTACTGCGCTACCGACGATAGCTATGATTAATGTTATGCCAATAGCGGCGACGAATACGGTTGGTGTAACGCTGCTGGTGATACTTGTAAAGTTAGTGCTAAGTTGGCTCATGCCTCTTTGCATCATACCGCTCGGACCACCTGCGCCAAAGCTGCCAGTTTTTATAGTTGAGGTGCTGCTAGTTTGGCTGCTAACGAGTGAACTAGTCATTGGTCCGCTAACGGCGACGCCGAGGGCGAGGCCGATGATTGCACCAATTACTGTTAAAGTTAGGGCCTCGGACATGAATTGAATCATGACTTTTCGATTTGAACCACCAATGGCTTTAATGACGCCAATTTCGCGGCGACGTTCGCGAACGACTATTATCATAGCTAGTAGAACGATAACTGCGCCGGCGATTGTTGCACCGATTACGCCAGCCATAGCTAGTGATGAAATGCTGGTTAGTGACGAAACGCTTGTAGCAGCCTGCTCGGCTTGGCTAACGATATCTGCCTTGGTGCTAAGCGCTGTTTTAAGTGACGTAACGGTTGAGCTGACATTATCGCTACTATTCACGGTTGCGGTAATGCTGCTGATCGAACCAGTTTGGCTAGTTAATGTTTGTACGGTTGAAAGTGGCATAATCAAGCCGCTATCTTGGAAAGTGTTGCCAGTTTTGTAGATTCCAGCAACGGTAACTGTCGATCCATAAGCGGTGAATGTGCTGCCTACGGTTAAACTGTTTTTTGTGGCAAGATCAGTGCCGACTAAGGCGACTAAATCGCTACTTGTGCCATCGATTGTAGTTCCGCTCGAGATAGTCAAGCTAGTACCATCGGTTGAGACTGAATTTACATCAGTCGTACCGGTGACTGTGACCTGTGGGGTTGGAACTGGTCTGGCCGTTTCGGTATCGTTAGCAAACATGCTGTCTGTGGGAGCTGTCTCGCTTGTAGTTGCGGTCGATGATGAGTTGAACCTCTCTTGGCGTGCACCAAAGCTACCCATTGTCAGTGATGACTCTAGATTAGTGTCGGTTGTTGCCATTCGGTCGCTTAAGGTCGATATGGTTTTTGTAATGTTTGTCGTGCCAGTGATAGTCGCTAATTCAGTACTAGTAAGATAATCACCTCCTCCGGCAAAACCATTAACCCCAGCTGGACTAATTGTAATTTTAGTTCCGGCATTTGCCTTTACTTCAGTTATTTTCGCTTCGACGCTACTTCTGGCGACGAGCATGCTTAGTATTAGCCCAATGCTAATCGCCAGCATTACGACAATCGCTCCTGAACGTAATGGGCTGCGAACGGCGTTTTTAACGCCACGCGAAACTACATTCATATTTTCTCCTTATATTAAATTATTTTATAAATGTAGTTTATTGGTTAGTTCTTAGATTTGGCTTGAGTATTATGAAAAGTAGGTAAAAAGACAGAAAAAGTAGTTAAATTGTCTGGGATGCTTTCAACCGTTATCATGCCGTTGTGAATTTCGGCAATTTTTTTTGCAAGCGCCAAGCCTAGACCATAACCTTTGCAATCACCACAGGTTCTAGAATCATCAGCGCGAAAGAAGCGCTCAAATACGTGAGGTAGCTTTTCTGGCTTTATTCCTGGACCGGTGTTTGATATCTTGAAAATGGTATTGTGATTATCGTTATAGAGTTCAATGTTGATTTGCGAATCTTTCGGGCTATACTTCATGGCGTTATCGATTAATATTTTAAATAAATCAGCGATTGCCATTTCATTGCCTTTGATTATCTGCTGTTTTTTCGAGTAGACTGCTATGCGGCTCTCGGGTTGACTGAAGTCTTTAATGATTTCTTTAGTGATTTTGTTTAGATTAATCGATTCGAGTTTTATCTTGTCGCTATCTAGTCGGGATAAATTAAGTAGCATTTCGGATAATTTAGTTAGTTTATCCACTTCCTCGAGGTTACTAGTCAGCACATCGTGAAGATCACCGACACTTGCTGATTTGTCGCGTAATGCTACCTCTATTTCGGTTTTCATTACTGCTAAAGGCGTTCGAAGCTCGTGACTGGCGTCACTCGTAAATCTTGACTGCGCTTCGTGGGCTTTTTCAATCGGCGCTAGGTGCCATCTTGCCAAGAAATAACTAACAATACCGCCAACAACGAGGATTACCAAATTAACATAGATAAGTTCAATTGAAAGGTTCGATTGTGCTTCGCTAAGCTCGGCCGTTCTTATTGGGTCGGTTTCAATAGTTGCAGGACCAAAATTATGAATTTGGATACTAGTCTGAAATTTATTTAGGCGCATCTCGACTTCATTGGTCGCGACTTGATACAATATAACGCTAAATAAAATGCTAATTGTCATTAAAATCAGTAAGAACCATCCGGTTAGCCGGATGGTTACTGATCTGAACATTACTACTACCTTACTTGTCTTCAATTCTATAACCAAATCCACGCGCCGTGTGAAGGAGCGGTTTGTCAAATGGTTCATCGATTTTCTGACGTAAGTATTTCATGTAAACTTCAACAGTGTTCGGAAGGACGTCGGCGTCATAATCCCAGACGTGACTAATAATTGTATCTTTGTTGCTTGGTCGGCCTTGGTTTCGCATCAAGAATTCGAGTAAAGCAAATTCTTTGCTGGTTAGTGATATTGGCGTCTTGCCACGCATGACTTCGAAAGTGACGGTGTTTAAAGTTAAATCGCCTACGGTCAAGATAACTTGCTTGACCTCTGTTGGACGCCTAAGTAGGGCGCGAATCCTGGCAAGTAACTCTTCTAGTGCGAAAGGCTTAACTAGATAATCGTCAGCCCCAGAATCCAATCCGGTTGTTCGGTCGCTAATACTGCCCTTTGCTGTCAGTATAATTACTGGTGTATGAATTTTTGCTTCGCGCATTGCTTTGATGATTGCAATACCGTCATATTGGCCAGGAATCATCCTGTCGATTATTGCCAAGTCGTAAGGCTCGGTTGTTGCCATTGCGTAGCCGTCGTCGCCGTCGTAAGAGACGTCAACTGCATAGCTTTCTTGCTCTAACGCTTTTTTTAAAGCCTGAGCGATTTTGTGTTCGTCTTCTATAATTAATATCCGCATGACTTTATTATACAACAATACTAGCTTAATAAATGCTTAGTAGTGTTGGTGAAATGATTATAACGCCATATCTTTTTCGGAATAATGGCATAGGCCTAGAATAATGTTATAATACGCTTATGAAAGTAAGAATTGACATCGACACACGAACGTTCGTCAGGTTTTGGTTAGTAGTAATTGGCTTTGCTTTAGCGGCATTAATTATATATAGCGCCAGGACAGCCTTATTTATAATCGGAGCTGCTCTGTTCCTTGCTGTAGCTCTAAGTCCAGCCGTTAACCGTTTATCTAAAATATTACCTAGTAAAAGTCGGGTTCTCGGTACGGCGATATCATATTTTGTAATCGTCTTAGCTCTTGGCGCAGTTATTTTCCTAGTTATTCCACCGATTATCAATCAGACCGCGAAATTTGCCGAGAATGTTCCGAATTTAATTGATTCCGCTTCAAAACAGTATTCTGGCGTGAATAGTTTTATCAATACTTATCATTTACAGCCTGAGTTTGACAAGATTATTTTGTCTATAAAAACTAGCGTCGTACAATTTGCTTCTGGCATCGGATCTGTACTAGTGACTGGAATCGGTTCGGTATTTTCAACATTAGCCGCAGGCGTTCTAGTTTTAGCTCTTGGATTTTTAATGCTTGTCGAAGGTCCGAGTTGGATGGAAAAGCTATGGTCGGTCTATAAAGACCGCATACAAATGCAGAGTCATCGGCGAATCCTTAAAAGGATGACGATGGTCGTAAACGGCTATGTAACTGGTCAATTGTCTGTTTCGGCGATTGCCGGTGTTATTGCTGGCATCTTGGTCTTTGTGTTAAGTATATTTTTCAACGTTCCAGCCAATTTATCAGTTCCAGCGATTGCTATAATGTTCGTTCTGTCTTTGATTCCAATGTTTGGTGAGATGATTGCTATGTTACTTATATCTTTAATGATTAGCTTAAATAGTTTTACGGCAGCCCTTATATTTTTGGTCTTTTTCGTAATATATACGCAGATTGAGGGAAATGTTATTTCGCCAAGGATACAGTCGAAGCGTATCGATTTGTCGGCACTTATAATAATTATTTCTGTGACTATCGGCATATACTTATTCGGAATTATTGGTGGTATTATTTCAATTCCAATTGCCGGATGTATTCGAGTCATTTCTGAAGAATACTTTTCAAGGATAAGAAAAGTTAAAGGCTCCGAATCGCCATCGGATATAAGCGTTAAAATTCTTGAAGGAAAATAGACACTTTAAATTTGATTCTGCATAGTGCTAATGCTACAATCATAAACAAATGATAAAAAAACAAAAAACTGGCTTTACGATCGTCGAATTAGTTGTTGTTATCATAATTATTGGAATTTTATCTTCAATTACTGTTGTGCTTTACAATGGCATAACTGATAGTGCCAACGTTTCGGTGGTCCAGTCTGACTTGCAAGCGGCGCTTGACCAATTAAAGCTATATAAGCTTTCGTATAATTCATACCCAACGGCGATTGTTGATAATTGTCCGACTGCGCCGACTGTTGATAATGATTTATGTCTAAAACCGAGTAAGGGCGTTAGCTTTTCGTATTATTCGATGATACCATCCACTTTTCACCTTACAGCTACGCAAAATAAGATTAGTTATTCAGTCACAGATAGCACGTCGCCTTCGATTTCGACAACCGCGAATGGTTCAACGGTTGGACAAGCCTGTCCGCAAGGTTTTATACCTGTTCCAGGTAGTGGCACTTATCATACAAAAGATTTTTGCGTAATGAAATATGAGGCAAAAAACGTTGGCGGTGTCGCGACTAGTCAGGCGGCTTTAGTTCCATGGAATAATGTTAATCAGACTATGGCGATTGCTGCTGCAGCAACTGCATGCAGCGGATGTCACCTATTAACTGAGGCGGAGTGGATGACCGTTGCTCAGAATGTGCTTAGTGTTGCGAGCAACTGGAGCGATGGGGCTGTTGGTAGCGGTTATACCTATAGCGGTCATAGTAATGCGCAGCCAAACAATTCGTTAGCGGCTGATACAAATGACTCAAACTATAATTTTGGTGAAACTTATAATGACTTATGGCAGCGTCGTACCTTTACTTTGACGAATGGTCAGGTTATTTGGGATTTAGCGGGGAATCTTTGGGAGTTTACCTCTGAGGTTTCTATAAGTGATCGACCAGGGATTGCTGGCGAGGGTTACGACTGGTGGCGAGAATGGACGGCCTTGAACGCGACCGGTAATTTGATCATAAATCCATTTCCAAGTGGTACGGGACTTGCTGGCGCAGCTAGCTGGGATAGTGATTATGGGATTGGCCAGGTTTATAGTAGTTCTGATGATACTGTGCCTCACGCCTTTGTGCGCGGCGGAGCCTACAATAATGGCATTACATCTGGTGTTCTTACCTTATATTTGGATTTTGATTCAAGTGATATTGGTGATGTTTTTGGTTTTCGTTCGGCTAAATAACAAGCATTTAAATAATTAAATATTCTTATATTCCCAGATGCTATTTTTTTCAGTATCTCGGATTATAATACCTTGTTCAATTAATTTATCGCGTAAATGATCAGACTTTTTCCAATCTTTTTGATCTCTAGCCTGCCTGCGTTCGATAATTATCATTTTGGCATCGTCGGATATGTCGGGCGTGGTTTTTATTAGCTGCAGCCCAAGTATTGAATCGATAGTTTCTATCATTTGAACCAATGCCGATTGATTCATACTATCAATTGGCTGAGCGACAATTTGCTTAAAAGCTTCATCAATAATAGCTAGGGCCTGAGGAGTGCCCAAGTCTTCGTCGACTGCTTCGATAATTGCTTGATATAGCAAACGATGGCAATGTTTCTTCGGCATCGGGATTTTGAGTGCTATGAATCTGGTGCCTTAAGGCGGCGATATTCCGCCAGTTATTTCGACGATTTTTGGCAGCTTCAAGGCTTTCGAATGTAAAGTTGCCTTCGCTGCGGTAATGACCTTGTAAAACTAGCATTCTTAGGTCGAGTGGAGAAAATCCTTTGTCTGTTAAATCTTTTAACGTATAGCCATTACCCAGTGATTTACTGATTTTCGTGCCATTGATCTTTATGTGATTATTATGTAGCCAGTAGTTAGAAAAACGAACACCAGTGGCAGCCTCGGACTGAGCTATTTCATTAGTATGGTGGACCGGAACGTGATCGATGCCGCCGGTATGAATATCGATAGTGTTTCCAAGTATATATAGCGCCAACGTCGAGCATTCAAGCGCCCAACCAGGAAAGCCCATTCTGCCCTTTTCGTCATCATCCATGATGTCACATGGAGTTTCCCATTCCATATCGCGTTTTTCATTCAAAGGCGAAAATTTCCATAACGAAAAGTCACTTGAGCTATGTTTTTCAGGGTTAAATTCAACTCTTGCGCCAGCTTTCTGTGCGTCAAGATTAAGGTGTGCAAAATCGGCATAAGTTGGGAATTTAGACGTGTCGTAGTAAATACCGTCATTTATCTGATAAGTAACGCCTTTTTTCTTTAAGGCGCGAATTAAATCAAATTGTTGAGGAATATAATTAGTAACTTTCGCAAGATGCTCGGGCATAATTAATCCTAGACCGTTCATGCCGTTGATGAAATCTTCAGTATAAAACTTGGCAACATCCCAGGCTGTTTTACCTTCGGCGCGAGCGCTTTTTGCCATTTTATCTTCACCTTCATCGGCGTCGCTAGTTAAGTGTCCGACATCAGTGACGTTCATCACTCTGTCAATTTTAAAGTCGTTTGCTAACAGTATGCGAACTAGTGTATCCCAGTAGATATATGCAGCCCAGTTGCCGATATGAGGGTAGTTGTAGACGGTCGGCCCACATGAATACATAGTCACTCGTTTTGGGTCGATAGCGATGAATTTATCAATTGTACCGGTGAGAGTGTTATGTATCTTTAGTGACATTATTTAGATTGCTCCTTTAGCGCCTTGTCGGTTGCGCTGATTAATTCTGGAATAATTGTATCAATTGATTCGTAGACTCGAAAGCCTGCGGCATATTCATGACCGCCGCCACCGAAAAAGCCAGCGACAGTTGCTGATATTGGTAGGTTGCTTCGTAGTTTTCCTGTCAATTTGCCATCAGGATAAGTTTTAATAGCAACTCCGATTTCGACGCCTTCAACGAAACGCATCTCATCCAAGACTAATACACTAGGGTTGTATTGATCGCTATATTCTTTTATTTCTTCCCAAGGAATGCGGATTAAGGCTAATTTTCCGTCTAAGAAATATTCGATTCTTTCAATTAGAAAGCCTTTATATTTTAAAATCTCAGCCGATTTTTTCATGAACTCGCGACGACGTGATTCGATAATGTGGCTACTAGCGCCAAGTTCGGCTAATTTGCCGCTGATGAAAAAAGTTTCTGGAGTGACGTTTTGAACGGTTAAACCTAGGCTGTCGCTCATTATAGCAAGCATCATATTCTCGGCGGCTTGTTTATTAATTGACCAATTGAATCTTGTCGCAAGATTGTAAATTATTTCACTTGTCGCAACAGCCTCTTCGGTTAGCAGTCGGTGTTCGAATGATAAATTAGACTCAGAAACGTGGTGATCAATAGCTAGGACTTCATGGGTCTCTAAATAATGGCGGACGCCTGGTGTTTCTAGGACTTTTGACAATAAAACGTCAGCCGTCGTGTCAACGATGATTGCTAGGTCGGATGAATAATCAAAATCATTAACAATCCTATCCCAACCATTTATGTAATGCATATATTTTGGAATTTCGACTGGGCAATATAGACTAACTTCTTTACCTAGGTCACCTAAAATTTCTTCAAGTGCCAGTGCACTACCTAATGAATCCCCGTCTGGGTTTTCGGCTTGAATAATGACAATTTTTTTAGCTGAATCGATAAGTTCTTTAGCTTGTTCGTACATTAAAATGCCCTTCTTCCTTCTAGCGCGTGAGTTAATGTAATTTGTCCGGCATATTCCAAGTCAACGCCAACTGGGATGCCACGAGCTAATCGGGTTAATTTAACCTCAAGCCCGGCATCTAGGATATATTGTTGCAAAAATATTGCTGTTGATTCGCCTTCAACGCTAGCATTGGTCGCGATAATTACTTCCTGCACGCTATCATCTCTAATTCGTTCGATTAGCTCTGGAATATGCAACTGTTCGGGCGTCACGCCGTCGATTGGGCTAATTGCCCCACCTAGAACGTGATAGGTGCCATTAAAGCGTCCTGTGCGTTCCAGAGCGATAATATCCAACGGTTCTTCGACAACGGCAATGGTTGTTTTATCGCGATTTGAGTCGCTGTAAAGTGACGAGACGTCTTCACTAGCGTCGATTAATGCAAAAGTTACCGGACAGAATTTTACGCCTTTGTGTAATTCTGAAATTGCTTCAGCTAGCTTCTGGCTAGTCCTTTTGTCGGCTTTTAATAAAAAATAGGCGTATCTTTCAGCCGTTCGGGCGCCAACGCCAGGTAAACGCCCAATCTCATCGATGGCGTTTACAAGTGCGGTTGGTAGCAATTTTGACAAGTTAGTCCTACAGCCCGAGGTTGCCTAGACCACCCATTAATGGCTTCATTTTTGCAGCTGCAACTTCTTGGGCTTTGGCTAGTCCGTCGCGAAGTGCGATTTCCAACCAGTGTTCGAGTTGTTCGATATCATTAACGTCAATTTTTTTAGGATCGATATTAATTTTTTTAACTTTTAATTCACCGGTAACTTGAATAACAACGGCGCCTTCGCCGGCTTCAACTTCAATGATTTCTTTTTTTAGGTCGTTTTGTGCCTTGCGCAGATTATTCAACATTTTAATTTGGTCGAATGCCATAAGTGATACTCCCTTAGTAAGATATTTACTCTATAAGTATACTTTAGTTAGCGGTCTTTGTGTATAAATAAAATCGATTTGAATTATTTTCTAACGAAGATGTGATGATTCTGTTTATCTCGTAGCCGCTAAAAGTTGCATTTGCTTTATTCGTAACTAAAAAGCTTTTTTCATCACCGACTGGCGATAGTACGGATTTGAAAGTCTTGTTCCGAGTTGATACTACTTTATAAAATGCCATCTCTTCAGATGTGACGACTAGGGTTTTTGTATCTTTTGGCATAATTTTTAAATCTTTTGAAAAATTGTCGACAACTGATGGATCGTATTCGTAACCATTGGCAAAGTGACTAAAGCCGGAAAATGTTAATACACTTACGAGTACGACAATCGGAATTAGCCCGCCGATACGAGCGTAAGGGTTTCTTGGAAATAGATTATACCAATAGCCTAGTAGCTTGCTTAGGCCACTTGCAAGTAGTAGCACTAATGGTATGAATGTAATATTTGTCACAGTAGGATTTAGTACGATTGCTGGGATTAAACAAAGAATCCATATGATTATGACGTAGTTTTTAGCGGTTACTCTAGTCTTTAAGACTTGGAATAGGCCGATTCCAATAATTAGCATTGATCCAAGGTCGAAGAATGGCGTCAAAGACGTAACCCCTCTTGGCTTTGAAAAGCCGAAGAACTGGCCGCCGAGCGATACTAAGTTTGCTCCTAGATCCGGGAAGTGATTTGGTATACCCATTAAAGTTAGCCAGAGGTTTGGGCTTCTGATTAGAGCGATACAAAGTGGAGCGATTATGAGACCAAATAAAATTAAGCTAATCGTAAAAGGCAACTTCGGTAATCTTTTGATCATATATCTAAGTCTTGGGTGGACTAATGCAGAAACGACCATTGCTAGAACGACGTAAATACTAAGCGGTGTATATAAGCTTAGTGCCGTTACGGCGCAGAGAGCGATTATTAGAATTGAACGATTTTCTTTTCGGTAAGAGATTAAATTGGCTATCAACAATAGGCAGACCGACCAAAAAAGATACAAGACTCCCGGTGTACCATCTTGGGCAATGAATAAAAATTGACCAGTCGTAATGGCGATTAGCGAGGCTAATACTCCAATACTCGGTTTAAACCAGCGACGTAGTAATAGCGTCATGCCTACGGCCGAAAGAAATGCTAAAATAATCGATGGTATTTTAATGCTTAGTATTGTTACCCCAAAGATAGCAATGCTAGCTTGTTGAAGTAAATGATATGGCAGGTTTGTGATGTCTGAGCCGTTAAATAAAGATGAAAAATTAATCGAGTTGCTTTTGACAACTGATTGCATCTCGCCTGCTGAAATTCCACCTGGCAGAAACAGTCCGGCAAATATCAGTACGCCAATAAGTCCTGCGGCGATTAATCCATAGCCAATCCAGTATCGCCATCTATAAAAGAAATACTTCGTAATATCAAATTTGTTCATGCTTTAATAATGATTATAGCATGTGTCTTAATGACCTATCTATTTATCTTTATTGATATTTATGGTATAGTATGCGTAGTACCTTAAAAACTAATAATTAATTGAGAATGGCGCTGGTGATTTATTAAATAAATTACTTGAGCCGTTCTCAACAGATAATTGTTGACATCGCCTAATCATTTATTGATGGGTGAAATTTTTACGGCTAGGAAGTGTTTTGAATGAATGAGTCAATCGCCACCACCGAGCAAATTTTACAGCTAATGAAAAGGCAAAATGAAGTAGTGACAAGAGTCGCAAACGGAAATATCTCAGTTGAAGACGCCTTAAGTGGCACTCAGGGTATTATCGAAGGAATTTATCCCAATAAACACAGTAGATTTGCAAAGTATAATAAACTGCTGCGCCCCCTAGACGAACAGCTTAAACAGCTATATGAATTTAATTCCGTATTTATGCCGGACAACTTAAGAGCACCGACAGAATGGTTCAGTGTTAACAGCTATAGCGATAGAATTCAGAGCGTCAACGACCTTACGACATTTTTTGTTTTTTGGGGTGATGTTCAAAAAACGATTGAATACCAAATAGCGCTACTGGTCCTGTCTCAGCCTGACGTTAGAATCACAGAGTCCTTCAGGGAAAATCTATCCGCTTTAATGTTCGACGAGAGCTCTAGCCTAATCGGTATTACTAAACCGGGTATATACAGGGTTAGGCTTAATCTTGTTGATAACTGGTATCGGACGTACGAAACAGCTAAAAGTGTCGCGGATATCAGGCAGGGTGCGATCAAGGAGTCAAAACCGTTGGCTGGATTAATGAGCCTGGGCGCTTTTGCATTACAAGACCCGCTACTTTGTCAAAGCCAAGATGGTTATAATTTCCCGTTTATTGATATGAGTGATTTATGTGTTAATTCTCAGGAAAGTTGTTGTAAATCGGCATACTTTTGCTGGGAATACAAATTCAAAAGAGTTACCATAGGTCTTGGTTCGATCGAAGTCTTAGACGAGACATACGCATCGCCGACAATTATTATCTGATTAGTTTTGCATAGGTATAGCCCCCGATTCGTTCGGGGGCTATTTAATTTATTCGTCGTGTTTGCGGTCGAGTGACATAAAGCGTAGGCGCTCTGGGTGGAAGTATAATTCAACCTTGCCAGTCGGTCCGTTACGGTGTTTGGCGATAATAAGGTCAGTAATGTTTTCACGTTCGGTTTCAGGGTTGTAATAAGCTTCGCGGTAGATGAACATGACAATATCGGCGTCCTGCTCGATGGATCCAGATTCGCGAAGGTCGGCCAGCTGTGGAATTTGTGGACTACGCGATTCAACTGAACGCGACAGCTGGCTTAGGGCGATGACTGGTACGTCTAACTCGCGGGCGATAATCTTAAGGCCACGCGAAATTTCGCTGACCTCTTGAACGCGATTGCCATTGCTATTGCCACTGCCCTGCATCAGCTGCAAGTAGTCGATAATAATCAGTCCAAGTGGTTTTTCGTGCATAGCGCGGCGTGCTTTGGTGCGCATTTCTAGAACTGTCATACCAGGCGTGTCGTCAATAAAGATTGGCGCTTCGGCTAACTCGCCCATCGCTTCAGACAATTTACTAAAATCGTCGTCGGATAAATTACCGGTTCGGATATTCCAAGCGTCAACACCTGAGGCGTCAGCTAACATGCGGTCGACTAGCTGCTCTTTGCTCATCTCGAGGCTAAAGAACAAAACTGGCTGTTTGGCGATCGTGGCAATGTTATATGCAAGGTTTGTAACCAGGGTTGTTTTACCCATGGCAGGACGAGCCGCAAGGATAATTAAGTCGCTTTTTTGCAAGCCCGCGGTCATATTATCTAGATCGCGATAACCGGTACGAACACCGCGTAGTGCCCCCTTATTACGATGAAGTTCTTCCATGCGGTCGAAGCTTTCGGTCAAAATACTTTCGATGCTGACTAAATCTTGTTTTAATGACTGGTCGCTAACAGAAAATAATTCCGATTCGGCTTTTTCGAGTAATTCCTGAGTGGAAGTCTGTTCGTCGTAGCCCATTTCAGCGATTTCACCACTGGCTTTGATTAGACGTCGTCGAACGGCTTTTTGAGCAACTAATTCAGCGTATGCTTCGGCATGAGCGGCGGTTGGAACGTAATTGGTAAGTTCAGTTAAATAAGTTGAGCCACCGATTAATTCTAGTTCTTTTTTGCGCTTTAATTCTTCGGTTAGTGTCAATAGGTCAACCGGGCGATGCTTTTCAAACAAACTCATCATGGCGCCATAAATTACTGAATGGCGTTTTTCGTAAAAATCTTTAGTCGTAACGTGTTCGGATATGTCGGCTAGGGTTTCTTCGTCAATTAATACGGCACCGAGAAGACTCTTTTCGGCGTCGATATTTTGGGGTGGGATTTTCCCGACTGCAACTTCCTTGTTTGCCATAATCTAAACTCACGCGGGGTCGACTGCGACCTCTTCTCCTCCGCCCATAATAGCAGCAATTGCGGCAGCCTGAATATCCTTTGGTGGAAGAGATGTGGAAAGCGTGTGGACATCTAGACCGAATATTCCGACATTTTCGAGACATTGTATCAGGAGTGGGCTGTATTTTGTGTCGTCGAGTTTATTTTTGTAAAATTTATTGCCGGTGTATAGCATTAGGTCGGTTCCGTTTAGCTCAAAGCCACATTTTGATAGGACGCTAAAGAGGGCGACGTAGTTTTGGCGCGTATATTCGATTAGTTTAGCCCAGTCGAAGGCTTCGGGATTGGCGGCTGTAATAGCGGCGCTTTTTTTAGTAGGCACTTCATTTTTGCTTGTCGCCGCCGAAGTTTTATTCAAGATACTGCTTCGCTCCGGGTTCGATAAGGGCCCCGGCGCCTTATCAAACTCGGGTTCCAGGGTATCATGAATAATACTTGCGCCGGTGACCGCTACTGGCTTTTTTAATACAGGTTCAATTGGCTTCGCTTTAACGGCTTGCTCCTCTAATTCAGCAATTGTGGCACTAACTTCGTAAACGGGTGCGGATAAGGCAACGGATTTAGGTGCAGTTTTAGGGGCGGCGGCCATGCCTAGGACGCTTAGTAGTTTTAATTCTGGTTGTGGGCTTTTTGTGACGTCAATTAATTTATCCAGGAGTGGTAATAATTGTGGTTTTTCGATGACGCGTTCACTCAAGATTGTCGTTAACTGTGAAACGAATACGCCAGCGCTGACGCCGCTATCTAAGATGCTAGTTAATAAATTGACAACTTGTTTAAGGTCTTTTTCTTCGATGGCGTCAATAATCTGATTGATGACATTGCTAGAAGTTAGTCCTAACGACTGTTCTATAATTTCGGCCGTAATTGTTTCTCCGCCATCGGTATCAACGATGCTGGATAATTGATCGAGTAGACTAATGCTATCTCGAAAACTACCATCACCGCGTTCGGCGATTAATTTTAGCGCAGCTTCGTCAATTTTGATATTTTCTTGTTTGGCGATATCGGCTAGGTGTAAAACGGCATCAACGGTCGTAATTGGCCTAAAACTAAAGCGTTGGGTGCGGCTAATGATTGTTGCTGGTAACTTTTCAACGTTAGTAGTTGCAAGGATAAAGACGACGTGTTCTGGTGGCTCTTCTAAGGTTTTAAGTAGCGCGTTAAATGCGGCTTTGGATAGCATGTGAACTTCGTCGATAATATAAACTTTTTTCTTGGCGGAAACTGGGGCGATTTGGACTTTTTCGCGCAGATCGCGAACGTCTTCGACGCCGTTGTTGCTGGCGGCGTCAATCTCGATGATGTCTAAGTTAGTGGCGTCTTCGTCGTAAACTAGGCCGTTAATTTCGTAGGCCATAATTCTGGCAACTGAGGTTTTGCCGACGCCGCGTGGGCCAGTTAATAAGTAAGCGTGAGAGATGCGATTTTGGGCGATAGCGCGCGCCAATATATCGGTAATATGCCTTTGACCAATCACCTCTGCTAGTGATTTACTGCGATATTTCCTATACAATGCTTTAGACATTGACCCTTTTCCCCTCTATTTCTCTTTAAGTATACGACTATTTTTTGGTTTTAATTGTTGTGGTTTCGTCGAATACTAAATATTACAGCGTCACAATAAAGTAGGCGCCTGCCATTACAAAGATTTCTCTTTTTTAAAGCTTTTTATTTTGTACACCTCGTACTAATTTTTAGTATAGTGCTTTTGTTTAAAAATGCAAATAAATTAAAATATCCCAACTCGATGAAGAGTTGGGATATATCTGGATTAGACCCGATAGGCGCTCGGCAACAGGTCTGAAAGATTATGGTCTTTGACAAATTTTACTAACTTTCCTTTATTACTGGTGGCTGATCGCTTAAGGGCTTTTTCGATGACCTCTTTCGAGCAGCATCCAAGTGTCAGTGTCAGTTCTAGTAGGTCGATTACCTGTTTGTGGCCGATAGCGCGCGCCATCAATGCGTCGGCATTGTTGAATTTTATATCAAACCACTTCCCGTCAAATGGGCGATGGATTTTCCAGTTCGATATATCGTCGAGGATAGCGTTTAGGGAAGTCTGCTGTTTTTCGCTAAATTTAGTCACGTCAAAGCAACCTAGGAATCTCATGCTAATCATATGACCCCAATTGCTCGCCTGACGATTTGATTTATGAATTCTCATCGGGTCAAGGTATACGCAGTCTGATATAAGGTCGTAGGCCGCCAGTCTCCAGGTTTCGCTTTTGTCGTTATCGTCTTGAGCTGTTTTTAGTAGCTCAAGCAGAACGTCGTGGGCTTCTTTGAAGTTTTTTACTGACTTGGATTTTTCAAAAAAGACCGCATAAGATCCGTGCCTGTCTTGGTCATTGCATTGTTCGTCCATGAAATTCACCATCAAAAATAAATTTTGGTAATCAAAATCGCTCGTTGCCTAATTCAGATTATAACGTGCGTGGCTATTTTGAATGCCAATTCTCTATATTTTATCATAAAAACTTAAAAAAGTCAATGTTAACTGCTTGAGATTATTTAAGTACAAAATTTAAAATGCCCCGATCTTTTTAGATCGGGGCACGCTTTACGGGATTAGGTTGTCGAGGTCGTAATCGCGTAGTAGTGCGATGATAGCGTTTTTGCTTTGGGCGTCTGCCGCTTTTTGCATGGCGCTAGCAACTATTTCTTTGCTAGCATAGCCTTGATGTATGGCCATTTCCAGTAAGAATTTCGATTGCTTGAAATCTTTTCCGCTTAGCTCGCGAACTTTTTTGAAGCTTGCTTCAAGTTTCGACTTGTCGATTGACCAGTTTTTGATATCGTTCAGATACCCTTCAAGCTCATTTTTCTCAGTTTTATTAAAACACCTGAGATACTTGAGGCTGATGTCGAAGCGCAACGCGTTTCGAATATACCAGTCTGCGCCTCCATCACCGAGAGTCTCAGGCGAGAGTCGGCTAACCATATCGATTATATCTATAATCGCGGTTCTCCACTCACCAGTTTTGTCGCTCTTCGTTTCGGCTTCATTGAAAACCGCAGCTATGATTACTTGGATTTCCTTGAAGTTTTTTGCATCCTTCATCTGTTCGACGAATTTTGCGTATGCGTTGGTGGAATTTTTCATAAGATAATACCTCCTTTAATATTTGGCAATATTAAAAGCAACTGCTCTAATTCAACTTCGAATAATAACGTGCGTGGCTATTTTTGATTGCCATTGAGGTATATTATAATAAACTTTACATAAAGTCAATTTAAAAGCCCAACCTCGATTGGTTGAGCTTTAATATCTATGCGGATTCTGATTGCTTGACCTTCATCAGCTCAGAGATGCGCTTTTCGGCAATGTCTCTGTACGGTCTCAATAATGGTTTATTGAAGGTATAGCTAGTTTCAATCCAATTCTTGAGATTGCCAAGTTCGTGCATCTTTTTAAGGATGCTGGCGATTGACTTTTCGTCGTTTGGCCAGAGCTGAATAAATGTATGAAACATTTCTGCCCAATCCTGGAAACCGTCTGCATAATCGATTAGTATCGATTTTGCATAATCCTTGAAAGATTCGCAGTCTTTCATATTGATAATCACGTAGTTCTTAAAGAGAAACAGTGGGATTACAATTCTTGGAAGGTAGGTTTTTTGCTCCTGTTGAGTGGCCATCTTATCGTCTAAAACAATAAAGGCTGTCTTGAAATATTCGACGATAGCGCGGCCTTCATTTTCAGATCTTGTGCCAATTTCGCCGGCTTTTTTCGTAAAGTCTCGAAATAGGAAAAGCCAGTTATGACTTTTCGTGCTAACTTCTACCGGAGTGATGTCGAAAAATACTTTCATGATATCTCCGACGGTTTTTGCTGAATATATTCGACTGGAATATTTCGTGTATCTGGTATAGGTTTTAGCTTTACTGCCAGTGTCGATCACTAAATCATCACCATACTTTCATATATTTATATCATAGATATCTAAGGGCTATGACGCTAGTCATTATCTCAATATATAACACAAAAATCATTAAAAGTCAAATAAGCTTATGCTAAATTATTAAAATTGGCCTTGATTTCTGTGTTTAATACAGAGATCAAGGCCATTGATTTTGTTTTGCAAACCGTTTTATTCCACCTGTTGAAGTTCGGAAATATTAAAAACTGCCAGTTTATGAAGGAAGCTATTGTCGCGTGAAGCTTCTCTGACTTTTTGCCACTCGTCTGACGTGAGATTGATGTTATTAGGCAGATTCTCGTTGATGATTTCCTCATACCGTTTCTGGGCTTCTTCGTTATTATCGTTCTTTATCCAGTTGCAGATATAAAGCAGTGCTTCGATATTGTCAGCGATTTTTACAATTTCAATCCAAGTTACCTCGGCTCGTGATGTTAATAGCATTTTACTCTCGAGAATCTCCTTGTAGTGTTTGAAACAGTTGGCTGATTCATACATCATTTGAATGGCAGTTTCTCTATATACCACGCGCCAGCAATCGTTTTCTACGTCTTTTGATTTGGCAAGTATTACTTGGCCTATCGTAAAATTATTCTTGCCGATAATCCTGCGCAATCTTGCAATGACTAGTAGCTCCTCGAATGGATTTTTGCCGATAGATTTGATTGACGTGAAACAGCCCATCCAATCGTCTAAGCTGTTTCGGTTTCTTGCGTTCATCATGCGATAGTCGCCGTAGCCGGATAGTTCTGGCGCTTTTTTTGCGTTTTGATCAGCCAAGGTTGACAATTTACACACGCTCCTTCCAAATAGATAACGTCGGATCGTCTTGCGGTTTTGCGGTTTGCTAAGGTACGAACTTGCGTCAATCTAATAATTATATTAGATAAATATTAGGTTACAAGCATAACTAAAAACGCAGGTATAATCCTGCGTTTTTAGTTGTAGTTAATCTGTCTAAAGTGCGGCTTCGACAGCAGCCCAAACGGCGCTTGGGTTTTCGTCGGGAACGATAATCGTAACTTGATCACCAATGCTGATATGGAAGTAAGTCACGCTGGCAAGTAGAATTCGGTATTCGTGGCCGTTAGCTTCGACATAATACGCACCATCGTGTTGAACTAATGTTCCGATGATCTGTCGGCGCTCAACTGGTCCAATTTGCTTGTAAACGAATCCACCATCGTCAGTAATAGTTAGTTTTAGGATGTCACCTTCAACCAACTTTGATTTACTGGCGTAGTTAGCTGGAACTGGGTATTCTTTGCCATCTGGTCCGGCCATTTTTTGACCATCAAAGACACCTTCGATAACTTTACCGCGGGCATCGTCGGTGCTACCGCTGCGTGGGGTGATGACAGTGCCATCTTCGCCCATGATGCTGATTAATAATTCTTTGGCGGCTGCAAGATTAGTCTCAGCCTCAGAAATGAGGGAGTGTAGCCGTTTTACTTGTTTCTCTGGTAATTCAGACATAGTAACTCGCAATTTCCTTTGTCTATTTTTGTGTAATACTACCCCTATATATATCAACGAATTTAAATATTGTCAACATTTGGGCGTTTATATCGGTTTTCTCCACAGGTTTATATGATACAAACTGAATAATGTTGTATATTTTATCAACATAAAACACCGCCATATTTCAGGCGGTGTTTTACTGTTTTCAAGATGGTCGAATATTGTTTTAGCTAAATTATAAGAGTTCGACTGTTGCGCCAGCTTCTTCGAGAAGTTTCTTAGCAGCTTCAGCTTCTTCTTTGGTAGCTTTTTCTTTGATTGGTGATGGTGCGTTGTCAACAAGTGCTTTAGCTTCACCTAGACCTAGGCCAGTGATTTCTTTAACAGCTTTGATGACTGCAACTTTTTGTGAGCCAGCTTCTTTTAGGCTAACTGTAAATTCAGATTTAACGTCTTCAGCAGGTGCAGCTTCAGTAGAAGCAACAGCAACAGCGGCAGCAGGTGCAGCAGCGCTTACGCCCCATTCGTTTTCAAGGTGTTTTACGATTTGGCTCAGCTCGAGAGCTGATAGTTTGTTGAGTTCATCAACGATTTTTGCTTGTGCAGCAGATAGCTTGATTTCTTCAGCCATGATTATTATCTCCTAGTGGTTACCTGTAAAATAGTTCGAAGCTTCAATAACCGTTTACTTGCGGAACGGACTCCGCGCCAAGGATTTCACGTCTTAGCGATGTAAATCCTTGGGCTCTCGTATGTTCCGCAAATAAAGGTTACTGAATCTTCTCTACTAATTTATGGTGTTAATTAATTTATATGATTACAAAATTATAGTGCTTGAGCGTGCTGTGATAAAACTTGCGCGAAGCCGCGTTGTGCGCCATTGGCGACACCGAGGAATCCGGTAAGTGGAGCTGCGATAACACTGACCAATTGACCGCGGAGTTGATCCTTGGTTGGTAGTTCAGCTAATGCAACGACAGAAGCGGTGTTAAGTGATGCACCAGTACCGTCAAAACCAGCAACTAGCTTTAGGGCTGGATGGGTTTTAGCGAACTTGGCTAACACTTGAGCTGGAGCAACTTCGTCAACGCTTGAAAAAGCGTAAACTAATTGGCCAGTTAACAAGCTAGTATCGGCAGCTTTGAATTTATCATTCTCTTGCAATGCGACGCGAACTAGTCGGTTTTTAGCGACCATAATCGTGACGTTGTTTGCGCGAGCGGCAGTTCGAAGCTCTTGTAAATCTGCAACGGTAAGGCTGGTATAGGTTGCCCCAACTGTGACCTTAGACGATGCAAATAATTCAGTTAATTTTGCAACCAAAGTGTTCTTTTTAGTGCGTGTTACGGCCATAAAAATCCTTTCTTAGTGGTTGTTTTATATTCGACCAAATTGTTAACGTTCGACAGTGGCAAGATAAAGAAAAATCTTTGGCTCTTGCACTGCCAAAGACGGAATCGAGGTATGTAATTAATTACATAATCTCCTAGGTAGCAAATTGAGTGTTTCCACAGCTACTGTCTTTGGTGATGTCTGGGTAGACTATAACAGATGAGGGCGTATTATGTCAAGGTCGGTCATTCCTGCGCCTCTGCCCCAATTCCACTAAAGACACATGCTTCGCTCCGGGACATGAACAAGGGCCCCGGCGCCTTGTCAGTCTCGGGTTCCAGGGTGTCATTAGTGAAACAGGGACAGACGCCTGACATTCTTCAAATCTTTATAAATCTTGGCTTTCGGCAGAGATTACGGGTGGCGTCCGGCGGGGCAGCACCCGATTTACTACAAAACGGTAATCTGTTTTTATAAATCAGGGGCGGACCGGGCGACAGGACCCGCAAAACTAGAGCGGTTAGCTCTATCTTAGCCGCTCTAACGCCTAATCTTTACCTATTGAGGGTGATTGTTTACACTGTTATGTATGTACGAGTTTGCTTTGCCGAAGGTTTTGAAACAGTATGGCGTAGATTATTGCCAAATTTTTCCTAGTCAGAAGGGCTATCGCAATGAGATTTGGCCGGTATTAACTAGTGATGGCCGGATGTTAAATGTTACCTTTTATAAACGCGAGCCCGGGATTGTCGAGCGGATTCATCGAGCTGATGCCGTTTCGGAGTATCTAGCTAAACAAGGAATGCCAGCAAGGGTTCGGGCCGATCAACGGATTTTGTCCTTAAAAAATGAAAATTCAACGACTTATATTAATCTTTACGAATATTTGCCCGGAAATACTATTCCTTGGGAAGCTTATACGATGAAGCGTATCAAATTACTCGGTTCGACGATGAGTAATATGCATGCAAATTTGTCAGCTATGCCCTACTGTAATTTTCCGTCAGTTTACGATGAGTATTTGCAGATTATCGACAGAATGACTCGGTATTTTTCTAAAAATGAGGTAGAAAATGCGATTGCCGAGAAATTAAAAATAAAGATAAATTTAAAGTGTCTGGCTGCGTACGCCGAACTCTTGAAAAAAAATCAAGAAACTTCAAATCAACAGGTGTTACATATGGACTTTGTTAGAGGTAATATTCTATTTGAGGGCGATGAAATTTCGGGTATCTTAGACTTCGAAAAGACATCTGTCGGCTACCCGATTATGGACATTGCTCGTACTCTAGCCTTTTTGCTGGTCGATTGTAAATATAAAACCAATCAAAAGGTTGAAAAGTATTTTTTGTATTCAGGCTATCAAAAACGTGGTCAAAATAAGGATATTGGTAACGATAATGACCGCAACCAACTAGTGCAGATGTTTTTGGCTTATGATTTTTATAAGTTCTTAATCCATAATCCTTATGAGTCGCTTCACCTTAATGAACATTATGTCAGGACTAGAGATATGCTAGTCAAATGTGGTGTGATATTATATAGATAATTTAAGAGAGTTAAATAGGAGCTGTGCCATGGTAGATTGGAAGAAAAGGCTTATTTCGCAGGGCGACTTAATGGCTTTGGGCGAGCAATTAAGGCAAAAGGGTAAAAAAATAGTATTTACGGCTGGTTCATGGGACCTTATCCATGCTGGTCAATGTCGTTATTTAGAGCGTGCCAAAGATGCCGGTGACGTTTTGGTTGTTGGTGTCAGTAGCAACGCTGCTATTAAGCAAGTTAAAGGCCCAAACAAGCCAATTCTTGATGAAAAAATCCGAGCGGAAATGCTTACGTTCCTAAAATCTGTTGATTTTGTTACTGTTTTACCAGAGCCAAGCTGCCAACCATCTTTGGGTCTATTAAAACCTGACACTTATATTACCGTCAAAGAAGATTGGACAGATAACTATAAAGAATCTCGCGAATATAAGACTGTTGTTGGTTACGGCGGCGAGGTTGTTGTAGTCGATCGTCAATCAACGGCTATTTCGACGACTCAAATCTTGCAGCGCGCAATCGGTGGGCATCTAAGCGAGGTTCTAAAAGATTTCATGCAATATCGCAAAGAGCCTTTAAAAGAAAAATAATGGACGAAGAAACTCGCAAGAAACAAGAATCGTACCGCGACGCCAGAAATACTGGCGCTTACGATGGCATTTGGCAAAATGTTGGAAAATGTGTTTTTTGTGATTTAAATGAAAAATATGTCGTTTACGAAGAGAACGGCGTTGTTTTAACGGTCGCCTTATATGCCTATATTGATGGACATATTATGATTATCCCCCGCCGTCACGTTCGGTCAGTGAAAGAGCTTAC
>Ga0302293_10000394_pt1 | contig 23598 bp, 18 predicted proteins | sample III_Fen_N2_2_FD_198758 | JGI IMG/M metagenome (GOLD analysis project Ga0302293, IMG submission 198758) | Peat permafrost microbial communities from Stordalen Mire near Abisko, Sweden - III_Fen_N2_2 | ecosystem: Environmental > Terrestrial > Soil > Wetlands > Permafrost | place: Sweden: Abisko...
GCAGCCGTCTTCACCGCAAGCCGTGCTTTGTCGGGACGCACAAAATACCGTTCCGTCAATTGCTCTGCATTTCCCACTTCACGTGCCACGAGCGTCGGCCGGATGCCTGTGAGTGATCCCCAGGGAAATTCATGTCCGAGCAGCCGGGAAAGAATTTTGTACAACTGCCTCTTTACTTCTCTTTTCGGAGAAATAGCCATGTCGGCATCAGCAATACAGTCCCATTCGGATTTTCCTTCCATCCGCGTGGAAACAATGCCATCCGCCACGCGGCTATGAATGACAATATGCAAATCACTTCCGGCGGATATCTCCCCGCTGTCTATGTTTTCGGCCTCTCCATAAAAGAGTCGAAGCACATCCGACACCGGAAATTTATATGAATGTCCTTCTAACTTGATAACCGGCATCTTACTGACCCTTCACATAGGTAAAATAGTAATCAATTATGAGATCCGTCACGAGACTATAGCTCTTTACGCCGGCCTCCTGCTGATTCGCTTTCAAATAAGAATCATTGACGGTCGTCGATGTTTGTTCCACAGGGCCTTCAAACTGCGCCCAATATGCGTTTTCCTGCAGCCAGTCCCGATACACGCCATCCGGGATTTGCTGTATGATTTTGTTATATGCATCACGGTCTGCATCTGCCAGATCCGACGAGCAGTACAGAAACGCAAACTCATATCCACTGTATGCAAAATCCGGCCGGTCGCTTGATATACACGCGAGAAAAGCCGCAAGATTTGCGTCCTGCTCTCGTGCAATGCCTCTCGTATGACTGATTTCGTGGCAAATCGTCATCGGGAGATCCATAGCGGGAATATCAATATTGACATTGGCTTCATTAAAGAACGGAAAATACATGCCCGTAATGCCTGTATATGACCATGCATGCGATAACGCAACCGGTTTTGCGCGGACACCGTTGCCTGCCAGCACAGGAAATACTTTTGCAGCACGGTCCATTTGGAATTGTGCGTCGTCTAACGCCTGTGAAATCGTTGTCTGAAGCATCATGCATCCGATTTTATCTTCAGGAAGCTGTGAACGCGAATCCGTCATTTCTCCGGCCAGCCATGCGGATACTTCGATCAAATCCGCCGCATCTCTTTTTGCAGGATGCAAAGACAGCGAATTGGTTAAAGGCTGACGGGTGTAGTTGATGCCGTGCATGAATGTAAAGGATGCCGATGCGACGGAGAAAACAATCTCCGCGATCAGAAATGTACGATATAGGAAATGTTTCCTGTTTTTCGACCGATAAAGACGCAGAAAAAGCCAGATCAGCCAGAGGATCCCCGAAAGAGCCATAAATACTACGAATATTTCCGACAACGATACAGGAAACAGTGAATTTATGAATATACCCGGCTTGGAAATCCACGGGAATATATGCAGTGCATATGCTTCCGAAAGATCCGGATAATGCAGCATGATTCTCGGGATGCACAGAAAAACAATTCCCGGAAGAATGGCTGCTGCCAGGATACATGTAGATCGGATGGTTTTTTTCGGAGAATTCATAGTCTGCCTCTTCGTGTTCCAGATATTGTTTGAACCTGTATTACCAGACTCCAAGATATCGCAGACCAAAGAGAATGGCAAGAATAATCGGCTGATGGATCAAATAGATCAGGAGTGAATTCCGTCCCAACCATTCAAACGGCCGGGCTACGCGAAGTAACGTGTGCGGCGCATCCGGAAAAAGTGTCTTTTTGTCCTTATAAGCCATGCGGCCAATAACAACTCCCATAAAGAAGAAGCCAAGCCATGGCAGAATCGGCAGGTAATCACCCATAGAAATATAGTTGCGCGGCAGAAAGCCCAAAGGCAGCAGCCAGTACGAGTGAATATCAAATGCATAGACATCAATCAATCGATCCGAAAACAGAAGCGCGCCTGTCAGAATGATCAGCCCGACCTCACGTCTTGTTTTGGGTGTTTCCTGATCTGTTACGTTAACGGGCAGTTTCTTATCATGCCGGTCTTCCCAAAGTGCAAACAATCCATACAAAAATGTTCCTACGAACAGCAAATGCAGAATATTGAAGAAAACATAGAGCCCTTCATGTGTATACCAAGAGAAAACACACATCCCTGCAGAAAATCCCAGTGCCAGAAGCAGAAGTTTCAATGCGCGTTTCAGATTGTTTCTCGAAAACTGGCAGCATACGCCGGAAACGCCAATGAAAATGCACAGAAATATCGGCTGGATCAAATAATTGAACCAGTTGGATTCCTGAAAAGCAAACAGGTTCATGCCCAGCAGATAACGGAAATCAAAGATTGTATGATGACACATCATAAGAAATAAAGCAAATCCGCGAAGGGCATCCAGTTCAAATGCTCGATTCTTGCCGTTCATCCTATCTCCGTGTGAATTGCAGCACCTATGGCTGTCGCAAATTCTGCCAGGTCCGGAACATGGAAATTCACATGATACAATTGCGAGAATATGCGGAACAGTTCGCGGCATTGCGGAACCTGCGTCATCTGGCCAGTAAAAACAACATCCTTCAGTCCGGTCGTTCTTGCTGCAAGGACCGCCATTGTGCCAATCGATTGAAACACAAGATTAAATATACCCAGCGCCAGATCTTCTCTCGAAGCATCATCGGCTAATTTGCCAAAATTGGAAGCCGTCGTCTCCATGGACAGGCCGGGGATCTCAATACGGGAAATGTCACCGATGCTTAAGTCAACTCGCTGCAGCGACCCGCTTGATGCCAGTTCAATCATAAGATCAAAATCCCGTACATTCAAAATGCGGTTTGCCAACCCGAGGACTGTACCGCCTCCGATGCCCGATCCGATGATATGCCGTACGACGTCCGTCTGTGCGTCCACAAACGCCGTTCCGGTTCCCATGCTGACAACCACGGCGTGCTGCAATGACGAAAGGAAAAGTCCTCCCAGTCCGGTCGCAAAAAATTCCGACACATGAATGGTCCGAATACCAAGAAGATCACCGCTGGGGAACGAGGCTCCCACACCGGTGATCATCAAACGTTCAATATCTGCAATCTTCAGGCGATTTACATCCAGAAATTTACCGAGGGCTCCAAAAGCAGACGCTACCGGATCCGTTGCACGGACGATTTCATGGCTGATAATTTCTTTGCCCAACACTCCGACTATTTTCGTGGTACTACCACCGATATCCAGGCCAATGACAATTCCCATCGTCTGAACGCTCCTTTAGGCAGTGCCGGTATTTTGTCAGGATTCAGCCGATTAATGCACCATTCTGAATGGTTCTGTATACTCAGATGTTTCATTCGCAGAACTATAATCCTTGTCGACGAGACTTACATTGCGCGGGACTGCTACAAAACTATGCGCTCTGGCGTCTATCGGCTTCACATTGCCATCCATAGCATAGGTCGAACCGGAAATAAAATCAATAACACGCTGTGCAATTTTCGCATCGACGCTCTCAATATTGCAAATAACGGTATGTCCGGCGCGAAGATGATCGCAAACTCTCTGTGCAGACTGAATATTGTTCGGCTGAAGAATGACCAGCTGCTGTTCACCCGGAGCGACCGACTTGATCGGTACAACTTTCGGAGTTGCTGCATTGCGGGCCGGCGGGGCATACTGCATTTTGGGTTCCTGCTGATACGAAGCAGCAAAGGGCTGTTCCTGCGGCTGAGCGAATGATTGCGGCTGATTGGCATATGAATACTGATCCGTCTCTGGCTCATAGTCAAGATCTGACATGTAGTCTGCATCAGCATCATCCGGATACCCTGATAATTTATCTACGATCTTTTTGAAAAAACCAGCCATCTTCATTACCTCCAAATGTTAATTCCAAATCTCCGTATACTCTTTGTTGAAATACATACGTGCACAGAGCGAAAAGTTATTCTAAGGTAAGTATATGAGTCATGTTTGCGAGAATCAATAGAGTTCCACAACAAGTAAAATACATGTAACTGCATAGAAATAATATGTATCTATTCTGACATGTAACGCGCAATTAAGGCTGAATATCTAGCTCCGATGCCCGAAAATAGCTGTTCCGATCCGAATATGCGTCGATCCACATTGAATGGCATCAATATAATCCTGACTCATTCCCATCGATAGAACGTTCCATGCGAGCGGATCTTTCACCTTGCTTCGCAGTTCTTCAAACAGTTCCTGTGTTTTTTGAAATACCGGTAAAGCATCGTGCTGCTCCGTCTGGATCGGTGCCATGGTCATGAGCCCGCAGAGGGAAACAGCCGGACAATTCCCGGCAATTTCTATCGCCTTCTCGATTTCCGATACTTCAAACCCGTGCTTACTGTCCTCTTGAGAAATGTTCACCTGAAGCAGAATAGATGTATTACAACCGTTTGCCTGCGACCGTTTTTGAATTTCCAACAGAAGGTCTTCCGATGAAACCGAATGAATCAACGCAGTATGGCCAACAATCTGCCGGACTTTATTCGTCTGCAGCGTGCCGATTAAATGCCAGTTCGGATGAATGCCAAGTGCATCCAGATGCTCTTTTTTAGACAGAAGTTCCTGGACTCGATTCTCGCCGAGATTTTTCAGTCCAAGAGAAAATGCCGCTTCGGCATATTCCGGCGGGAAGTACTTGGAAACACCAATAAGAGTCAGTGAATCCGAACTTCTCCCGCACAGCGAAAGCGCATTATGAATATCGCTCTGCACAGTTTTGAGACGGGTCCGCATTTGTTCTTTCAGGATTTCATATTCTTCGCTCGTCATGAAGCATTCCCCTGCTGTTCCTATGCAGGAACCCTACTGTTCAACCTTATCTCCTGCGGAAATAGTATTGGGATTTGTAATAATAATTGTGCTGGTATTCGGCAGATCAAAGCCCTGAACCGGTGCAATAATCGCATATTCCCTGTCATGGTCGATCACTGTAACTGTAAGCTTGCTTGCATATCCCGATGAATTGTATAAAATCTGCGCGTATCCGCTATTAAAGTCGGCATCTATAAGAGCAGACACAGGGACACGAAGTCCGGGGTCCGTCTCACTCTGGACAATTTCAATTTCAACGGTTCGCCGGTCCAGCAGGCGTTCAACTTGATTGGTTGTCTGAAATACGACAAAAACACCATTTGCACTTTGAACGGATCGAACCACCTTACAGTCTTTTATGACGATACCCTCGGACGGCACCCGTATGGTCTTAATCCCATCTACGGGAAAATCAGTCACTGAGCAGCCGGCTACATTCGTTGCGAGATACTGTGTGTCATTCTGGCAGATCCGCAGCGCAGGTTCATTTGCCTTAATATTCAGATCATTGGGTATGGAAGCCTTAGATGAACTGATATACTTCGTGCACAGGTCCGGAAACATAGACATAACTGCGGTTGAATTGAGTTCGTTTTCCAAACCGTCCAGTTTGTACGAGACAATTCCAGGAATCTCTGCTATCAGTGTCACGGACTGTGCTGCAAGTGTGGTCTCGAGATCATTCTTGCTGGCAACCAGTGCAGACAATTGTTCATCCTGAAAATCAATCGCCTGCAGATCCGAATCGCGTTTGTCCATGAGCACTTGAATGGAGGATGAATACGACATCAGATTCGTGTAATTATCAAGTATGCTGTCCGACCGGATTAAATATATGATAGGCAGAATGGATGTATCTGCCTCCGAATATATGGCTTGTGCGCCAATGCCTTTCCCCTGCACCATCAGCTGCCGCTGCAGATCAACAATTTGCTGCTGAACATTCCGCAGTGAAGCAGAAGTGTCTTCGAGACCCGCCGGAATGACCATTGCAAGCTGCTGACTCTTAGCAACCCGGCTGCCTTCTGTCGCCAGAGCCACGAGAGATCCCTGAGATGTTGACGGAAAAGTCTGCTCATCCCTGACGATCAATGCGGTTGCGCCCACTGAATGCTCAATGGTACCCATGGAAATAAACGAATAGTTCGGCTTGGCCTTCACATAATCCGTCACATATAAAATAGCAGCGGCTGTAACGACCAGAATCAGAATGACAATTATACCCAGAAACAATGCGCCCCGCATGGCTCTTTTCCTGTGGTTTGCGCGAATATGGGCCGCATGCTGCGGTGAAGAAATATTCTGAATCCGGGCATCCGGTCTTTCAAATGAATAGTCGTCGATACGATGTTCATTCGAATGGCGGCCCGGTGCCGTGTTCGATTTGATTGGTGAAGATGTCTTTCGCTGGTTTTTTACCGCCGGTTTCTTCCTGTCGGCACCGGCGGTGTTCGCTCTTTTACCGGATGGCGTTTTCGTCGCCGGAGGAGCAGCGGGAGATTTGCGTACAGCATCTGACCGGTTTGCATGAGATCGCTCTGCATCTGACCGGTTTGCATGAGATCGCTCTGCATCTGACCGATTTGCATGAGATCGCTCTGCATCTGACCGGTTTGCTGATGGTTTACGTTCCGGTTTTTGTCCTTTTTTGCTCATTTTTGTATATCTCCCAGTTTCTCCACGGCAAGCATAACAGCGAGCTTCGTCTGCTCAAAAACAAGTCCCCCCTGCATATATGCAATGAAAGGTTCTTTCATGGGTCCGTCTGCAGAGAGTTCAATCGATGCCCCCTGAATAAAGGTTCCGGCCGCCATGATCACAGGTGCGTCATATCCCGGCATCGCCCATGGTTCCGGACGGACAAACGAATCAACCGGTGAACAGTATTGAATCCATTGGCAGAAATCAATAACCTGCTGCGCATGATTGAAAACGATACTCTGGACGATATCCCCTCGATTATCCTTCGATTGCGGGTGTGTGTCAAACCCGGCCTTTTCAAATAATGCCGCTGCAAAAACGGCGCCTTTTACACATTCCGAAGTCACGTGTGGTGCCATAAAAAGTCCCTGGGCAATGGTTCTGTTAAATCCAAGAGACGGGCCGACATGACTTCCGAGTCCCGGCGCCGTTGCGCGGGAAGCAATTTTTTCAATAAGACATCTGCTTCCGACAATATATCCGCCCGAAGGACAAAGTCCGCCGCCCGGATTTTTAATCAGAGATCCGGCGCAAAGATCTGCTCCCAGAGCGCAAGGCTCGACATTCTCAACAAATTCACCGTAACAATTGTCAACGAGTATGACTATGGAGGGCTTCTTTTTACGAACCGCTGCAATGATATCCGTCAAATCCTTCTGCTGCAGGCATCTTCGGTTGGTATACCCCTTGGATTTCTGAATAAAAACAAGCTTTGTGCTGTCATGGATTGACGATTCAATTCCGGCAAGATCCGGGGATCCGTCTTTTTGCAGGGACACTTCGCTGTATGTAACGCCGAAGTCAGCAAGAGATCCCATGTTTTCCTCTCCACTGCCGGAAATGCCTATGGAAGATGCCAGCGTATCGTACGGGCGTCCCGTGACGGAAAGCATCTCATCTCCCGGACGAAGGACACCAAACAGACTCATTGCGATTGCCTGTGTACCGGAACTGATCTGGATGCGGACATAAGCCGCCTCGCCGCCGAAAAGTTCGGCATACATCTGCTCAATTCTTTCGCGCCCGACGTCATCATATCCATACCCTGTGGGCATCCCAAAATGCGTATCAGAAATTCTCGCATTGCGGAAAGCCTGCAATACGCGAAGTTGATTGATTTCTCTGATTCTCTCGATTCTATGAATAACGGGCGCAACATCCTGCAGGGCATTTTCGGCCATGGCCAGAACACTCTCGGAAACCCCGTATGTCAGGTATGGATTCTTCATCAGATGCCGTAAACCTCCTCGGAAGACAGTACGCGGATACCTGATTCCTCAAGCTTTATGAGAGCCATCTGGGGATCCTGGACACGTATGACGACGACAGCATCGTCCGAAGTTCTTCCGACATAGGCGTATAGATATTCAAGGGAAAGTGAACCTTCGGAAAATATGGAAAGAGCATGATCCAGCGTACCCGGTTTATCCTCTATGGCAATGGCGATGACAGGTGTACTGCTGACGGTAAATCCGGAAGCGGTCAGAACTTCCACCGCCTTATCCGGCTTATCCAGAATCATGCGAAGAATGCCGTATTCCGTCGTATCGGCGATGTATAACGCCCGGATGTCGATATCATTCTCGCCCAGTGTACGTGTCACCTCAGCAAGTCTTCCCGACTGGTTTTCCAGAAAAACATTGATTTGTTTGACTAGCATTTGCAAAAACCTCCTTCATAGACGGTTCATCTGCTTCCATGAATTGTTGAAAAAACGAAGCGGCCTTTCGCAGCCTTTATATGAATTATATCGTATTTATCGAACCAAGTCGCGCCCAAAATGAAAAGCCTGCAGGTTAATCGGAATGAGTTTTGGTTTTCCTGCAAATACTTCCATCACTGATTCTTCCCAATAATCCAGAGGGATATCGGTAAAAATGGAAAGTGCACCCAGCATGACCATATTTACAGCCCGCGGACTTCCCGCAGTAAGTGCTGATGCCAGAGCATCTATCTCAATAATGCGCGCTTTCCCGTCCGCTGCGGACTCAATTACGCTGCGAATTTCCTGCGGATATTGCGCTTTTCCCATCAGAACCGGAAGCGGCCGGATTTTCTGGCTGTTTATGATCATCGTTCCCGACGTCTTAAGAAGACCGGACCAGCGCAGGGCTTCGAGTTCTTCGAATGCCAGACAGAAGTCTGCCGTGCCCGCCTCAATGATCGGCGAAAATACTTTCGATCCCATTCTGACATATGTGATTACGGATCCGCCTCGCTGGCTCATTCCGTGTACTTCTGATACTTTAACATCCAACCCGAGCTTGATTGCAACTGTGCCCAGCAGTTTGCCCGCAACGAGCGTACCCTGACCGCCTACACCGGCGAGTGCAATGTTCATCCGGAGGGATTCCAGAGATTTATCCGTGGTTTTTGCCGGAGAAACCGGGGGTGAAACATGATTTGTCATGATTTTCTCCCTCCTTTAGTCAAAGCTCCGAAAGCGCATAAGTTCATGCAAAGCCCACAGGCGTTACAAATGTCCCAGTCAATGATCGGTTTCTTGTCAGGACCTTCCGTAAGGGCCGGACACATCATGCGAATGCATGTGCCGCAAGCCGTACATTTGTCCTTATTAACAACAGTACGGTCTTCTTTTTTGCCTTTGCCGATGGGTATCAGTGCACAAGGCCGGCGGGCAATCACGACGGAAACCGTGTCCTTCTCCAGTTCTTCCCTGATGACAGTCTGGCATAAACGCGAATCAACCGGATCAAGGATTCGAATCGATGTTACTCCGATGCTCCGGCAAAGTTCCTCAAGGTTGATGGACGGTGCGGACCGAAGACGAATATCCAGACCCGTCGTCGGATTCTGCTGGTGTCCCGTCATTCCTGTGATTGAATTATCCAGAATAATAACTGTAATCCGGCTCTGATTGTAGACTGCGTTGATCAGGTTTGTGACACCGGAATGCATAAAGGTTGAGTCTCCGATGACACTCACGGTGTGCGTGGAAGCCTCGCCGTCCGTCGCTTTGTCAAAACCGTGCGCCATACCAATGGATGCGCCCATGCAGACGCAGGCATCCATAGCCGCCATTGGCGGCAGTGCGCCGAGTGTATAGCAGCCGATATCTCCCGTGACCTGAACGCGCAGACGGGAAAGCGCCAGAAACAGTCCCTTATGGGGGCAGCCGGCGCACATAACAGGCGGCCGTGCGGGCGACACAGGAAGAATCTCCTGAGAAACCACACTCGCAGGATTCGGCTCATCGGTAAGTGCCGTACGGATCATCTTCGCTGAATATTCTCCCTGTAATGTAAACAAGGACTTTCCTTCGCATGTAAGGCCCATTGCTTTGATTTCCGTCTCAAGAAAAGGGTCCAGTTCTTCAACAATTACGAGACGGTCAACTTTCGATGCAAAGGATCGAATCAAATCCTGAGGCAGCGGCCAAATCATTCCAAGTTTCAAAATGCTGGCATCCGGCAGTGCATCTGCGACATACTGGTATGCCGCGCCTGCTGTGATGATTCCCAGTTTTTCGGACTTCGTTGTAATCGTATGCAATCCAACCAACTCTATATCAGCGGATGAATCCTGTGCCAAACGAACCATTCTGTCTTCAACAATTACGTGGCGTTTGATGGCCATACCAGGCATCATTACATATTTATCAACATTTTTGACATAGGGTCTGATGACAATGTCCTGAGGAACCTCGAGTTCCACAGCTGACCGCGAATGCGATACGCGTGTATGGAGACGGAGCATGACAGGAGTATCGTATTGTTCGGAGATTTCATATGCTTTCTTAAGATAATCTTTGCATTCCTGACTGTCAGACGGTTCGAACATCGGTACTTTTGCAGCACGGGCATAATTCCGGCTGTCCTGCTCGTTCTGTGAGCTGTGCATGCCGGGGTCATCCGCAGCGACAAAGACAAGACCTCCGTTAACACCGATATAGCTGGCTGTGAAAAGCGGATCGGCGGCTACATTCACACCGACATGCTTCATACACGTCAATGCGCGCGCTCCGCGAATGGAAGCGCCAACGGCTACTTCGGCCCCAACTTTTTCATTCGTAGCCCACTCGCAGTAAATTCTCTCATACTGCACAATGGATTCCGTTATTTCCGTGCTCGGCGTACCCGGATATGAAGATACAAGCTTCACACCCGCTTCATACGCACCACGCGCAATCGCCTCATTGCCCAAAAGGATTTGCTTCAAAAAGAATCCCACCTTTACTTGTTTTTCTGTCCAAAAAACAGTATATCACAGACACCCTTTTCTCTACGACTTATCAGAAGAGAATTAGAACGCTTTCGATCGCAAGTCGACAACTCTCTTGGATTTGCCTGCAGTGCGTTCAAGTGTTTTGGGATTCAGCAGGGTTACTTTGACGTCGATTTGAAGAACCGTCTTAATCTTATGACGAATTTCATTCGTTAATTTCTCTAGGTTCGAATAGCTGTCCAGAATGCCTCCGTCATGGAGTTCAACCTGTACTTCAATTCGATCCATGAATTTCTCTGTGGTGACAATCAGCTGATACTGCTGTCCAATGCCTTCTATGCCCATGAGAACTGCTTCCACCTGTGACGGGAACACATTAACACCGCGAATGATCATCATGTCGTCGGAGCGTCCCATGATCAGATCCATGCGTGTGTGTGTTCTGCCGCATGCGCAAGGTTCATAGAACAGTCTTGTTATATCCTTCGTACGATATCGCAGCATAGGGATGCCTTCTTTGGTCAGCGTTGTAAACACAATCTCGCCTGTACTTCCCTCAGGAAGAACTTCGCCGGTTTTCGGGTCAATGATTTCAGCAATGAAAAAATCCTCGTTGATATGCATGCCCGTATGATGCAGGCATTCGTAGGAGACGCCGGGACCGCAAAGCTCCGTCAATCCGTAATTCTGCGTGTCGTTGATACCCATGCGGGCTTCAATGAGTTCACGCATCTCCGGTGTATGTCCTTCGCCTCCGAACAGTCCCGTCTTCAGATAGAGGTCTTCCTTTGCAATTCCCATTTCTTCCATGATTTCCGTAAGATGCAGAACATAGGACGGCGTTGCGATCAGCACGGTCGTCTGCAGGTCTTTCATAAACATGAGCTGCCGTTCCGAATTCCCTGAAGATATCGGAATTACGGATACGCCGACGCGCTCGAGTCCGTAATGAAGGCCGAACCCGCCGGTAAACAATCCGTATCCGAAAGCAACCTGCGCCGTATCTTCACAAGTGACGCCTGCAGCACTGACCATTCGGGCACAGCATTCGGTCCAATTCTCCATGTCATTGCGCGTGTACCCCACAACGATCGGCTTACCGGTTGTTCCTGAAGAGCCGTGAAACCGAACGATTTCACGGTTCGGCACTGCGAATAGCCCCGTGGGATAATTGTCACGAAGGTTATCCTTAACTGTGAATGGAATCTTCTGAAGATCCTTCAACGACTGAATATGTGATGGTTTTAACCCGATCGAATCGAGTTTTTCGTGATAAAAAGGAACATGATCGTATGCATACTCCACCTGCCAGCGCAGTCGATTGAGTTGTAACTCCTCTATGTCTCTTCTGGGCAAGGTCTCGGCTGTATTCCAAATCATGTTCCTATCTCCTATCAAATAACTTCGTCCGCAGGCAGGATCTTTTTCTGGCTTGCGGCAACCGAGATGTCATATCCTTCAAATGCATGATCCACAATCTTTTTGTCCAGTTTCGGTGTAAGCAACGATACAACCGGTACGACGATCAGACCGAAAATCATTGCGAAAGCACCGGCATTAATCGGTGAGGCAATATTGATCGGGAACTCCGGATGCTTTGCTGCAATCGCTGCCAGATCAAGGAACGCAGGCAGATGAATCTTGAAAAGAACTGCATTTGACAGCACCAGATGAACTAATGTGATGCCGACACCGCAGCCGAAGTTTGTCCAAACGGCAGCGCGCGTCACTTTTTTCCAGAATAATCCATAAAGGAACGGAGCCAGGAAAGATCCTGCAAGTGCTCCCCACGAGATGGACATCAGTTTCGTAATATAGAGGTTTCCTGTTTGATATGCAAAAATCGCCAATGACATCGAAATGATGATGAAACAAGCGATCAGAATGCGGATCCAGAGAACCTTCTTCTTTTCCGTCAGAGATTTGACAACGGTACCGTCGATAAAGTCCAGCGTGAGCGTTGAACTGGATGTAAGGACGAGTGAAGACAGGGTTGACATGGATGCAGACAGAACCAGAACGACCACCACCGCTAACAGAATGGCCGGGATGGCTTTATCCATGAGCATTGTAGGCACGATCCGGTCAAAAGGAATCTTTGCCGGAACTTCAGCACTATCTACAAAAAGCCGTCCGAAACTTCCGATAAAGTACGAACCGCCGGCAATGACAAGTGCAAATACTGTGGAAATAACCGTACCGGTCTGAATCGATTTCTCGTCCTTAATTGCATAGAACTTGTGAACCATCTGCGGAAGGCCCCATGCTCCAAGCGAAGTCAGGATTACGACTCCAAGAAGATTCAGCGGCTGAGGTCCGAAGAAGGATACATAGACACCCAGAATCTTGCCGTCCGGTGCCGTATACTGTGACAACCCGGCCAAAGAATTCATAAGTCCTCCATGCGCATGCAGAACGAAAGCAGCCACCAGAATGACGCCGACCAGCATAATCACACCCTGAAAGAAGTCATTGATTGCCGTAGACATGTAGCCTCCGAGAATAACATAGGCGGCAGTCAGAAGGCTCATGCCGATGATGACCATCTCAAATCCGTATTTCATATTATCCAGACCGAGAGCGGTCGTGAACAAATACGATAGTCCATTAAACACAGATGCAGAATAGGGAATCAAAAAAACAAAAACGATGGCACTCGCTGCAATTTTCAGCGACTTGCTGTTGTATCGCTTGCCAAAATACTCCGGCATCGTTGTTGCTTCCAGATGTTTGGTCATGATGCGCGTTCTCCGGCCCATCACCTTCCAGACCAGAAAGCTTCCGATAAAGGCATTTCCCAGACCGATCCAAACCGTTGACAACCCGAACGACCATCCAAACTGTCCCGCATATCCGATAAATACGACTGCGGAAAAATACGTCGTGCCATAAGCAAAAGCTGTCAGCCAGGGGCCGACGGAACGTCCGCCAAGGACAAAAGATCCGACACTTTTCGTGTGCCGCCTGGCATAGATGCCAATAGCGATTGTAACCAGAAAAAACACCCCGATAAACAGTACATTTAGCCAAACCATACTCCCTACCATCCTTCTTGTCCTTTCGGACTCAAATTGAATAACAACCGCATTGCGGTGCTACTTTTTTATCATAGCAGAGAGTTTTTAAGAAGCAAGTACCTATTTGTGCAATATTCATATATTATGCGTGCGGAATGTAAATTGGACTATGTAATTTGTCGTATACGGAATTTCACAATAAAAAAAGCAGCCACTTCGCAGTGTCTGCTTTCTTTATCTGGTGCGGTCGACGGGACTTGAACCCGTACGGTCTCCCACACGCCCCTCAAACGTGCGCGTCTGCCAATTCCGCCACGACCGCAAATCCAGTAAGGGAATCGAGGGGGGTGCTTAACAGCAAGAGTTATTATACCTATGCGCCCCACTGCTGTCAACCGGAAATCAATAATGACGTAAATCAAAATGAAATGCCTTCCTGAAAATAATCAGGAAGGCAATCACGAAATATGCATGTGATCTTTTAGTGAGAAAAGTACATAAACACACCAATAATAATGAGTCCCAGAAGAATGGCTGCTGCGACACGCAAAGCCGAAATCGGAGCCTTCCCTCCAACTTTTCCGGTCTGGCCATTAACAACAAACTGGTATATTTTGCCTTTAAATGCGAACGAGGACATCCATACGGGAATCAGCAGATATTTATAAGTGATTTTATCGAAATTTGTCGAAAAGCGAACGGAGCCTGCGCGATCTGCATTCCATGTCTGTCGAATGTAGCTTTCAATACTGGTGCGCAGCCGATTCCGAATCAATTCCTGTGCGTTGGTCCACCCTTCCTGAAGTCCAACCGAATACCGTTCTGCAATGAACCCTGCAACAAATTCAGGTTTATAGGGAACGAGCTTTGAAAAATCAAACGGTTCGGCCTTCCGGACTCCGGAATCCGCATTTCGTTTGCTTGCCACGACCAGCTGATCATCAATAAACTCCTGATAAACGCCCGCGACCGGTTTCCAGTCTGTTTCCGTGACATAGGTGTCTCCGCGCCTAACACGACGATCATACCCTGCCTGACCCGAAAAAGCCGACGTAGTCATGGAATCAAATGTCCAGTATGGAAGATATACGCCCTTAAATGCATCCGGTTTTGCCTGCTTTTTTGCCGCTCTCGGAGTAAATATGCGTCCTTTCAGCCACTTGGAGAACAAACTTCCGGCCTGATCCAGCGGAATTTCAAACGGGCAGACTCCGCCTGGAGCCAGCGAATCCTCCGTGGCCGCCGGCATAACGCTCGTCGATCCGCAGAAAGGGCAAACGGCAGCGGTCTCAAGAACATCATATATACTTTGTCCCCCGCAATTGCTGCAGACGATGGATTTCTTCTCCGTTCCCCAGTCAAAGCTCTGCTTCTTATCCGCCGACATGAAATCAATCTCTGAAATTGATTGTTCCGCATCCGGTGCGGGCAGGGCTTTCTTATACCCGCAGAATTCGCACAAAATACCGCGCGTTGCTGGGTCATAAACGACAGTTGCACCGCAATTCGGACATTTCTTATCTGTGACCTCCTCGGTCTTTTCATCCAAAATCTTCTGCACCTCATCCGAATTCTGTGTAATATCTTCCGGCATCCTTTTCTCCTCCTGTCGATTTGGACTCTCGTTTATTTGAATGCAATAATTTGAATGGCGTATGGTTTCATTGTTACATAAAATGGCTCTTTTTGTAACGTTTCTTCTATAACAATTTTATTACTGACATTATATTCTTCCTGCATCGGAATAGTGATAAATAATTGATTCGTATCCTGACTTAATGAGAACGAGAAAATCTGCGTTGCGCTTCTGTTGACAGCAAATACAACGCGTTCGGCACCTTCACATTTTTTCCCGAAGAAATCCAAATGACCCGCTTCGAGATACCGTTCAAAAACAAAAACGTCCTCCTTCGCCCATAGTGTGCGATAGGATCCTGTCCGCAGCACTGGATACTTGCGCCGCAGGGATGTTATTTCCTGATAAAAAGCAAGCTGTTCCTTCTGGTCAGGTGTTAATCTGTCCCACGGATACGTTCTCCGGTTGAACGGGTCGCGATAACCCTGAGCACCGATTTCATCGCCATAGTAGATACTCGGGGCACCGACATACCCCATTTGCAGCGCAAGCGCGATCCTCATCAATGCAAGTCCTTTTTGCATCTGTCCGTTGTCCAGAGACATGCGTTTTTGCTGCTCGCGGTCGTGTGGATCCGCCTCTCCGCTGATAACCGTGATTGCACGCGGCAGGTCATGGCTCGAAACAAGATTCATAATGCAGTAATATGCTTCCGGCGGATAGTTCTCGCGGAATGTTTCCAGTCGGTTATGAAGAATCTGTGCAGTCGTCGCACCGGACAGGAAGCCTAGAACCGCATCACGGAATGTATACCCCATCACGGAGTCGTGTGTGCTGCCAAAGAGAAAATCCCTGTAGGATCCATAGCTTATTTTATTGCTGGCATCTTCCCAGACTTCGCCGAGCACGACGCCGGCATTGCCGGTATTCTCTTTCACTGCAGTGCGTATATCACGAAGAAACGAATCAGGAAGCTCGTCCGATACGTCCAGCCGGAATCCGGCCGCGCCTTTTGCAAGCCAATTCCGAATAACGCCCTGTTTACCCAGAATAAATTCCCGGAAAGAAAGATCGTTTTCATTAACATTCGGAAGATCGGTAAATCCCCACCAGGAATCGTACGACAGTTTCCCTGACGCATCCGAAAAAAACGAATACCAGGATGCATACGGACTATGACCCTTTCCCTGTGCCGTCTGATAAGCTCCGTTTTCGGGAAAACGTGAAAGTTTATTGAAATATCGACTATCCGCGCCTGTATGACTGAATACTCCATCCAACAGAAATGCGATTTGATTCTTTTGCATTTGGCTTGAAAACCGATCAAAGGCTTCATTTCCGCCGAGCATCGGATCCGCAGCCAAGTAATCGGCCGTATCATAGCGGTGATTGGACCGAGCTTCAAAAACCGGGTTCAGATACAGGCAGTCAATGTGAAGATCCTGAAGATACGGGATCTTCTCCGCAATACCGTCCAATGTGCCGCCATAGAAATCGCAGGCAAGATATCCCGTCTCCGGTTTGCCGTGAATATCGACATCCTCATACCAGTTTTCATGATAGATTCGTTCGTCTGCATTTTTCGCGGCTTCCATCTGGCCCGTTACATACGATGTGCCCCGATAGAATCGATCCGGGAAAATCTGATACAGCAGAACACCTTTGAACCAGTCCGGTGTCTTAAAATTTTTCTCGAATACGGTAATTTGAAAAGCTTTCGGATTCCGGTCTTCAAGTGCTCCGACTCTCGCGGGAGTGCTGCTTACTTGGCCGGTGCCGTCTGATTTTTCTCCGGAAAAAACATAATACGCCTTCGCCTGCATCGCAAGTGCGAACTTCTCATGGCTGCCTTTCAGCTGGACATGCATATCTGATGCGTGCACATCATTTTTCACGGCTGAAGGCTTGACACAAAACCAATAATAAAACAGACCGGATTCACCCGGCATACTGATTTTTGCGTGAAAACGGAATGGCATACCGTCTGCAGAATCCATTTGCGTTTCGCTGTAGGAGAATGTGTATAAGCCGTATGCATAGCAAAGGAAGACATCTATTACCGGAATAAAGACATCCACAGACAAATCAACATTGGTTCCGGTGGATACGGCTCCGAACGGAGAACGATATTCCGTGCTTCGCGAGTTGTGAAATATCAGATCATCAGGTCCGGGAGATTCTATGATCATTTTATCTTTTTATCATCCTTTTTGTTTTTTGAAATACGAACAGGCTGACTGTCGTCCATCTTCTGCTGTTCGAAGTGCGGTTCTTCGGGAGAAATCGTCCCCCGGTCTGCATAAGGTGATTCGTACATGCTTTTATACAGTTCAAAATATTCTCTCGCTGATCGGTTCCAGCTATAGTCGCCAAGCATGGCCTGACGAATCAGTCCTGCCCATATTTCTTTGTGATTTCGATAAAGATCGCATGCATATTTTGTAACGAACAGGAATTCGTGCGCATTGATGTTGGCGAATGTAAATCCGTTGCCCTCGCCGGTGTATTCATTATATGGGATAATCGTGTCTTTCAGACCGCCCGTTTCTCTGGCTACCGGGATTGCGCCATAGGCCATAGCAATCATTTGTGACAGTCCGCACGGCTCGAAAAGGGACGGCATCAGATAGATATCCGCTGCCGCATACAAAGAGTGCGCCAGTTCGTTGCTGAACATAATGGTCGTGCACATTTTCGTCGGGTTTTTGCGGGCCATGTCCGAAAGAGCATTTTCATAAAAGGCATCACCGGTACCGAGTATTACGATCTGCATACCGTCGAAAAGCATTTCGCCGGCAACCCGCAGAAATAAATCCAGACCTTTCTGGTCAACCAGTCTCGTAATCATAACGCATAACGGTGCACCCGGATTGATAAGCAATCCGAGCCGGTGCTGGATAGCCGCCTTGCATGCGGCCTTTCCTTCTGCATAATGCGGATAGGCGAAGGTTGCAGGAATCAATTTATCATCGGAAGGACTGAACTCTTTGTCATCAATTCCGTTCAGAATGCCGGTCACTTTGTAAGCATGCCTCTGCAGCGTATCGTTCAGACCCTCTCCGTAATAGTCCGTCATTATTTCGTACGCATAGGTCGGTGAAACGGTTGTCACGGAGTTCGCATATACGATGCCCGCCTTCATGAAGTTGACGGCACCTTCCTTCAGCGTCGAATCATCTGAAAAATACCGGTCCGGCAGATCCAGAAAATCCTTGATTGTATCGATTCCATGGATACCCTGATATTTCAGGTTATGAATCGTGAAAACCGTCTTCATTGCCGAATGAATGCCATGAGTCCTGTACTGCGCGTCCAGAAGCAGGGGCATCATGCCGGTCTGCCAGTCATTGCAGTGAAGGATATCCGGTTCGAATTGCAGAAATTCTCCAAGGAAATCAAGAACAGCCCTCTGGAAGAAGCAGAATCTTTCAATATCAAAGGAATATTCCACATATACCTGATCAAAATTGAAGTAGTATTCATTGTCGACAAAATAGAATGTGACACCGTCCAGAACCGTAGAGTACAGTCCTGCATACAAAGACCGCCATCCCATCTTTACCATCCGCCAGCCGTGAAAATGCAGCTGCGTTGTCTGGCTTTGTTTAATCTTCTTATATAGAGGCAAAATGACTCTTGCATCGCATCCCTGTTCGATCAAATTGCGGGGAAGCGCACCGACAACGTCTGCGAGACCTCCGACTTTAATAAAAGGTGCGACCTCCGAAGCTACAAGAAGTACTTTGATCGGATTCATACAATGGCCCCCTTACCGATGACGACAGGATAATCTTTATGTCCGACCAGTTTGATACCCGGTCGGATCACTGCGTTTTTGTCGAGAATGACATTCTCCAGTTCACAGTTTTCGGAGATATGGACATCCTGCATGATGACGCAATTCTTGATTTTGCTGTTTCTGGACACCGTGACGCCGCGAAAGAGCATGGAGTTTTCCACGGTACCCATAATTCGGCAGCCGTCGGAAAGAATCGAGTTGCTGACACTGGAATTCTCCAGATAGAGTGCCGGTGCTTCATCTTTAACCTTGGTGTAAATCGGCATTCCCGTCCAATTGAAATAGCTCTGCACATTGTTGATGCGCAGTACGAGTCCCTTGTATTCATGGGCACGAATATGAAGGGTATCGAATTTCTTTGTCAGTACATGGACTCCGAAATTTCTTTCTCCGCGGGCTATCATATCCGCGATCAGGTCGATCAGCAGTTCGCGCCTGAGTACTGCGATTCCCAGACTGCAGCGGTTGGAAACGGTTTTCTCCGGGTTGAAAAGCATATCTTTCACATACCCTTTACGGTCAATTTCAAAAATGTAATTGGGTACGCCGTATTTGATTCCGTCACGATTATACATGACGGATACATCGGCTCCGGATTGTTCGTGCTTGTCAACAAAGTCGTTAAATGTCGTGTTCAGGATCATATTGCTGTTTGCGATAATGACATACGCGCTTCGGTTTGAACGGATAAAATTCAGAAGTCCGGCCATCTCGTCCGCATCATCAACACCCATGGATTCCGAGTTTACGTAGGGCGGCAAAATATGCAGTCCGAAATTCTTGCGGTCCAGATCCCATGAAGCACCTGTTCCCAGATGATCCATGAGTGACTTGTATTTGTTAAGAGTCAGAATGCCGACACTCTTGATTCCGGAATTCACCATGTCTGACAGCATATAATCGATAATCCGGTAGCGGCCGCCGAACGGAACGGCAGCGAGAGCTCTCGGCTTAGATAATTCTCCTAATGTTATTTTCTTATTATCTGCCAGTATCAGACCCATTGCATCTATAAACATGCGTTCTTCCTCCGATATTATGTTTTGCGGACACGAAATACTTCTTCAATCACATTTTTCTCGGCTGAGACCGACTTGTCACAGTCAACCTGACAGTTTGGGGGGATAACGGAATGATCTTTGATTTTGAGTCCCCTCTCAATCACAACGATACCGTTCGTGCAGATTTTGGTATTCAGATAAGGACTTTCTCCTTCAACGTCAGCTCCGGCCCGGACGCCTTCTCCGATAATCGTATCGAATCCGACAATGCATTTATTAAGATAGGCTCCGGCCCGGACGGTAACGCCCGGAAGAAGAACCGAATCCTTCACAACAGCACCTCTCTCGATCGTAACGGAATTCGACAGAACGGAGTGTTCGACAGAGCCGAAAATCTGGCAGCCGTCCGTCATGGCAGTATTTATGACGGTTGCACCGTCTGCGATATAATGGGACGGCTTCACAGGGTTCCGGCTGTATACACGCCATGACCTGTCCATAAGATTAATATCTTCGGGGCGATCCAGTATATCCATGTTCGCTTCCCAAAGACTTGAAATGGTTCCTACATCCTTCCAGTATCCGGAGAATCTGTACGCGCACAGTTTCTTTCCCTGCTTCAGCAGCATGGGTACAATGTTGCTGCCAAAATCGTTGCTCGATCCGGGGTTCTCCTCATCTTCGATCAGAGCTTTCCTGAGCACTTCCCATGTGAAAATATATACACCCATTGAAGCCAGATTGCTCTCCGGCTTTTTCGGTTTTTCAACAAATTCAGAAATAATGTCGTTTGCGCCTGTATTAAGAATGCCGAATCTCGATGCTTCTTCCCACGGGACTTCGAGAACAGCCAGTGTTGCGTCTGCTTTTGTGCTGATGTGATCGCGAAGCATACGCGCATAGTTCATCTTATAAATATGATCGCCCGAAAGAATCAGAACATAGAGCGGATCACAGTCGTCAATGAAATCTTTGTTCTGAAAAATAGCATTTGCAGTCCCTTTGTACCAGTCGCTGCGTCCGGACCGCTGGTAAGGCGGCAGAATGTATGCACCCCCGTTATTTCTGTCCAAATCCCACGGATGCCCGTTTCCGACATAGGTATTCAGCGCCAGCGGCTGATATTGAGAAAGTACGCCGACCGTCTCAATTCCGGAATTTGCACAGTTCGACAATGTAAAATCGATGATACGGTATCTGCTTCCGAAAGGAACCGCGGGTTTGGCGATGTACTTGGTCAGTACACCCAGTCGCGCCCCCTGTCCACCGGCTAAAATCATTGCTACTACATCTGCTTTCGCCATACATGCTACCTCCACATATGTTTGATTTGACCTTTCGATTATCGGATCTGTATATATAGACCGCTCAAAGGCGGCAGGTTCACTTCAAGAAAATAGGGCCTTCCCTTCCATGGTCCGGTCTGCGCAGTAAATGAATTCGCGCCCTCCATACATGTCGGATATCCGCTGCCTCCAAAACTCATATCGTCTGTGTTAAGCACGATCCCGTATTCGCCGGCATCATCGACCGGAACGCGGTATCTTTCCAGAGGAACCGGAACCATATTGAGAACAACGATGACTTTGTCTTCTATTTTCTCACCCTTTCTCTGGAAAAGAAACACACTATTATCACGATCTTCCGTATCGAGCCAATCGAACCCCTCCCACGAATGGTCTTTCGCCCAAAGTGCGCTGTTTTCCAGATAAAAATGGTTGGCCTTCGCAACGAAATTCTTCAGCAGGCGATGCGGTTCATATTTCAGCATAAACCACTCCAGCTGCTCATAAAAACGCCACTCAATGAATTGACCGAACTCCGATCCCATAAAAGAGAGCTTGCAGCCCGGGTGAGCGAGCATGTACACAAACAAAATCCGGAGGGATGCGAATTTGCGCCAGTTATCGCCCGGCATCTTGTTAAGGAGACTCTTCTTGCCGTGAACGACTTCGTCATGCGAGATGCACAGGATGAAATTCTCCGAAAATGCATACATCATCGAAAAGCAGAATTGGTCATGATGCCAGACGCGCGCATAATAATCCGTCTCGAAATAATCGAGCGTATCGTGCATCCAACCCATATTCCATTTGTGCGTGAAACCAAGACCGCCGTCCGAAACCGGCTGTGATACCTTTGCCCACGAAGTTGCTTCCTCGGCAATCATCATCACGTGAGGAAATTTCTGCCTAATGAGGGTATTGATACTCTGCAGGAGTGAAACGGCTTCAATATTGTCCGTTCCGCCGTGAACATTCAAGAGGTAATCCGTCCGTCCATAGTTGCGGTAGATCATGCTTGATACAGCGTCCACACGAATCCCGTCAATGTGATATTCCTCCACCCAGAAAACTGCATTGGAGATCAGAAATGACCGGACTTCCGCTTTCTCATAGTTGAAGACGTATGTCCCCCACTCTCTATGTTCACCAATACGAGGATCCTCGTATTCAAAGCATGGCGTCCCGTCAAAACGGACAAGTCCTTCCAGATTCTTTGGAAAATGCGCCGGAACCCAGTCGAGAATGACGGCGATTCCGTTCTTGTGAAGATGGTCGACTAGAAATTTGAAGTCCGCAGGTGTTCCAAAACGGCTGGTCACTGCGTAATATCCGGTCACCTGATAGCCCCAGGAATCATCGAGCGGATGCTCCATGACCGGCATAAACTCCACATGCGTATAGCCCATTTCGCGGCAATATTCCGAAAGGTCGACGGCGATCTGCCGGTAATTCATAAAGTTTCCGTCGCTGTGCCTGCGCCACGATCCAAGATGGAGTTCATAAATATTAATCGGCCGCGGAGAAAGTGCATCCGGGCAATTCTGCATGTATTCCTGATCCTGCCATTCAAAATCATCGCTGTCATAGAGAATAGATGCGTCTTTGGGACGTGTCTCCCCATGACGGGCATACGGGTCGATTTTGTCATAGGTTCTTGCATCCGCACCGATCACTCTGTATTTGTAGCGATCCCATTCCACGGCATCCGGAATATCACATTCCCAGATACCTGTCTCCCGTAACGGTTCCATTGGAGATACATCAGGATTCCACTCATTAAAATCTCCGATGACACTTACACTCCGTGCATGCGGCGCCCATACAGCAAAATGGTATCCCTTTTCACCGTCTTCATAAGAATACGGTCTGGATCCCAATAACTTGTAGCTATAATAGTCATTGCCTGTATTGAATAAATAGGCCTGATCCATATGTTCTCCCGTGTTCGTCCGATAAGATCCGGAAATACAAGTTTCTCTAGTATTGATTATACCCTATTTCTGTCGCCGGCAACCTTCCTATATGCAAAAAAGGAGCTGATCTCTCAGCTCCTTTTTCTGTGTATCCGACGCAATAACATCATATTTTCTTTTCATTGGCGGCAAAAGCGGCGCCCCTGTCAAAAGCATCAAGATTGGCGGGAATCATGTGATGCCTTCTTTCCGGAAGCACTTCACGAAGCGCCTCCGCAAAGGATTCTCTTTTAAAACATCCTGACGCTGCTGACAGGCAGCCGAGAAGCACAATGGTTGCATATGCCATA
>Ga0302293_10000395_pt1 | contig 23580 bp, 17 predicted proteins | sample III_Fen_N2_2_FD_198758 | JGI IMG/M metagenome (GOLD analysis project Ga0302293, IMG submission 198758) | Peat permafrost microbial communities from Stordalen Mire near Abisko, Sweden - III_Fen_N2_2 | ecosystem: Environmental > Terrestrial > Soil > Wetlands > Permafrost | place: Sweden: Abisko...
CCCAGTTCGGATTGTGGGCTGCAACCCGCCCACATGAAGTCGGAGTTGCTAGTAATCGCGGATCAGCATGCCGCGGTGAATACGTTCCCGGGCCTTGTACACACCGCCCGTCACACCATGGGAGTTGGGAGCGCCCGAAGCCGGTATTCTAACCGTAAGGAGGAAGCCGTCTAAGGCGAGACCAATGACTGGGGTGAAGTCGTAACAAGGTAGCCGTATCGGAAGGTGCGGCTGGATCACCTCCTTTCTAGGGAGTACACAAAAAAGTGTTCTAAGCGATCACGGTTTAGAACAGCGTAGAAAACAAATTCGAGTTTTAGTAACTTGCACTGTATAGTTTTGAGGGTGCTGGAAACAGTACTTTCAAAGGGCAAAAGGACGAAGGCCGGGATCACCGTGGGGGTGTAGCTCAGCTGGGAGAGCACCTGCTTTGCAAGCAGGGGGTCATCGGTTCGAACCCGTTCATCTCCACCAACTTTTTAAGTTGGGCAAAGGAAGCTTAGCTCACGAGCTGAGGTTTCAAGCGGAGGAAAACGGCCGGGGACGAAACGAAATGGGCTCATAGCTCAGCTGGTTAGAGCGCACGCCTGATAAGCGTGAGGTCGGTGGTTCGAGTCCACTTGAGCCCACCAAGAGCACCTTGAAAACTGCATAGAGAGCGTTAAATTTATCGCAGAAGCGGAAGTTCGCAAGGACGGAAGTGGAAGCGGTAGAAGTAAAGCTAAGTAATTCGCGGAGAAAAAAAGACATTAAAGAAAAAAATAGTAGGTAATTGTGAAATTATTCTACTGCAATTTCAAATGCCGAGAAAAAACTCATGCAGACTCGAAAGAGTCTAAGAGAGAACTAGAGATCAAGCTAATAAGAGCACAGGGTGAATGCCTTGGCACCAAGAGCCGAAGAAGGACGCGGTTAACTGCGAAAAGCCATGGGGAGCTGTAAGCAAGCATTGATCCATGGATATCCGAATGGGGAAACCCGGCACGAGTAATCGTGTCACGTTCACATGAATACATAGTGTGATCGAGGGAACCCGGTGAACTGAAACATCTAAGTAGCCGGAGGAAGAGAAAGAAACATCGATTCCCAAAGTAGCGGCGAGCGAAATGGGAAGAGCCCAAACCGAATGTCTACGGACAGTCGGGGTTCGGACCTGCATAATTGAGAGTTCCTGTAGTTGAACACCGCTGGAAAGCGGGACCAGAGACGGTAACAGTCCGGTAAGCGAAACGGGAATGACAAGGCGGGGATCCAGAGTACCACAGGACACGAGAAATCCGGTGGGAATACGGGGGGACCACCCCCCAAGGCTAAATACTACTTGGTGACCGATAGTGAAGAGTACCGTGAGGGAAAGGTGAAAAGCACCCCGGGAGGGGAGTGAAAGAGAACCTGAAACCCTGTGTTTACAAGCAGAGGGAGCGAAAGCGACCTCGTACTTTTTGTAGAACGGGCCGGCGAGTTGCTATACGTTGCAAGGTTAAGGTGTAGAGCACCGAAGCCGTAGGGAAACCGAGTCTCAAATGGGCGATTTGAGTAGCGTATAGCAGACCCGAAACCGGGTGACCTATCCATGGACAGGTTGAAGCGACGGTAAGACGTCGTGGAGGACCGAACCAGACGTATGTTGAAAAATGCGGGGATGAGCTGTGGATAGCGGAGAAATTCCAATCGAACTCGGAGATAGCTGGTTCTCCCCGAAATAGCTTTAGGGCTAGCCTCGATCTTTTAGATTACCGGGGGTAGAGCACTGAATGGGCTAGGGGGCCACAAAGCTTACCGAACCCTATCAAACTCCGAATACCGGATAATTATGATCGGGAGTCAGACGGCGGGAGATAAGTTTCGTCGTCAAAAGGGAAACAGCCCAGATCAACGACTAAGGTCCCAAAGTGGTGGTTAAGTGGGAAAGGATGTACAATTGCACAGACAACCAGGATGTTGGCTTAGAAGCAGCCACTCATTCAAAGAGTGCGTAATAGCTCACTGGTCGAGTGAATGTGCGCCGAAAATGTACCGGGGCTAAACCACACACCGAAGTCTTGGGATTGCGTAAGCAATCGGTAGGGGAGCAACGAATACGGGCTGAAGCGGAATTGTGAGAGACCGTGGACTGTATTGGAGAGAGAATGCCGGCATGAGTAGCGAGAGCAAAGTGAGAATCTTTGCCGTCGAAAGCCTAAGGTTTCCTGAGGAAGGTTCGTCCTCTCAGGGTAAGTCGGGGCCTAAGCCGAGGACAAAAGTCGTAGGCGATGGACAACAGGTTGATATTCCTGTACCACGACAATTTGTATGACTGACGCAGTGACACAGAAGGATAGACAGAGCGGGGCGATGGTAGACCCCGTCCAAGCAGTGAGGCTGGTGTGTAGTGAAGTACGCACACTAAGGCTGGGCTGTGATGGGGACCGAAAATAAGTAGGGAAGCTGTTGAATTCACGCTGGCAAGAAAAGCTGCTAAGGAGAATTGTGGTGCCCGTACCGCAAACCGACACAGGTGGGCGAGGAGAGAATCCTAAGACGAACGGGAGAACCCTTGTTAAGGAACTCGGCAAAATGACCCCGTAACTTCGGGATAAGGGGAGCCTCGAAAGAGGCCGCAGAGAATAGGCCCAAGCGACTGTTTAGCAAAAACACAGGTCTGTGCGAAGTAGAGATACGACGTATACGGGCTGACGCCTGCCCAGTGCCGGAAGGTTAAGGGGAAGTGTTAGGGCAACCGAAGCACGGAACTTAAGCCCCGGTGAACGGCGGCCGTAACTATAACGGTCCTAAGGTAGCGAAATTCCTTGTCGGGTAAGTTCCGACCCGCACGAATGGCGTAACGACTTGGGCACTGTCTCAACAAGGGACCCGGCGAAATTGTAGTATGTGTGAAGATGCACATTACCCGCGACTGGACGGAAAGACCCCGTAGAGCTTTACTGTAGCTTGGCATTGGATTTTGGTAACATATGCACAGAATAGGTGGGAGGCTTTGAAGCAGTGACTCCGGTCATTGTGGAGCCAACTTTGGGATACCACTCTTGTGTTACTGAGGTTCTAACGAGCGGCCGTGATCCGGCGTTCGGACAGTGCCAGGTGGGCAGTTTGACTGGGGCGGTCGCCTCCGAAAGAGTAACGGAGGCGTTCAAAGGTTCCCTCAGAATGGTTGGAAACCATTCGTAGAGTGCAAAGGCAGAAGGGAGCCTGACTGCGAGACCGACAGGTCGAGCAGATACGAAAGTAGGACTTAGTGATCCGGCGGTATGAGAGTGGAATTGCCGTCGCTCAACGGATAAAAGCTACCTCGGGGATAACAGGCTTATCTCCCCCAAGAGTCCACATCGACGGGGAGGTTTGGCACCTCGATGTCGGCTCGTCGCATCCTGGGGCTGGATTAGGTCCCAAGGGTTTGGCTGTTCGCCAATTAAAGCGGCACGCGAGCTGGGTTCAGAACGTCGTGAGACAGTTCGGTCCCTATCCATCGTGGGCGCAGGAGATTTGAGAGGAGCTGTCCTTAGTACGAGAGGACCGGGATGGACGCACCAAGGGTGAATCAGTTGTCGTGCCAACGGCATAGCTGGGTAGCCACGTGCGGATCGGATAAACGCTGAAGGCATCTAAGCGTGAAGCCGACCTCAAGATAAGATCTCCCATTCGGTTAACGAAGTAAGACCCCTTGTAGACTACAAGGTTGATAGGTCGGAGGTGGAAGTGCGGTAACGCATGAAGCTGACCGATACTAATAGGTCGAGGGCTTGATCAAAGTGAATTACGCTCTATGCAGTTTTCAAGGTGTTTAACAAACACCACACCTTTCCGGTGGTTTAGCTGAAGGGTTCCACCTGTTCCCATTCCGAACACAGAAGTTAAGCCTTCATACGCCGATGGTACTTGACTGGCGACGGTCCGGGAGAGTAGGTAGCCGCCGGGATCCAACAAAACAAAAGACCATGCACCGCATGGTCTTTTGTTTTGTCTGCACTCTTGCGTTTACCTACTCCCCCGTACCTTGAGCCAAATTGCGCGTAGCGCTTGACTTGCGACATGACGAAGCGGCGCGCTGCCAGTGGCAGAGCAAGCGCCGCGAAGGAACGGTAAGCAAAGGAGTTCTAGGAAGCCGCTTTAGCGGCAACGCAGAACGACGTCTGCGAACCGGGCGGAGAGTAGGTATTGCAGTTCGCAATCTTCGCGCTGCTGCGCTGCCGCTTGCATCGCTCGTTGCTCACTGGGCTTTCGCTTCGCTTCATCCCGCACAGCGGGCGCTCAGCTCCGCCTGCCGGAATCTGAACCCCAAAAATCAAAAAAACAGTCAGGACTATGACATCCTGACTGTACAAAGCATTCGCTTTAATAATGTTTCGGGAACGGTTATTCACCCTTCATATCGATGACTTTCGCTTTTTTATCGATCACTTCCATGCTCAAAAGCACGGACTCACCGATTGCGGCGTCGATGTCGTCATCCGTTACGCCCAAGGGCAGGCAGGCTTCCGTTTTGTCGATGAAAAGATTGCTCGTCTGCATATCAACAAATTTCGACATCAGCAAGCCACCCTCGGTGCCCGCCGAGCGATGCTGCTTTTCAATCTGACCTGCACTCATGGCAAAGAGAAACTTAGGAATGGTGATGATCTTTTTATCCGGCACACCCATATATCGATTCATGATGGCGATCATCTCTTTCCAAGTCAGGTTGAACCAGCCGATGGGGTAAGCGTTTGCGCCGCGCCCGCGCTCTAACGCGCCCGCGAAGGCTTGGCCGACCTGACGAACGGTAACCATCGTGGTGCCGCCGCGCGGATAGAGAATAGCGCCTTTCATCTTGAGCAGCATTTCAATGAGAAACACCCAAACTGGTTTTCTGCCCTTTTGCGTGCCGAAAATGTACGGCAACTCCAGCACCGATACATCAAAAGTATCGTCCGCAAACGAGAATGCCATATTTTCCTGATCGATGCGGCTGCGGATGTAAGGATGCCATCTTGTCATCTCCATCTCCGGCCATTTTTTGGAGAAGTAGGAGAAATAGGAGCCCGCGATGACCGCGTGCTTGACGCCGCTCTCTTTGGCGAGGCGTAACATGCGCTCCAGCGGTGTAATGTTGAATTTTTTGAAGAAATCATAGATGGGTGAGGGGCCTTCAATGCGCTCGTCCACACCCGCAGCAAAAATGAACCCGTCAACGCCCGCAAAGGCTGCTCGAAGTTCGTCGTCCGTCATATCATTGCTGTTTTTCAGCGTCAGTGTCATTTCGGGCGGCAAAAGCGCGCCATCAGGCAGCGGCGGCAGTGCGATGGAATGCACGCTGTGCCCGCGGGAGATGAGCTCTCGCGCGGTCTGGCTGCCAAGCAGACCTGTTCCGCCGATCATGAGTACTTTCATAAGTCACACCTCCTATAAATTTTATCATTATTATAACAGAAATAAATAAAATTTACTGCAACGAGATCACACACAATAAATGTTAGCGACTGAAATGCACCGGCAGAGTCTGGCGGGACGCGCGGAAAACGTGATACAATAGAGATAATAGTCGTTTGAAGAAAGCGGGGGAGCACGGCGTGAAGAAAAAAGACATCATCCTCATTTGCGGCGTGCTGTTGGTGGCTCTTGCCTCGTTGTATGTTTCGCGTATGGTTACGCCGAAAAGCGAAGTCGCAACGGTGACCGTTTTTGTCAACGGCGCGGAATATGCAAAGGTGGTTGCGGATGACTACCAGACCATCACGGTGGATCAGGGCGACGGAAAAGTGAATGTGATCGTCGTCGACCAGAGCGGCATATCCATGAAATCCTCCACCTGCAAAAACCAAATCTGCGTTCACCACGGCGTAATAGACCCGAACAATGCGGATGAACTTTTACTCGATCATTGGATCGTTTGCCTGCCAAACGGCGTCTCCGTTGAGGTGACAGGCGCGGAGGGCAAAAAATGAACCGCCGCTGGGATGCATCGACGATTGCAAAACTCGGCCTTTTGACCGCAGTGGCAATCGTGCTGGGCTATTTTGAATATCTGCTGCCCGTTACGGGAATCCCCGGTGTTAAACTCGGTCTTGCCAACACGGTTCTGCTCTATGCGTTGTATCTTCTGGACGTACCGAGCGCGATTCTTCTGATGTTCCTCAAGGTTGGCTTAAGCGGACTACTCTTCGGAGGCCCCGCCGCGATGATCTATAGTTTCGCCGGCGGTATGCTAAGCCTTGCGGTCATGATCCCCGCGCGAAAGATCAAGGGGCTGAGCATCGTTGGCGTCAGCGTGCTTGGCGCGGTGAGTCACAACGCGGCGCAAATGTTCGTTGCGTGTTTCATCGTTGGCACGCGCGCGATTCTCGCGTATCTGCCCGTATTGCTCGTTGCGGCGGTGATCACCGGAACGCTGACAGGAGTCGTCGCGCGGTATACGTTTCGAAGTCTCAGTCCAAAACACGCGCAAAGAGCAACGCGGAGCGAAAACCAAACGAAAAATAGTACGCAAAAACAAGACGAGTCTTGATTAACACGATAAAACATGGAATAATGCCTACATGCACAATCGATATCTTGCGCGCGGTAGCAACTGTGCCAAACAAAAAAACCAACCACCTTTGCCCCTGCTCAGGGTCAAGCTCTTTGCGTTGAGCGCGCTGATGCTCTCAGGCGTACTGTTTGGTGGATGTGCGGCATCTAAACCGCAGCGCTTTGACCAAGTTTATTTGGACGTATTCGACACCGCCACCACGGTGATTCTCTACGATACGAGCGAAAAGAACGCAAACGCGCGCTTTGAGGAACTGCACAAAATCCTGCTGAACTATCATCAGCTTTACGACATTTACCACACCTACGACGGCATGAATAACCTCTGCACCGTCAATCAAAACGCGGGGATTGCACCCGTTTCGGTGGACAAGAAAATTCTCGATCTTGTTGCGTATGCCATCGAGATGGATACGCTCACTAACGGACGCATGAATATTGCCATGGGCGGCGTGCTCCAGATTTGGCAAAGTTATCGCGACGCGGGGCTGGACGATCCAGACCATGCCGCACTACCGCCGATGGACGAACTCCTTGCGGCAAACGAGTACACAAATATCGACAACGTGACCATCGACCGCACCGCGGGCACGCTGTATGTTTCGGACGCGAAAACGCAGTTGGATGTCGGCGCAATCGCCAAAGGATATGCCGCGCAGAAAGCGACAGAAGAGATGAAGGCGGCGGGCGTTACCAACATGCTTCTCAGCGTGGGTGGAAACGTCTGCTCGATCGGTACACGCGCGGACGGAACCAGCTGGAAAGTAGGCATTCGCGACCCATACTCAGACGGAAACCTTTATGCGACGCAGGTCAGCGGGCAGAGCGTGGTGACCAGCGGCACTTATGAGCGGTACTATACCGTAAACGGCAAGCGTTATCACCACATCATCGATCCCGAGACGCTGATGCCGTCCACGCGCTATGATTCCGTTACGGTGATTTCAAGCGATTCCGCGCTGGCGGACGCGCTGACTACGGGGCTTTTCTGTATGCCGATCGAAGAGGGAATGGCGCTGATTGAGCGTCTGCCAGATACCGAGGCGCTTTGGGTGCTTTCGGACGGAACACAGCAGATGAGCAGCGGTTTTTCCGTCTTTATTGCAGCAGAATAGATTTTGGTTCAGAGCCGGCAGACACAGAAACGATCATTCAGAAAAAATATAATTTTACGATAGACAGGCACACGAAAGGGGCAGATTGCATGTATTGCACAAGAAAAGTAAACGAAGACATCACCTGGGTTGGCGGAAACGACCGCAGACTCGCCATGTTTGAGGGCGTCTATTCCATTCCGGATGGCGTTTCCTACAACTCTTATTTGATTCTAGACGAGAAGACGATCCTCTTTGACACGGTAGACAAAGCCGTTGGCAAAGTGTTTTTCGAAAACGTAGCGCATGTTCTCAACGGGAGGAAGCTGGACTACGTGGTGGTGCAGCATATGGAGCCGGATCATTCAGCGACGCTGATGGATCTACTCTGCCGTTATACGGACACCAAGATCGTCTGCACCAGAAAAACCAGCGAGATGATCTGCCAGTTTTTTGATCAGGACGTGCTCGATCGCGCGATCATCGTGAAGGAAAACGATACGCTCTCCACCGGCAAGCATGAGTTTCAGTTTATCATGGCGCCTATGGTGCACTGGCCGGAGGTCATGTTCACCTACGACAAGACCGACAAAGTACTCTTCTCCGCCGATGCTTTCGGCACCTTCAACGCGCTCAATGGTGCGCTGTTTGCCGACGAGCTGGACTTTTACAACACGTTTGTCGACGAAGCGCGTCGCTATTACGCCAATATCATCGGCAAATACGGTCCGCAGGTGCAGGCTGCGCTCAAAAAGGTCGCAAATTTCGACGTACAGATCATCTGCCCGCTGCATGGGCCCGTACACCGCAAGGATTTCTCTGCCTATATTGAGAAATATCAGCGCTGGAGCACCTATGAGCCCGAAGAAACGGGCGTGATGCTCGCCTATGCTTCTATTTATGGTAACACGGAGAACGCGGCAGAAATCCTCGCCAGCCGCCTGCGTGACATTGGCATCAAAGTAGAGATGTTTGATGTTTCTGTGGTGCCGATGTCGGAAATTGTCGCGGCCTGCTTCCGTTATAGCCACCTCGTCTTTGCTGCAACTACGTATAACGCAGGCGTCTTCATCACGATGGAAGAGCTGATTCACGATCTTGTGCTGCACAATATCCAGAATCGCACGCTTGCCTTCATTGAAAACGGCTCCTGGGCGCCTACCAGCGGCAAGATCATGCACGATACGCTCGCTCCGCTCAAGGACATGATCGTGCTGAACGAAACCGTGAGCCTGCGCTCCTCGCTCAAAGAAGAGCAGCTCAGTGAAATCGACGCGCTGGTAAACGCCATTGCGAACACCATGGTTCTACCGAAGAACGAGGATGTTCCCACTGGCGAGCTGGACAAGACCGCGCTCTTTGCCATCAGCTACGGCCTGTTTGTACTGACTGCAAAAGAGGGCGAGCGGGACAACGGCTGCGTCATCAACACCGTGATTCAGGCCACGAGCACACCGCTACGTGTCACGTTTACGGTCAATAAGAGCAACCTCACCCATGACATGGTGCTCAAGACCGGAATCTTCAACCTCTCGATTCTCACAGAGCAGTCGAAGTTTGACGTCTATCAGCGCTTTGGCCTCAAGAGCGGCAGGGATGGCGACAAATATGCGGACTATAGCGCATATGCGCGCAGCGCCAACGGCTTGACCTACATCACCGAAGGCGTTAATGCGCTGCTCAGCGGCAAGGTCATCAACATGCTTGACTGCGGCACGCACACGCTCTTTCTCGCAGACCTGACTGAGGCGAGAAGGTTGAATGGCGATGCGTCCGCGACATACGACTTTTACCGCAAATACATCAAGCCCGCGCCCAATGCTGAACAGCAGCAGAAAAAGGGCTGGCTCTGCACAGTCTGCGGCTATATCTACGAGGGAGAAGTGCTGCCTCCGGACTATATCTGCCCCGTCTGCAAGCATGGTGCTGAGGTGTTCGTACCCCTCGCTTCCGTAACGGATGAAAAGAAACCGTTACCAGAGAAAAAGCCGGAACCAGAAAAGAAGACAGAGCTGGAAAAGAAGCCGGAACTGGAAAAGAAGGCTGAGCCGGAGAAAAAGACTGAGCCGGAAAAGAAAAAGGGCTTTGTCTGCGGCGTTTGCGGCTATGTGCTCGAGAGCGACACGCTCCCGCCTGACTTCGTCTGCCCGGTTTGCAAGCACACGGCGGAAGTCTTTACGCCGATCGAGTAAAAATTGCACAACTCACAAAAGCACGGCTACACGCCGTGCTTTTTGATTGCCCAAAAAAATTCAGTATAATTGCAGGGATTTCACGAGAATAATCGTTTTAATAGTATAAACCGATGATTTGATTTATATTATTAGAGTAAATCACATGATACAGGTGTTGTAATGGAGAAAATAGGGTTGCTAAACCAGCAAGAAATCACAAGGATTGTAGAAACATATGCGGATATGCTTCTTCGTCTTGCGCTCAACCGCACGCAGAATATTGCGGAGGCCGAAGATATTGTGCAAACAGTATATTTGCGTTTATTGCGTTCGAATCCGCAATTTCGTAGCGAGGCACATGAAAAGGCGTGGCTCTTGCGCACGGCGATCAATCTTTGCAAGGATTACCGAAAATCTGCTGTGCGGCGTACCAGCGTTTCGCTGGATGAGTTGACGACCGCCGAATTGCCGCCGGAGACGACGGAAGTGCTGGATGTGGTCAATCGACTACCGGAAGCCGATCGATATGCCGTTTATCTTTATTATTTCGAACGCATGCCGATTGTCGAAATTGCTCGTGCGCTGGGCGAAAAAGAAGGTACTGTGAGTTCACGATTGAGTCGCGCGCGCAAAAAACTGAAACCGCTGCTGAAAGGAGAAGGCTATGAATCGCTATGAAGCCGGGTTTGCCCGCGTTCAAGCAACGCCGGAGTTTCAGAAACGCTTGTTGAATCGATTGAACGACGAGCTCCTTTCCCCCGCGCCAACAAAGCCGGTTCCGATCATGACGCGGCAGCGAAAAGCGTTGCTGATTTTGATCGCGGCGGTTCTCTTCTTGCTCTCGGCATGCGCGGCCTACGCCGTCTACTGGAGCAGTACGCAGCAGGCAAAGGAGTATGCGCAAAGCGATCAGGCGGTGGACGATCGCCAGGCGTTGGCCGAGCAGCAGGCCGATGCAACCATTGCAGGCATGACATTCTTTAGCCCGCTGAGCGGTTCGGCGGAGGTTGACGGCATTACCTTCCAACCCGTCGGCGTTTGTTATTATCCCAACGAAAACCCGCCGGAAATGCATCTTTCGTTCAACAGCAAGGATTCCAAGACCGGCGATGTAAGCCGATTGACCGATTTTGATTTTGTGTTGACCGTCGGCGGAAAAGATTATCCCGCTTATGCAAAGGCGGATGGTACGATTCGCGCACTGCCTGCAATCGCTATGGCGGATTCCTCAGGGCTCGGCGCAGATCTCGAAATGTGGTTCCGCATCGACGATCAAGCCATTGTCTCCGGAATGCCGATGAAATTGAGCGGCACGCTCTACCAGTGGGACGAAAACGGGCAACGCGGGGAAAATCTTGGAAGTTTCTCGTTTGATTTTGTTTACGAAGTACCGACGGAAGAGATCGAAGCAGAACGAGCGCGGCTGGTCGAAAAGATCTATGCCGGGTTGATCGCAGATGCGAAGACACAGTCAGAAGTATTGACCCAAATGCCGGATGAAATGACGAAACTGGATATTTCGCAGGACGAGTATACTTTCCGCGATGCGCAGGCGACAAAAGACGGATTCTTGCTTGGGTACACATGGGTGAGCTACGGCGCTAACGGCGCGGAATTTTATATGGACGGCTACCAATGCTACACGGAGCCTATCAGCCGCGTCTTCACGCCAGATATCACGCGACCTCGACAGGACACTGCCTGGGAAGTTGCTTACTTTGGAACATATGAAACCGTCACGTGCTATCCCTGGTATGCGCCGATAGAAGAGTTGCCGGAAACGGTATTGATCGCGGTATTGCGCGACGCGGGAACGGAACAACGAACAAGAGCCGATGTCAATGGCTATTATGAAGGTGAGAAAATTACCTATACATGGAACGCTGTCGAGTTGCTCCTGCGGGTCAATCCGCGAACGGGCGAGATCACTTTACCGAAAGATGATGCCGAACGGAAAGCTTGGCGGGAAGAAACAGAAAAACTGGCGGCGGATGGCAGAAATGAAGACTCCTACTGCCTTCTGGACAGCAGTGAAAGCATTGGCGATGTCTCGATCACGCTTACGCGACTCGGAATAACGCCTTTGACGCACAAGCTATATGTAAGCTATAACATCAATGGTTTATATTGTCCGCCGGAAGTGCACTATTCTATCCCACGCATCTTTCTTGACGGGGTAGAGTTGCAAACCGATCACGAGGCGGGGCACTATACTGCCGAAGCAGCAAAGACTTGGGTGGAAAGTTATGGCACGTTTAAACCGTTGAAAAACTGGAGTAGCTCTTCCCCTGGATACAATATCCCCGCTTTGATTCCATACTTGCCAGATTCCTTTACCATGCAGTTTATTTGGGATGTATATGACCGAGACAAGGATTACAACCGCGTGTTTATCGGCACGTTTGACATCACTTTTCAGGTAAACAAGAGTGATATAAAAATCGGGGAAGCCGTTTCATAGGTCGACACATGCCTGCAACTATTCAAGAACACACAACGATAAAGCCCTGTCCAATGTTATTTGGATCAGGGCTTTTGACGATTCAACTTCTTTCACGTTCAACTAAATCAAGCTTTTCGGTTCGTTTTCAGATACTGCTCTTTACTCAATCACTTCAATCGCCAGCGGGAATTTGCTCATGTATTCGCAGCAATTATTAGTGAGTAGAATTGATCGTCGCATGGAAGAAAAAATTATTCCCTCAAGATTAAGAAAAAACCATCTTGAGAACGACGAACCCCAAGAAGAGCAGCGATGACAACCGATAGGTATGGTAAACCACAAGAATCGGTGATCTCGTATGAAGGAGAAATTTAATCGATTTATCATCAAATTCTCATTTAAGGCTTCTATAATCCGCTTGAACCTATGATTTAGGCAACAAGATTAAAGGGGAAAGCACAATGCGTCAAGAGAGGATTCAAACGGCGTCTTCCGTTTTCAACGGAAAATCGGATTTGCTGACCAAACAGCAAATGCTGAACAAAGTGCCGCAGGTCACCATTTTCTTCTGGATCATCAAGGTCCTGTGTACAACTGTCGGCGAAACAGCGTCCGACTTCCTCAACGTCAATCTTGGTTTCGGCTTAACAGGAACGGCAATCGTCGCCGGAGTCATGCTCGCAATCGTTTTATTCTTTCAGTTTCGGTCAAAAAAATACATTCCCGCGATCTACTGGCTTGCAGTCGTACTGATCAGCATCTTCGGTACGCTGGTAACAGACATCATGACGGACAGCCTCGGTATTCCGCTTGAATGGAGCACCATCGGGTTTATCGCAGCACTGCTCCTCACGTTTGCAATCTGGTATTCAAGCGAGAGAACGCTTTCAATGCACTCCATTACGACCTCAAAGCGGGAAGCATTCTATTGGCTGGCGATCCTGTTTACGTTTGCACTGGGCACGGCGGCAGGCGACCTGATGGCGGAAAGTCTCGGCTTGGGCTATTTGGTAACAGGCTTGATCGTCTTATCCGTCGTTGGCGTCATGGTAATCGCGTGGCGGATGGGGCTCAACCAAGTGCTGGGATTCTGGGTTGTCTACATCATGACAAGGCCGCTCGGCGCCTCGCTTGGCGATTATCTCACGCAACCGCCCAAATATAGCGGTTTGGGGCTGGGTGCAACGCTGACGACTGCAATTTTCATGGCAGCCATCCTGCTGACGGTCGTATTTTTGTCCATTACAAAAACAGATCTGCATACGACCAAATCAATTGCTCCCAAAGTGAAACCATCTAAGAATAATCGCGCTGCCCTGATTCAAACCATTGCGGTCATCACGGCGTTTGCGTTGGCTGGCGGAATCGGGTATTATTTCCGGCATACGCAAATACTTAACAGTGCGGCGACTACGGAATCGTCCGTTACGGCGACCAGCAACGTAGGCGATTACGCAAGTTTCATCCAAATCGAGCAGGACGCGCTGCAGTTTGTAAACGCCGGTGATTTTGCAAGTGCAAAATCGAGCGCGGACGATTTGGAGTATACATGGGATCAATCTGCGTCGGCATTGCGTGCGAAAGATGCTGAGAAATGGGACACCATCGATGCCAGCATAGATGCCGTACTGCGTGAATTGCGCGCGGTAACGCCGGACGCAACGGCTAGTGCTTCGGCGCTTGAAGCGTCAATATCGACCATGCAATAACCTTAAATGAACGCAACAGCAAAAACGCACAGCCGCGAGGCTGTGCGTTTCATGCGTTAGTTGTAGAGTCAATTGCTTGAAGCGCTTTACTCTATCACTTCGATCGCGAGCGGGAATTTGCTCATGTATTCGCAGCCGGTCTTGGTGAGCAGAATCGGATTTTCGTACCGGAAGCCGATGTTCTCGTCCGGGCAGGCGTACTGCATGGCGCAGATGAGCACTTCGTTCTCCACATACTCGTGATCCGGGTCGGTCCAGTACGCGAACGGGCCGTCGTGTTTGCCGATTCTCCACTCGTCGCCGAGCATGCCGATGCCGTGCTCAAAGCCGGGCACCATGAAGTCAGCAAAGCCGCGCGTTTCCGCAAAGTCCATCATCTCGGCCGCAAGCGACGAGGGCGAAATACCCGCGCGGTAGGTCTTGAGTGTGAGGGCAACCATGTCCACGAAGTTCTTCGCGTGCCAAAGTTGGCGGTCACTCGCGGGGGCGATCAGGTAGTTGTGGCTGTGGTCACCGCAGGCGAGGGCGAAGAGCGCATGGATATCCACCATCAGCGGCTCGCCAGCTTCAACTTTCTTTGCGGAGGCAGGGGTGCAGGCGCCGCCCGCAAGCCCCGTGCGGTAACCCGAGGCGATCTCGTTTCCGCCGGTGAACGACCACTCAAACGTGCTGCCCGCTTTGCGCATGGCATAACCCGCAAGCCCCGCGATCTCGGTTTCGGTCATGCCCTTCCATCCGCCGTTTTTGATGGCGGCAAGTACGGCTTCGTGCCCGATATCGACGATGCGAGAGGCCTCGCGGAAGCGGTTGATGGTGCCGATGTCTTTGATCATCTGCAGGCGGTCTACGATGGGATGCGCGTTGACAAGTGTGCAATCCGGCAGCGCCGCTTCAAACGCCTTATATTCGTAATAGGTCAGGTACCCTTCCGGCAGGTAGTTGCTCATGCCGGCCTCGACGCCGACCCGCCCGCCGTGTGGCAGGTAATCTTTGATCATATCGGAGATCTGCGTGATCTGATCCTGCCCGCCCATGGGGGCAAAGCCCATGACGTGGTCCTCGTCCAGCCAGCTGTCGTCCGCCGCGCGCGCCGCGTCGATGACGAAGGTAAAGGCGGTCGGCAACCCTTCCGCGGGGATCACGATAAAGCTGCGCCAGGGAAAGAACGCGTCCGTCGTCCAGCTCATGGTGCGCAGGCGGGAGCCTAAATAAAGGTCGATCTTTTCTTTCGCCATCTCGGCTTGGATGGCTTTGATGCGTCCGGCAAAGTCGATATAGAACGGGCTTAATTTGTCAAACATGTTCGTTTCCCTCTCAATACTCGGTTTCGATTGTGGCGATGATCTTATTCAGGCGGTCGACCAGCGACGCGAGCTTGAGCGCCTTGACCATGTTGCCTTTGAGCTTGAGCAGGCCGCCCATGAGCGCCTTCTGCGCGCCGAGTTCCGCGCGGGAGATCTTGGCGAAAGTTTCATATTCGCCGGAGATCACAAACTCCGCCTTGGGGCCTTCGCCCTCGCCAACCTGCACGGTATCGATGCCGCCGTCGACAAAGCCGACGAAGAAATAGTGGCTCTTGCCGTCGGGGCAGTTGAGGTAGAGGTTGTTCATTGAGGAGGTGAGGTTGTTCATTTTGTCTGGGGTGAGTTGCTCACGCAGGTTTTTGTCTACCTCTGCGCGCCATTGTTCCGATAGATACTTGACCATAATAGTGATTTGCTCCTTTCAGATATGTGGTTTTATTTGGAGAGATTTTTCTCTCGAAGTGCTTATTTAGAATTGATTTTGATAGATAGTTTCGAGCTTTCGCCCATTAGGAAAGCCTGCGCGCGCGGCGCGCATCACACTTTCCTAATCCCGTTTAAGATCAGCTCCATCGTGATGGGCAGATAGCGGCTTGTGTAATCTTCTTCGCTGTTGATATAGGTGTGGATAATGAAGTTTTTATAGATCGAAAACAGCACCTCGCTCACCGCGGGGGCATCCAACGCGCGGAATTCGCCCGTCTCTTGACCGAACACAAGCACGCGCTCGATTAAACGCACAGAATCGCGGTTGATCTCCTCGTAGGGGTCGACCGTCGGGAACATCGGAAAGATCTGCGGATCACTCCTGAGCAGCGCACAGAAGTCTACGTCCTGCGCTAAATAAAACAACGCACTTTCGCAAAGCACGGTCATCTTCTCCTGCGCGGTTGCCTTTGCGCTGACTGCTTGCTCCACGCCGGACTGCCAACGCTTCATGACGTATCCCACCGTGCGCTCATAGAGGTCGCGCTTGCTCGCGGCGTAGGCGTACATCGCGGTGTTGGTCATGCCAAGTTCGCTTGCGATGTCCTCCAGCGTGGATTTTTTGTAGCCATAGCGGGAAAACACCTTGAGCGCCGCGTCGAGGATAATCTGTTCGTCGAGTTTGTTTCGCATATTCGGTTTCCTTTGGTTGAGGTTTTTAAGTTGCAAGACTCTTTATAAACGAATGAAATGTTGAATGATTCAATTATAGCACGAAGATAAGCGAACGCAAGAGGAATTTTGCGCGAAAAAATCCCCCGACGTGGGGGACTTGATTTACTATCATTGGTCAGCGAATCGTATTCTCCGCCATGCTCCCGCATTCCTTCCAGAACTTCTCCGCGCGGAGAACCCACGCGTCGTAGCCACTTTCGTCGGCAGGATAGTCGGCGTAAAGCGCTTCCGCCCGTGCGCCGTTTCTCATGCCGCGCAGGAGCGAGCGGATGGTGGAGACGCGCACCTGACCCGCGAGCACGCCGCGCAGCATAACGCCCGCCATACGCAGCGTTTCTTTGGCAGAAAACACCAGCGGCTCCCCGCGAGACAATGCGGCAAACGTTTGATCGCTGAAGATCACGTCGTGCTTGAAGAAAAAGTCGTTCTCTTTGGCGGTGGTCGAGAGCGCGCCGACTAGCATTGCGAGCTGCCCAGCAAACGCCTTGCCCTGCGCGGAAACATAGCGCGTGTTGATGAACCAGAGCCGCGCGCGGGTGAGAGCCCCGCCTTCGCTCAGTAAGCGGTTGACTTCCTCGGCCGCAATCTCCAGCTGCACCATGCTCGCGGTCACGCCCTCGCCCGCAGATGGTTTGGTGAGGCAGGCCGCGTCGCCTGAGACGAGGAAACCGTCCGCAACGAACGAGTACGGCGGGCGGCGGTAAGGCGTTGTGCCGCGTTCCATGCGCTTGACTGAGTAGCGCGGCAGCTTCACCGCGCGCTCAAACGCGGCGAAGGTTTTTTCACCTTCGTCAAACGAAAAGTTCGCGCCCACACCGAGGATGGCGCTGTCCGCGCTGCCCTCCGGCGCCTCCCAGGTTTTATAATACGTCCAGCCGCGTGTACCGGTAATGTAGTCTTTCGTATCATGATAGACCACATAGCGCAGGGTCACGTAAAACTGATCCGCCGCGGAGATCGTAAAGTTCTCCACGCCATAGCCGCTTGGCAGCTTTGTTCGCGCAACGGAGGGGATGCCGGAGCAGTCCGCAACGAGTCGAGCTTGCACCGCATGCAATTCTCCGCTTTTCTCATACGTTACGCCCGCGATGCGCCCGTCTTGATAGACAAAATCGACAAACGAGCACCCGTAGCGAATCTCAGCGCCCGCCGATTCTGCCCAGCGGTTCATGCGCGCGATATAGCGGTGCATGTGCATGCCCACGACGGAACTTACGTTTATTTTCGGGTAGTGGTCAAACGCGGAAAACGAACGCCCACCGGAGAATTCAAACGCGAAATCGTCCGCCGCTTCCGGCAGCGGCAAGTTGAAGCGCGCAAAATCAGCCCTGGCGACGTGAAAGATATCCAGCCTTCGCCCAAGGTTTTCCTTCTGGTGCTTTTCGAGTATGAGCACGCGGTGTCCCGCCTCAGCGAGCTTGCGCGCAAAATAACTTCCCGCGGTTGCCGCGCCGATGATGAGAACGTCAACTTGCTCCATAAGCGCCTCCAAAGTTACGGATCGAAAGTCAGGTGCGCCGCTACTCTGAGCGTGCATCAATTGTATAATTCTGATAGAGCCAGTATAACACAAAAGAGCGGGATTTCTCCCGCCTAAAAGGGCTTCAATATTCGCATTTTTCGCATTCAGCAGTCGCTTATTCGTGAATAAAAGAATAGATTCAGTCGGTATCCAGCGAGCGGATCAGCGTCTGCGCAACGAGCCGTCTCGTTTGCCGCGCGTCCATCGCCAGCTTTTCAATATAACGGTGCGCGGTGGCCTCGTCCATGCCTCTGCGCTCAATGAGCATCCACTTCGCGCGGTTGACCAGACGGATTTCCTCCATCTTCTCCTCAAGCGTGGCGGTCTTTTGCTCCAGATCGGCGAGCTTGAAGCGCGTTGCGCTCATCATGGCCGCTGCCTGACGCAGTTGCTGCGCGGTGCAGGGCTTGCTCAGCGTGAGTACGCCAGCGTCTTCCACCTGCTCGTTTACCTGATCGTAACTATCACCCGGCACAAGCAGCGCCACACAACAGTTGCGGCTGCTCGAAAGATCGAGCGCGAGCTGTGCGCCCGTTTCGTCCGGCAGGGGTGTGTTGATGAAGACCAGCGAAAAAGGCGCATCCAACACCAGCCTGCGTGCCTCGGCGGCGGAACCGCGCGCGGTCACGGGCGCATAGCGCGTGGAAGAAAACACCTCCGCGAGGGTTTCGCGGGAGCGTTCCGACCCGGACACGATCAATACGCTATTCTGCTTTGTGCCGGTGTATGGCAAACGCAAGTCTCCTTCAGCTGTCGCGATGGGTTGATCGCGCGATTGGTCTAAAAAACAGAGTTTCGTTTTACAGTAATTTACTCCGCCTCGGCGGTATACGCTTCTATGATACCCGCAGGCAGAACGGAGCGCACAAACGCGCTTTCCCGGGCGATCTTCGCGGCCTCCGCGCGCGTGCGCGGCAACTGACGAAGTTTGCCGGTAATGGAAGCGTCCGCGGTAAAGAGGTTCACGTTGGTCGGCGGGGGAGCGACGAGATTTCGCCGGATGCCATCCAACCCCGCGGCGAGAATCAGCGCAAACGAAAGATACGGATTTCCAGCGGGATCGGGCGAGCGTAGCTCGATTCGCTCATATTCGCCCTTTGCGGCGGGAATGCGGATGAGTTGTGAGCGGTTTTCCGGCGACCAGGTGACATAGCGCGGCGCTTTGTTTTCGCCGAAGCGCGTATAACTTGCGTCTTCCGGGTTGAGAAACGCGGTGATTTCGCAAATGTGCTCCATCAACCCAGCCATAAACGCGTTTCGCGCCTCTTCCGTGCGAGGCTTTGCCAACGAGAGATTGATGTGCATGCCGTTGCCGCTTTCGTGCGGGATCGGTTTTGGCGAAAAGTCTGCCCAGAGGCCGTTGCGCATGGCGACCGTGCGCACCACAGAGGGGAAGGTGATCGCGTTATCTGCGGCGCTCAGCGCGTCGCCATAACGGAAGTCGATTTCGTTTTGCCCCGGTCCATCTTCATGATGGGAACTCTCGGCGCGGATGCCCATTTCGCAGAGCGTCAGGCAGATTTCGCGGCGGACGTTCTCCCCGCGATCGAGCGGGGCAATATCCATATACTTCGCGTTGTCGTAGGGGATATTGGTCGCGTTTCCGTCTGCGTCGAGCCGGAAGAGGTAAAACTCAAACTCCGTGCCGAAATTGACGGTAACGCCTTCGCTCTCCGCCTCGGCAATTGCGCGCTTTAAAATGTTGCGCGCGTCCAGCGGAAAGAGGGTGCCGTCCGAGCGACGGATATCCGCAAAGAGGCGCACCACGCGCCCGTGGCTTGGGCGCCAGGGGAGCACCGCCAGCGTCTCGCTATCCGGAAAGAGCAGAAGATCCGAGTGTGCCTCGTCTCCAAAGCCGCGGATTGCGGAGGCGTCGATCGAGATCCCGTCCGAAAACGCACGGGAAAGCTCCTCGGGCATGATCGAGATATTCTTTGGAACGCCGAAAACATCGCAAAATGCGAGGCGAATGAACTTCACATCCTCCGCTGCGGCATAATCGGCAATTTCTTGTGCGGTGTACATCATTTCTGCGCACATCCTCTCATATTAAAATGAAGCGCGCCGCTCTTCGCGGCAGTCTGCTGTGTCTTGCGTTGATTGTTGGCGGAATAATCCTTCCGTTTTGCGCTATCTTTTGCTTGAGTGTACCACAATCGTTAGAAAAAACGCATATTCTACAATTTTTTTGTCGTATTTTGCAACCTTGCAGGAATACGCGCGGCGTTTTTTTCGCAAAAGGCGCCAAATCACGGGCAGAAAACTCCCCCGGTTCGAACGCCTTTGTTCCTGCGAGTATACATAATATAGGATTTTCTGTCAAGAATATCGTGAATGATATACAATTTCAAACTGCAAAAAAGGGCACAAAAATTATTTTTAGATCAAATCCTGAAAGATCAAGGCGATTTTACAGATCAATTCGCAGGAAATCCTGCACAAATTTTGGGTTGACAAGAAAATTCTCGCGCTGTATACTATCCGCATATTATTTCAAACGGCAAAGGCGCCGCGGAAGTACCGCTGTGTCGTTGCCGCTTTTTATAAAAATGGTGGAGATCAAAACGAAACGGGTCAGAAAACGGTATTTGAAAAGGGCAATTTTTTTAAATAACAAATAGCTACAGGAAAAGGGTATAGGAGGAGAATAGACCATGAGTACGGTTTCGGAATCATTCGGCAGCAAGGTGTTCAATGACGCGGTCATGAAGGCGCGCTTGCCCAAAGACACGTATAAGGCCATGCAGACCGCAATTCGCGAGGGCAAGAGGCTTGATCTCTCCGTTGCGAATGTGGTTGCCAACACCATGAAAGATTGGGCGATTGAAAAAGGCGCAACACACTTTACCCATTGGTTCCAGCCGCTCACCGGCATCACAGCGGAGAAGCACGACAGCTTCATCTCCCCAATGCCCGGCGGCAGCATCACGATGGAATTCTCCGGCAAAGAGCTCGTTCAGGGCGAACCGGATGCATCCAGCTTCCCCTCCGGCGGTCTGCGTGCTACGTTTGAAGCGCGCGGCTACACCGCATGGGATCCCACGAGTTATGCATTTATAAAGGAAAAGGTGCTTTGCATCCCGACCGCGTTCTGCTCGTACGGCGGCGAAGCGCTCGATAAGAAAACCCCGCTTCTTCGCGCGATGCAGGCAATCGACCGTCAGGCGATGCGCATCCTCAAACTCTTTGGCAACGAAGACGTTCACCGCGTGACCACCACGGTTGGCAACGAGCAGGAATATTTCCTCGTGGACAAAGCGGACTTCGACGCCCGCCCCGACCTTGTTTTCACGGGACGCACGCTCTTTGGCGCACGCGCACCGAAGGGACAGGAGCTGGAAGACCATTACTTTGGTTCGATCAAGCCCCGCGTACAGGCCTTTATGGAAGAACTCAACGAAGAACTTTGGGAGCTTGGCGTGCTGGCCAAGACCGAGCACAACGAAGTTGCGCCCGCACAGCACGAGCTCGCCCCGATTTTCTCAACGACGAATATTGCCGCGGACCACAACCAGCTGACCATGGAAATCATGCAGCGCGTGGCCAAAAAACACGGACTTGTCTGCCTGCTGCATGAAAAACCCTTTGAAGGCGTCAACGGTAGCGGCAAACACAACAACTGGTCTATTTCGACGGACACCGGCGTTAACCTGTTGGAGCCAGGAGAAACGCCTTATGAGAACGCGCAGTTCCTTCTCTTCCTCTGCGCGGTTATCCAGGCGGTGGATGATTATCAGGACCTGCTGCGCGTTTCGGTGGCGAGTGCAGGAAATGACCACCGCCTCGGGGCGAACGAGGCCCCGCCGGCAATCGTTTCCATCTTCCTTGGCGACGAACTCTCCGGAATCCTGGAAGCGATCGACTCCGGCTCCGCTTACGGCGCACGTGAAAAGATGCAGATGAAAGTCGGCGTACACGTGATTCCGCACTTCCCGAAAGACACCACGGATCGCAACCGCACCTCGCCGTTTGCGTTTACAGGTAATAAATTCGAACTGCGCATGCTCGGTTCCAGTCAGTCGGTTTCGGATTGCAACATGGTGCTCAATACCGCGGTCGCCGAGTCCCTGCGTAAGTACGCAGAAATTCTCGAAGGCGCGAGCGATCTGCCGCTTGCCGTCCATGACCTGATTTTGCAGGTTGTTCAGGCGCACAAGCGCATCATCTTCAACGGCAACGGCTATGACGATGCCTGGGTGAAAGAAGCGGAAAAACGCGGACTGCTGAATCTGAAGTCCACGCCGGATTGCCTCTCTTACCTGGTTAAGCCGAAGAATATCGAGCTGCTCACATCGCATAAAGTGCTCAGCGAAACCGAGATCCGCGCCCGCCTCGAGATTATGCTTGAGAATTACAAGAAGATCGTCTGCATCGAGGCGATGACGATGATCGACATGGCGCGCAAGGACATCATGCCAGCATCCGCCGGATTCCAGAAGAAACTTGCGGACACGATCGCGGTCAAGCGTACCTACGCCAGCGCTGCGGACTGCACCTATGAGACCGAAACGCTCGTCACCGCAGCCGCGCTGACCAAGGCCGCCTACGAAAGCACCAAAGCGCTGGAAGACGCGCTGAGCGCTGCAAGGGCTGAAGAGGACGCGCACAAGGCCGCCGAGATTTGCAAAGAGAGAGTACTCGAACAGATGAGCGAACTGCGCGCGAGTGTGGACGCCATCGAAATCCTGACCGCGACTAGCGATTGGCCGTATCCTTCTTACGGCGACCTGCTGTTCAACGTCAGATAATAAAGAATTCAGGAGAACGAAGATCATGTGTTCAATCATGGGATACCTCGGCAAGCGCATACCTTTGGATTTGCTTGTCGACGGATTTTACAAAACCATCTCACGAGGACCTGATCTGTCGCGTATGTTGAGCGTTGGGGATGGATACCTAATGTTCCATCGTCTGACGATCATGGGTCTGGAAAAGAGCGGCATGCAGCCATTTGAGCGAAGCGGGGACGCGGTCGTTTGCAACGGCGAACTCTACGGCTTTCGTAAAATGCGTGACGAATTATTCTCAGGATACGACTTCAAGAGCGGCTCGGATTGCGAGCTGCTCTTACCCTTATATCAACGTTACGGGACAGACATGTTTCAGATGCTCGACGCGGAGTACGCGCTGATCATTTACGATCATAAGAGCGACTCGCTGATCGCCGCGCGCGACCCCATCGGTATTCGACCGCTGTTTTACGGCTTCGATGAAGACGGAAAAATCCTCTTCTCGAGCGAAGCGAAGAATATCATAGGGCTGGCGGAGACGATCAACCCCTTCCCGCCGGGACATTACTGGAAAGACGGCGAGTTTGTTCAGTATACTAACCTGACGGACGTGCAGGAGTATTCGCCGGATGAAATGGACGCAGTTTGCGACAATATCCGCGAAAGACTCACGCTCGGTATCATCAAGCGTTTGGATGCGGATGTTCCGCTTGGATTCCTGCTCAGCGGCGGACTGGATAGCTCGCTGGTCTGCGCGGTTGCCAACAAGTACCTGCCGCACCCGATTCGCACCTATGCCATCGGCATGGTGGGCGACGCGATCGACCTCAAGTATGCCAAGCAGGTTGCCGAATATCTCGGCACCGACCATACCGAGGTCTTCATGACGTCGCAGGAAGTCATCGCCTCTCTGCGCTTCATTGTGCGAATCTTAGAGAC
>Ga0302293_10000397_pt1 | contig 23518 bp, 2 predicted proteins | sample III_Fen_N2_2_FD_198758 | JGI IMG/M metagenome (GOLD analysis project Ga0302293, IMG submission 198758) | Peat permafrost microbial communities from Stordalen Mire near Abisko, Sweden - III_Fen_N2_2 | ecosystem: Environmental > Terrestrial > Soil > Wetlands > Permafrost | place: Sweden: Abisko...
GACAAAAAAATAGACAGTAGTCTGGATGATATTATCAGCAACATCATTAAAAATAAGGCTTCAAAAGTCTTCCAGATGAACCTGGCGGATATAAGTTTGGATCAATCTCTTTGGGGGAAATTCCATGAAAAAGAATGAAAATAAAAATGGATAAAATGAAAGTTGAAGCGTTTGCGAAGGAATTGAATCTTGATCTGGGAATTGAGATCCCTGCTTCTGTCTTTGAGCAGTATAAAACCCTGAGAGATTTTAAAAACTATATTATGCAGGAATACTACGATAAGCTGGTTAGCAAATATAGTGGCGGTGTGCTCAACGTATCACCTCAGGCGGAAGTTTTGCTTACGAAGACAATAGAATACACAAAGGACCTGTTATCAACGGCGTTAAGGATGCCGGCCGGGCAGATAGAAACGGACGCTGCGTTTGAGAAGTATGGAATAGATTCAATTATGGTGATGGAGCTGACCAGCCGGCTTGAGAAGGTGTTTGGTACGCTGTCGAAAACGTTATTGTTTGAGTACCGTGATTTGGGAAGCCTGAGCGAGTACCTGGTTAAGAACCACCGATGGAAGATGCAGGAAATTACAGGATACGGGGCAAGCCCTGTCGAACAAGGGCCAGTGAAGGCCATAGCTGAATTACCTGAAGAAGAAAAGACTGTTAAAAGTCAGCGGGGCGCAAGGTTTGCTTACAGCGGAAAAGAAGCGGGACCGGCCTCGAAAAGAATGGAAATAGCCATAGTGGGGGTTTCGGGCAGGTATCCCGGAGCCGGCAATATAGAAGAGTTCTGGGAGAACTTGAGTCGCGGCAAAGACAGCATTACGGAAATACCGGCAGAAAGATGGAACTGGAAAGAGTATTTTGACACGGACAAGAATAAAGAAGGCAAGATATACAGTAAGTGGGGCGGGTTCATAGACGGCGTGGATGAGTTTGACCCGTTGTTTTTCAATATATCCCCGCGTGAAGCGGAGTACTTAGACCCGCAGGAAAGAATATTTCTGGAGTGCGCGTATAAAACCATTGAGGACGCCGGTTATACGAAAGAGACGGTGGGGAAGATCCAGGGAAAAGGAATGGGAAGCCGTATCGGTGTATATGCCGGAGTGATGTACGAAGAGTACCAGCTTTACGGCGCACAGGAACAGTCGCGCGGCAGAATGACGGCGTTAAGCGCCAGTCCGTCATCCATAGCCAACAGAGTGTCATACGTGATGAACTTCCAGGGTCCGAGTATGGCGGTTGACACAATGTGCTCATCGTCGTTAACGGCGATACACCTTGCGTGCCAGAGCATAGAACGAGGCGAGTGCGACGCTGCAATCGCGGGCGGGGTCAATGTGTCGATCCACCCCAATAAATATTTGTTCCTTTCACAAGGGAAATTTGTCTCGAGCAAAGGGCGTTGCGAAAGCTTTGGCAGCGGCGGAGACGGCTATGTGCCCGGAGAAGGAGTTGGCACTGTACTGCTGAAACCGCTCAGAGACGCGGAAAGAGACGGCGACCATATTTACGGAGTGATCAGGGGAAGTATGCTGAACGCCGGAGGGAAGACAAACGGCTATACAGTACCGAACCCTCAGGCGCAGGCGGAGTTGATAAGAGAAGCGATGGACAATGCGGGAATAAAAGCAAGACAGGTGAGTTACCTAGAGGCCCACGGAACGGGGACATCATTGGGCGACCCGATAGAAATAGGCGGGTTGACAAAAGCGTATGAGAAAGACACGGAAGAAAGGCAATACTGCGCGATAGGCTCTGTGAAGTCGAACATAGGGCATTGTGAGAGCGCGGCAGGCATTGCTGGAGTCACAAAAGTGCTGCTCCAGCTTAAGCACAAGCAAATAGCGCCCAGTCTGCACTCGAAGGAACTCAATCCGAATATCGATTTCAAAGAGACCCCCTTCAGGGTACAGCAGGAGCTTGGCGACTGGGAAAAGCCGGATAACGGGCCGAGGATAGCTGGAATATCGTCGTTTGGAGCGGGCGGAGCGAACGCCCACCTGCTGATAGAGGAGTATCAGCCCCGTGAAAGAAGGGAGAAGGCGGTGGTAAGCAACGAAAGACCGGCGCTGATAGTGCTTTCAGCGAGGGATGAAGAACGTCTGAAAGAGAGAGCGAAAGACCTGCTGAGAGCGGTAGAAAGCGGAATGTACCGGGATGAAGATCTTGCAGACATAGCGTATACCTTGCAAATAGGCCGTGAAGGAATGGAAGAGCGCATGGGTTTCACGGCTGAAAGCTTGAAAGATATGGAAGAAAAGCTGAGAAGCTATGTGAAAGGGGAAGAAAAGACATCAAAGATATTTAAAGGGCAGATAAAGAAAAACAGAGAAGCGCTGAGCATTATCACAACGGACGAAGAAATGCGTGAGGCGGTTGAGAAGTGGATACAGAAGCGTAAGTTTGAAAAGATAGTCGATATCTGGGTGAAAGGCTACAATTTTGACTTTATGAGTCTGTATGGTGCCCGGAAGCCGGAACGTATCGCTTTGCCTACGTATCCTTTTGCCAGGGAGAAATACTGGGTTGAGGCACTAGTCAGCGTGAATTTTAGCACAATCGAAACCAGAAGGCAGATCCATCCTTTACTTCAGGAAAATATTTCAGACTTAACGGAGTATATATGATTAAGTTCGGTTCATTATTTCATGGGAATGAATTCTTTTTCATGGACCATCAAATAAACGGGAAAAAGATTCTTCCGGGTGCTGCCTATCTTGAAATGGCCAGGGCGGCCGTAGCATCCACCATATCAGACCCAAAAGCCGTTATTCATCTGATTAATTTAATCTGGTTAGCCCCGCTTGTCTATGAAAACAGCCCCCTGCGGGTTGAGATCAGGCTTTGCCCATCCGAGGCACCGGGAGAATTATCCTTTGAAATTTACAGCAGTCCGACCAATGATGAGGAAGTGATTCACTGCCAGGGTTCAGCGAAAATAATGCGTCAGAGCGCTTTACCATCGATAGATCTGGAAAAATTGCAAAAACAGGGCTGGAAAGCCGAGCTTCAAGGCGTAGATTGTTACCGGATATTTGAGAAAACCGGAATCGATTACGGCCCGGGTCATCGAGCGATCGAAAAGGTTTATTCGGGTGAACGTCAGGCTTTTTCAAAACTCAAAATGCCAGAATTTACACCGGAAAATCTAAAGTTGTATTTCTTACATCCATCCATTGTGGACGCCGCGTTTCAGAGCACAATAGGCTTAAGTGCGGTCCAGGGTGGCAATGAAGCGATGCTTCCCTTCGCGATAGACCGGATGGAAATATATACCGAATGTACTACTTCAATGTGGGCTTGGGTTAGAAAGAGTGAACAAACAGCAAATAAGTTCGATATTGATCTGTGTGATGAAAATGGGGCAATAGCCGCCAGAATAGCTGGTTTGTCCCTGAGGTCATTGCAGAAAGATGAGAGTCACGGCTTGGTTTATCTCGAGCCGGATTGGATGGAACTTGAACTTAAAGCACAGGACGCATCCCTTCAATATCAGAAAAGACTGGTTGTTCTTTGTGAGCCGGACTCAATAGCCGCAAAAGATGTGGAATCCGCGCTAAATGACGTCCGCTGTATAGTGCTCGAGCCGAATGTAAGGGGCAAGAGCCTAGAGGAACGCTACCAAGCTTACGGATTAAAGTTAATGGAAGAAATACAAAATCTCATGCAGGATAAACCGGAAGGTCATGTTTTAATACAGATGATTATGTCTGGACAGGCAGTTATTCAGCTTTTTTCGGGGCTATGTGCGATTTTAAAATCCACGCATCAGGAAAACCCTGATTATCACTGGCAAATGCTACAATTTGGGGAAAGTGAATCGAAGGAATCCATTCTGGAGTTTCTAATTGATTATGTTAACCGACAGAGCGATATTCAGATAAAGTTTGAGAACGGGAAAAGCTGGGTGAAATCGCTCAAAGAAGTGAGAATGCCTGAAATGAGTCCGGTTATACCCTGGAAAGATAAAGGAGTTTACCTTATCACAGGGGGTATTGGGGGCTTAGGGCGGATTATAGCTCAAGCGATTACCGATGCGGTTTCAAACCCGGTTTTGATTTTGACGGGACGCTCGCCGGTCAATGAAGAAAAAGAAAAATGGATTGCTACACTCGAGAAAAAGGGGGCAACACTCCGTTATTATTCTGCCGATATCACTGACAAAAAAGCGGTTGTAAAACTAATTCAGGAAGTGGTAAAAAAAGATGGTTCGATCAATGGCATTATACACAGCGCAGGTGTGGTGAAAGATAGTTATCTGTTCAGTAAAAATTTAACCGACGTCGATGCTGTATTCAGTCCAAAAATATCAGGCTTAGTTAATCTGGACGAGGCAAGCAGAGACATTAAGCTCGATTTTTTTCTCTTTTTTTCATCCATCACCAGTTTTACCGGAAACCCCGGCCAGTCAGACTATGCGGCAGCCAATGCTTTTATGGATGGTTATGCCAAATACCGCAATCATGAGGTCAAATTAGCCCATGCCTTTGGGAAAACAGTCTCAATTGGGTGGCCGCTTTGGCAAAACGGCGGAATGAAAGTTGACAGTCAAATCGAAAAGCTGATGCAAGAGCGGATGGGTATTTTTTCTCTGACGACTGAGAACGGTATATCCGCGCTTTATCAGATACTGGAAATGAATAGAGACCATGTGTTGGTTATAGAGGGCGACAAAAATAAAATAAGGAAGGGACTCATTTATAGCCCGGAGGTGAGTAATACTGACGCAAAACTTACGGCCAAGGCAAATGCGGCACTTAACCTCAGTCAGGATGAAATGGCGGAGGGCGTTTCTGAGTACTTTAAAAATTTGCTGTCAAAAACCCTCAAATTGCCTCTCAAACAAATAGATACGGACTCTTCATTTGACAAATATGGGATGGACTCGGTCGTGGTAATGCAGCTCACCAACCAGCTCGAGCAGGAGTTCGGCTCATTATCAAAGACCCTTTTCTTTGAATACAATAACATCAACAGCATAAGCCGTTATTTCATCGATAATTTCAAAGACAAGTGGAATGAGCTGTTAGGACTTGGCGAAAAAAACAGAGCCTTACCGGAAAACCCGTCGCAATTGAAATCGTTAAAAGCTGCCCCTTCCGACATGCTAAAAAAAATGCAGTATAAATATAAACCGCTGCCTGTCACAGAAAAAAGAGAGTACTTCAAAGTGTCCGAGATTGCTATTATTGGTTTAGCGGGTAAGTATCCGTGTTCCGACGATATTTCCGAGTTCTGGAATAACTTAAAGTCAGGTAAAGATTGTATTACGGAGATTCCTGAATCCAGATGGGATTTCAACGATTATTACGATGAGAACAAAAACACACAGGGCAAGGCCTATAGTAAGTGGGGCGGTTTTATTAACGGTGTGGACGAGTTTGACCCGCTGTTCTTTAACATATCGCCCCGTGAATCTGAGTATATGGACCCGCAGGAAAGGCTGTTCCTGCAATGTGCCTATAAGACAATAGAAGATGCAGGTTACACGAGGGATTCAATCGTTAAGACTTCAGACGCGGGCTCTGGCAATAACGTAGGGGTTTTTGTCGGCGTCATGTATGAGGAGTATCAGTTATTTGGAGCTCAGGAACAGGCACAGGGCAATATGCTGGCTTTGGGAGGCAGTGCCGCGTCCATTGCAAACCGGGTTTCTTACATTTTTAATTTTCAAGGCCCAAGCATGGCATTAGACACGATGTGTTCATCATCGTTGACCGCTATCCACCTGGCTTGTCTGAGCATAGAGAGGGGCGATTGTGACGCGGCCATCGCCGGTGGCGTCAATGTGTCTATTCATCCCAACAAGTATTTATTACTCTCTCAGGGTAATTTTGTTTCCAGTAAAGGTCGCTGTGAAAGTTTCGGCAAGGGTGGAGACGGTTATGTTCCGGGTGAGGGCGTAGGGGCGGTACTGCTAAAGCCTTTAGCACAAGCAGTCGCTGACGGGGATCATATTTATGGCGTTATCAAGAGCACTACCCTGAATGCCGGTGGTAAAACCAACGGCTATACAGTTCCAAACCCGATAGCTCAGGGAGAGCTGATTAAAAAATCATTCAACAGAGCCGGAGTAAACGCCCGCGCAGTGAGTTATATTGAAGCCCACGGCACAGGAACATCGTTGGGCGACCCCATTGAGATTAACGGTTTAACCAGGGCTTTTGAGTCATTTACGGACGACAAGCAGTTCTGTTCTATCGGTTCCGTGAAGTCAAACATCGGGCATTGCGAGAGCGCGTCCGGTATCGCAGCTTTAACCAAAGTCTTATTGCAGCTGAAGTATCGTCAATTAGTGCCCAGTCTGCACTCTGAGGAATTGAATCCGCATATTCATTTTGAGAAAAGCCCCTTTGTCGTACAGCATACGCTAGAGGACTGGAATAGGCCTTTAGTCAATAAAAACGACACACAGAGGGAGTACCCCAGAATTGCCGGTATTTCTTCGTTTGGCGCGGGCGGCTCTAATGCCCATATGGTCATCGAGGAATTTATAGATGAACATCAGGACTCTGCGATGAATGGTGCCCTGGACGATGTGTCAGTCATCATACTTTCCGCGAAAGACCTGGACGGGCTTATAACTCAAGCAAAGCTGTTATTGAACTGCGTCATCCAGGACAATTTAGATGACAGCAAGCTGAAATTCGTAGCGTATACGCTTCAAACCGGCAGAGAGGCCTTCGCTGAAAGGATTGGGTTTACTACTTCATCCATGGCCGATTTGAAAGAGAAACTGACCCGATTTATAGACCAGAAGGAAGGCACTGCTGATGTTTATTATGGGCAAGTAAGGAAAAATAAAGACACCATCGGTGTGTTATCAAGCGATGAGGAAATGCGTGAGGCATTGGAAAAATGGATCGCCCGGAAAAAATATAATAAGCTGCTCGATTTTTGGGTGAAAGGTTTGTCTGTTGACTGGAACAAATTGTACGGAGATCAGAAGCCGTGTAAAGTAAGCCTGCCGACTTATCAATTCGCCCGGGAGCGCTATTGGAAGCCTGGCCAGAATAAACCTGTTAAAACCATTATGGTACAGACAAAACCTGAACTGAAGCCCGAGCCGGTTATTATGATCAAAGAGTGGGAACCAAAAGAGGCATGGCATGGTATTGAGTTAAACCCCGGTTTGATTATTATTTTGGCTACAAAAGTGACGCTGAAGATTGCCGCCAGGCTATTTGTAGGCATAGAACATGTGCAGACTCTTGTCGTAGAGCATAGTGAAACGGTAAAGAAAGGTGCGCTGACTTGCAATTTCTATTCCGGTTCGTCGGGAGAAAAACTCTACGAACAGCTCCAGCAGAGGTTAGCAAATACCCAACTTTCCGGGATTATTGATATAACGGCATTTGATGACGGTTACGAGAACTCGTTAGTTGTAGAGGCCGGTAAGATTAAGTTTATTCAACAAATAATCGAGCATAAAGGCCCAGCCGACTTAAGGCTGCTGCAAGTTGCGTATCAGTTGAACCCGGTGCAAATTGAGAAAACAACTTTAAAAGGAGCTAGGCTGGCAGGTCTTTATAGAATGCTGAGCGCCGAGTACAAGTCGGTTTTGTCTTTAACTTTGGATACGGATTGTCAAGTGATGGAATTTGGGCCTTTAATTGAGCAGATACAGCATGAGTACACCGCACTCCGAAGAGGGGGCCGTTCTGAATGCTGTTACCGCGCTCAAGTGCGTTATGAGCCGTATTTGAAAGTGTCGGACAGAATCAATGATCTACACCATGATGCACACTCAAAGCCGTTTAATGATAATGACGTCATACTGATTACAGGTGGTACCAGAGGAATAGGCGGGGCCGTGGCTGAGTATACGGCCAGTAAAGGTGCTACAAAATTGGTTATTCTGGGCCGTGAAAAACTTCCCCCGGCTTCAGAGTGGAAGACACTCATCGCGCTGAATGACGTCCAGTCTGTAACAATCAAACTGAGCAGTCTCCTGCGTTTAGCGGATCAAGGCGTTGAGATTCAATACTACAACACGGTTTTGACTGATGAAAAGGCAGTGCAGAAAATGGTGAGGGATGTTCAAAGTACGCTAGGCCCAATTACCGGTGTTTACCATTGCGCCGGTAAAGGAAGTGTGAACCCGGCATTTATTAAAAAGGGACTGCAGGAAATAGAGCAAATTTGCGACCCGAAAATAAAGGGATTATCCATTTTATATGATGCCTTAGCGAACAGCCCCATTGCTTTTTTTGTTTTGTTTTCATCTGTTTCCAGTGTTATCCCGACTCTGGCATCCGGACAAGGCGATTACGCAATGGCAAATAGCTATATGGACTATTTTGCGGCCCATAAATGGGGTGAGAAACCCGGTGTAATCAAAGCGGTCCAGTGGCCTTCGTGGGGCGAAACCGGCATGGCAGCCAATTTATTGACCGCTGCCATGCAGAATTCCGGCCTTTTACCTCTTTCTACCAGAATCGGTTTGGGCCTTCTGGACTATGTCCGTGCTTCATCTTACAGGGTTTGCATACCCTGCTTTGTTCAACTGGATAATTTTAAACCCGACACTTTATTAAGTTCGGAAGCTATTACCAGTGTGAAGCGGACAGCTCAAAAACCGCAGCAGACCGGTGGTAACGATGCCCGTTCAATTGTCAACCAGTGGCTCAAACAGGTTATTATGAATGAATTAAAGTTGAATGAAAACCAAGTCTTTGAAGACAAGCCCTTTGACGAATATGGGGTCGACTCGATTATTATCGCTCAGATGACACAAGCGATCCAGAAACTGGTGCCTTTCACCGTTTCTCCATCATTATTTCTTGAAAACAAAACGATCAATGATCTGGCCCATTATTTCCAAACGCACCATGCCGGCGAGCTGGTAGCGATGCTGGGAACAGCATCGGTTGAGCAAACAGAGGCCATTGCTCCGCAGGCTTCAATACAAAGCGCTTTCACGCAGACAACGCCGTATTCGCCGCAGGAACAGATCGCTATTGTGGGAATTGCCTGCCGTTTACCGGGCGCATCTACAAAAGAGTCTTTCTGGGACCTGCTGACCCAGGGGAAAACCGCTATCCGGCCCGTGCCCGCAAACCGCTGGCCGCAGGGGTCAAACCGTCTGGATTACGGCGGCTGGGTGGATAATATAGATCAATTTGATCCTTCGTTTTTTAATATGAAGGACAATGATGCGGCCATTATGGACCCGCAAGCTCGGCTTATTCTGGAAGAAAGCCTTGCCGCACTCTATGACGCCGGTTATGACAACCAGGCATTATCCGGACAAAAAGTCGGCGTGTATATCGGCGGTCGTTCACAGCCGGTCGCGGATATGGACACGATACTGCAGGCCAATAATCCTATTTTAGGGGTCGGCCAAAATTATTTAGCCACCAATATATCCCGCTACTTCAATTTCAACGGGCCAAGCTTGGTGGTTGATACGGCTTGTTCTTCGGGTTTAATGGCAATGTCTATTGCCGCTGAGTCTTTATTATCAAGGCGTATCGATGCCGCATTGACGGGCGCGGTCAATCTGATTTTGAACCCTTTTACCCATGATTTGTTCGCGGCAAGAAACATACTCAGCAAGACCGGTGAGTTTCACATTTTTGATAAACAATCCAGCGGAGAGGTTTTAGGGGAAGGCGCGGGAACAGTTCTCCTAAAACGCTACAGCGACGCGGTTAAAGATGGTAATAAAATATACGGGGTCATTAAAGCGATTGCCGTTAATAATGACGGAAGAACATTAGGCCCGGGTTCTCCCAGCCTGGGCGCTCAGAAGCAGGTTATTTATGAGGCGCTCGCGCTAAGCTGTACAAATGTCGAGGATGTGGGTTATATTGAGGTGAATGGCGGCGGTTCATCGATTGTAGATTCTATCGAAATAAAGGCCCTGTCCGAAGTCTATCAATTGACCAATCAAAATTTAAAGCCCTGTTATGTCGGTTCTATAAAACCTAATGTAGGGCATTTGCTGCTGACAGCAGGGTTCGCGGCATTCATACGCTGTGTTCTCAGTCTTTATTATAAAAAAGTGCCTCCGTTTTTATCGGCAAAAGATCCTTTTGATTTCTTCCCATTTCAGGCATCGCGTGTTGCGTTCAATCGGGAGTCAGTGGATTGGAAATGCGCACCGGGAAAAAAACGCATTGCCGTTCTCAACTCCTTTCCGGATGGCGGAACAAACTGTAATGCCGTAATTGAAGAATTTATCCCTTTCAATCAATACACACAGAAGTATTTTTCCATTCCAATACCGGTAATGAATAAGAAAAGTTTTAATCATGCATCCAAAGAGAGTTCTTCGAGTAAAAGCATAAGTGGCAATGAAAATAGAAAAATTACCGAACTTAAATTAAAGTACCGGCTGAAACAGGAACCGGAAGGTGAAACTATTCAAGCATCCATACACAATATTTGGGGGAAAACAAAATGACTAAGATATTTCACTTTGACTTGACTCACGATCATCCGATCATAAAAAATCATAGAGTGAAGGGTAACGCATTATTACCTGGCTTAGCTTATATCGATATGATCTACCAGATTATAAAAGACGGCTTAAGTCTGGATTATCTCAACCATCAGTTAAAGCGCCTGGTCATATTTAATCCTCTCCTGGTGAAAGAAGGTCAGCCGACCGTAATAAATCTGGTCTGTACAAAGAACAAAAAGTTCTGGTCTATTCAAGTGGAAGATTCCGCGGACAAAAAAATCTACCTGATGGTTGAAGTCCATAAAGAGACGCGGCAGTTCAAAGATAAGATGGATATTGCCTCATTCAAGCAGGGTTCATCCAGAAAAGAATCGATAGATTTGATCTACGATCAGGCCAGGTTAGTTGGACTGGTCCATGACGGTATCATCAAAGCCGAAGGGGAAATTTATGTCTCTGATTCAGACTGTTTGATGGATTTACGCCTGAATGCAGCCTATCTGGAAGATGCGAAGAATTATCTGTTTCATCCGACCTTGATTGACGGGGCTGGGATAGCGGCGGCCATTCCGGTCAGTCTGACTAAGCCCGATTATTCGAAGGATGACTTATTCCTGCCTTTATCCATCGAATCTTTTTACAGCAAGGAGCCCATACAGAACAACTGTGTTGTGAGGATCAACCGGGCGTCTTTAGTGTATAAAAATGAAATCTATGTGATGGATATGGATTTTTATAACGCGGAAGGCCACCAGATTGCTCAATTAAAGGGCTTAACCTCGAAGCTGTTTCGTAATGCGGACAGCCAGCAGCCCCAAGCTTCTTCAGTCACAAAGCAGAACGCTGCCGTTAAACAAAGCCAAAGACTGAATACCGGCAATGGCACAGTAGAGAATGAGCTCAGGAAAATTGTTTCGTGCATTATCCAAAAAAACAGCGATCAGATCGATCTGACCATGGGCTTTTTTGAAATGGGCTTGGAATCATCGCAGCTTCTGGGTCTGGTGAAAGAAATAGAGAATGCGTTTCAATTGACCCTGAGTCCCAGCTTGTTGTTTGAGTACAGTAATATAAACGATCTTTTGATTTATCTGGAAGAGAGAATAGCCGAAGTGGGCAGTCTCGGTCGTTTGGCGGAGCCATCCTTGACAAAGAACTTTCAAGATGGCCAAATAGCAAGTAATACGGTTGGAAAAACCAGCCTTGAACTCTGGGCAAGTGTTGAAGAATATACAAAGTTCCGGGAGAACCACTACACTTATCTGACCAGTACTGTGTATCCTTGTTTGGCCATTGACCGGTACCTTGCGGACAATCCAGATTCACAGCCGCTTGAGCTGAGCAAAGTCAGTTTCGAACAATACCCGATTACCTCTGGTCTGACTGAAAAAATACAGCTTGAACTGGAATATTCTCCCGCAGGCTTTCAGGTAAGCTGTAGAGCCGGTGAGAGAGAAAATTTCAAAGTCTGTTGCGCAGGGAGGCTTGGAAAACCAGCGATTCCGGTTACCGATAAAATCGATATCGATACATTCCTTCAGGATGCAACCCCGCGCTCATTGGAAATGGTTAAAAGCCAATTAAAACAGCATCATGACTTGTTCACGCACATAGACCCTCAAATGATCGAAGCGGTTTATGAATACGGCCCTTCCACAGTCATTAGTAGACTAAATCTGACATCATCCATTAATAGCGCAAAAGTTCAGAATAACTTGAATTCTCTGGTCCTTTCTCTGAGCTTCTTGTTAAATAACACTTATAGGTCTCAATGGCGCGTTCAAGGCAGAAATTGCCTGCCTGAAAGCATAGAGAGGATTATTGTTTATCCAGGCGCTGCGGATACCGCTTACCTCATTATCAATACCGACATGAACTCCTTTGATGCACTGCTGGTGAGTGAGAGCGGAGAAATACTGCTTGAAATTATTCAGGCAGGTTTACAAAGTGTCAGCCCGGCGGAAATCGGGCAGGCCCTTCCTGTTGAGGCTTCCAGGAGAGAAGATATCGCCATTATAGGTCTGGCGGGAAAATACCCGGGCGCGAAAAACGTGGAGGAATTCTGGGACAACCTGAAGACAGGAAAAGATTCCATTACTGAGATTCCTGAAAACAGATGGGATTGGAAGAGTTATTTTGACGCGGACAAAAACAAAGCGGGAAAAATTTACAGTAAATGGGGTGGGTTCATAGACGGCGTCGATGAATTTGACCCGCTGTTTTTTAATATATCCCCCAGAGAAGCGGAAACGATGGACCCGCAGGAAAGGCTTTTTCTGGAATGCGCTTATGAAACCATGGAAGACGCCGGTTATTCAAAAGATTCGATCTGTCAAAGCAGTGGATCAGGGGCAAAGGTCGGCGTCTATGTCGGCGTTATGTATGATGAATATCAGTTGTATGGGGCCCAGGAACAACTGAAAGGGAACATGCTCGCCTTCAGCGGAAGCTCATCCACAATAGCTAACAGGGTTTCTTATATTCTAAATTTCAACGGCCCAAGTATGGCAATCGATACGGCTTGTTCTTCGTCTTTGACCGCTATCCATCTGGCTTGCCAGAGTTTATCGAGAAATGAATGCGAAGTGGCAATAGCCGGCGGCGTTAATGTTTCCATTCATCCGAATAAGTATTTGTTTTTATCGCAGGGTAAGTTTGTTTCCAGCAAAGGCAGGTGTGAAAGCTTCGGAAAAGGCGGAGACGGCTATGTGCCCGGCGAAGGAGTCGGCGCTGTTCTGCTGAAGCCTTTATCGAAAGCTGTGCGCGATGGAGACCATATTTATGGGGTCATTAAGGGGAGCTTGTTGAACGCCGGCGGTAAGACCAGCGGCTATACCGTACCGAACCCCGCGAAACAGAGCGAGTTGATTAAGGCAAACATTGAACAGACAGGTATAAACGCCCGTTCTATCAGTTACATCGAGACCCATGGCACCGGCACATCCTTAGGAGACCCTATCGAAATCGCAGGCTTAAATAAAGCTTTTTCTGAATTCACACAGGACAGGCAATTCTGTGCTATAGGTTCCGTCAAGTCCAATATCGGGCATTGTGAGAGTGCTTCCGGTATATCGGGGCTGACTAAAGTGCTTCTGCAGCTAAAGTATAAAATGATTGTTCCCAGCCTTCATTCGGAAGAACTAAACCCGAACATCGATTTTAGCGCTTCTCCGTTTTATGTCCAGCAGGAACTGACTGAATGGAAAAGGCCTGAGCTTACTATTGACGGTAATACCAAGATGTTTCCGAGAATAGCGGCCCTATCGTCTTTCGGCGCGGGCGGCGCGAATGCTCACATTATTCTGACTGAATATGAAGGCGGTATTCAGGACGCCGCGGCCCCACTGGATAAGGAACACCCCGCATTGATAATCCTCTCGGCCCACGATAAAGAAAAATTGCTGGAAAGAGCACAAAGGCTTATCAGCCATTTTGACCAGGGCAAAAATACCGGTGTTGATATAGCCGGTATTGCTTATACACTGCAGAATGGCCGTGAAGCTATGGATGAAAGAATCGGGTTTACCGCTGCGACTGTGGAAGAAATGCTGCTGAAGCTGAAAGACTTTATCGATGGCAAAGAAAAAATAGAAGACTTCTATTACGGCCAAGTCAAAAGAAACAAAGATACGGTGTCGCTCTTTACATCCGATGAAGACTTAAAGAAGGCAGTAATGAGCTGGATCTCCAAGAAGAAATTCAGCAAGCTCCTGGATTTGTGGGTAAAAGGCCTCAGTGTAGATTGGGCCGGGCTATACCCGGGCAAAAAGCCGTATAAAGTCAGCCTGCCGGTGTATCCTTTTGCCAGAGAAAAATACTGGATAGTCAAAAAAGAGGACCAGCATCTCGCTGCTTTGTCCGGTATGAAAAGAATTCACCCGTTGATCCATGAAAATACCTCCGATTTCAACGAGCAGAAATTTACCACCCAGTTTACCGGGAATGAGTTTTTCTTAACGGACCACCGGGTAGAGGGCTTTAAAGTATTGCCTGGCGTAGCTTATCTTGAAATGGTGAGGTCAGCTGTGGCTAGTGCCTCAGGTCTGCAGGACGCGGACTCATTAGCGTTTCATTTCAGGAACATAGTCTGGACAAGGTCTTTTATTGTTGAAGACCAGCCAGTGTCGATCAACACAGGCCTGTTTCCGGATGAAAAGAACGGAATATTTTTTGAGATCTATAGCTGGAAAGGCACAGATGAAATCCTGGTCTATAGTCAGGGAAAGGTTGAAATCGTAGAAAAGGCTGAATCTGAAACCATCGATTTGGAATCGCTCCGGAATAAAGCGTGGACAAAGGTACTCAATTCTGAAGAGTATTATAATATATTCAACGGAACAGGCATAGAATATGGCCCTGCCCACAGAGGCATTAATTCAGTGTCTTTGTGTGAGAATGAAGCCTTGGCAAAGCTGGAAATACCCATCCATTTGCTGGCTGACGCGAAGTCGTTTGTCCTTCATCCATCTATTATGGATTCAGCTTTTCAGGCCACAGTGGCCCTGCTCTCTCACAATAGCGAGCATGGCGTGGCATTGCCCTTTGCTCTGGATGATTTAGAGGTGTTTTCGGGCTGTACTGTTCATATGTGGGCCGCTGTTTCGTTACAGAAAAGCGGCAATACCCAGAAATTCAACATCAATCTGATGGATGAAACCGGTAAATTGTGTGTCCGCATGCAGGGCCTGACCTTAAAGTCCCAGGTAAAAGCGGAGGCCAATGCGCTCATGCTCCTTGAGCCCGTCTGGATGCAGGACACGCCTGTCGATGCGATTTCGTTACCGGCTTATTACGTAAGGACCGTGATATTATGTGAGCCAGACGGAATGACTGCCGATGACATAAAGGCCAAACTTCCTGACGCACGCGTTATTACTCTGCAGGCGGATGTAAAGAACGGAAAAACAGGCATTGACGAACGTTATCAAAGTTATGCAGTCAAATTGATCAAAGAAATTCAGGGTATGATGCACAGAAAGCTCGATGCTTCCTCTATTATCCAGATGGTTGTCTTTTCAGGCGCTGAAATGACTTTGTTCACCGGCCTTAGCGGAGTGTTGAAATCAGCCCAAATGGAAAACTCAAAGCTGATTTGTCAGCTTTTGGAAGTTGAAGCCGGTTGTAAAGTAAACTGGCTGGTTGAGGAGCTGAATACCGGCGCCAAAAAACCTCAGCAGGCCCAAGTGAAATACAGCCAGGGTAAACGGCTGGTAATGCAGTTGCAGGAAGTCAGTTTCATCCGAGACCAGAAGACTATTCCCTGGAAAAATAAGGGCGTTTATTTAATTACCGGAGGTTTAGGCGGGCTTGGGCAGATATTTGCTCATGAAATTACCGTGAATACAACGGCCCCGGTGATCATTCTGACCGGACGATCGCCGTTAATAGCTGACAAGAAGCAATGGGTCCATTCCATTGAGAAAGAAGGCGCGGTGGTTGAATACCACCAGTTGGATGTGACGGACCGCAAAGCGGTGGAAAAAATGCTGCAGTCGATAGAAAAGAAACATGGGAAACTTGACGGCATACTGCATAGCGCGGGTGTTATTCATGACAGCTATATTCTGGAAAAGAGCGTTGAGGAAGCGGAAGAAGTGCTGGGGCCAAAGGTGTTGGGCACCAGAGTGCTGGACGAGACCAGCAGCCATATGAAACTGGATTTATTCCTGCTGTTTTCATCCATCGCGGGGTTGACCGGCAATAGAGGCCAATCGGACTACGCCGCGGCGAATGCTTTCATGGACGGTTATGCCGCTTACAGAAATGAGCTTGTAAAATCGCACCAAAGGTCTGGCCAGACAATATCCATCAATTGGCCGTTGTGGAAAGACGGTGGAATGTCTGTCGATAAAGAAAGTGAAAAGATGCTCATGTCACAAACCGGCATGGCGCCTCTCGAAACCAGGGCGGGTGTAGAATCACTCTATAACATCATTGCTTTAGATCGCGGCCAGGTCTTGGTAATTTCGGGAAACCGCAAGCGGGTAAAGGAAAAGCTGCTAACATCAAAGGCCGCTGTAGGAATTCAGCAGAAAGCTGAGCCTGCTCCGGTCAATACCATGGTACAGACATTTGACGCCGAATTAACTGCGCTCATTATGACGGACATCGTTCAGCTCGTATCCGATCTCTTGAAGGTAAACCGGAAAGACATCGATGTAGAAAGCGAACTCAGCGATTACGGCTTTGATTCCATCACATTTACAGAGCTTGCCAATCAAATGAACCAAAAATACCGTCTGGAATTAAGCCCTACGCTCTTTTTTGAATACCCGGTAATTCGCGGAATCTCAAAATATCTGGTAACAGAGTTCGGCGGACCAATCGGCGAAGCGGTAGGCTTGCATAAAAACACAGTTGAAGCCACTGCAAAGACTGAAAGCGCTCAAAGTTCTGTAACCTATGTCGTTACAGCCCGACAGAGCACTAACAGCGGACTGCTTTCAAATCTGCAAAGCTTTATTCAAAATCAGGTATCTGAAATCCTCAAAGTGAAGTTGAGCGAAGTAGACCTAGACAGTGAATTGAATGAATATGGCTTTGATTCAATTACCTTTACGGAGCTGGCGAATAAGATAAACCAGGAGTACAGCCTGGAAATCAGTCCTGCGTTATTTTTTGAACAGCCCACTATTCGCGGAATAGTCGTACAGCTGGCTGCTGAATACCCTCAGAATTTTGCAGCTCAAAGCGGGGCGGAAATCAACCCAGTGCAGGAAGTTTACAGTGAGATCAATCCATCCTTACAGTTTGTTTCTGAACCGGACATCCAACCGGCTACCCCAATCAGGTCAAGACATCCCAGGTCGAGGGCTGCTTATTCCTCAGTGAAGGTGCCTCTCCGGTTTGAACCCATTGCTATTGTCGGTGTGAGCGGAATGTTCCCGGGTGCGGAAGACATAAACGAATTCTGGAAAAACCTGATTGATGGTAAAGACTGTATTTCAGAAATTCCTTCGGACCGTTGGGACTGGAAGCAGTATTTCGGCGACCCTGTAAAAGAAAGCAATAAGACTAACAGTAAATGGGGAGGATTTATAAAAGGGGCTTATGAGTTCGATCCTTTATTTTTCGGTATCTCTCCCAAAGAAGCCGGTTTAATGGACCCGCAGCAGAGACTTTTAATGACATTTGTTTGGAAGGCCATAGAGGACGCGGGTTATTCAGGCGAAAGCATATCGGGCACCAAAACCGGTATATTCATGGGGACGGCTAGCAGCGGTTATGGCGACTTGTTGTCTAGAGCGAATGTCGGCATAGAAGGTTATTCATCTGCCGGTTTAGCAGCATCAATGGGCCCAAACCGGATGAGCTACTTCCTGAATATTCACGGGCCGAGCGAACCTATAGACACGGCATGCTCGAGCTCTCTGGTCGCTATTCACCGCGCAGTCGGCGCGATTACGGACGGCAGTTGCGATATGGCCTTAGCAGGCGGCATTAATACGATGATGACTCCTTACAACCAGATCAGTTTCAGCAAAGCTGGTATGCTGAGCGAAGACGGTCGCTGTAAAACTTTTTCCGACAAGGCCAATGGTTATGTGAGAGGAGAAGGCGTGGGCGTTCTGTTTCTGAAAAGGCTGAAGGACGCTGAAGAAAGCGGAGACCACATCTATGGCGTAATACGCAGTACGGTGGAAAACCACGGCGGACGGGCGAATTCATTAACAGCTCCTAATCCCAGGGCTCAGGTCGAACTTCTGGTTGAAGCCTACAAAAAAGCCGGAATAGACCCAATGACCGTCAGCTATATTGAAGCTCATGGAACAGGCACTCCATTGGGAGATCCGATTGAAATAAACGCTCTTAAATTGGCATTTAAGGAGCTTTCAGAGAAATATCAGCAGGACCTAAGTATTATGCCGGAAATAGGTATAGGTTCGGTAAAAAGCAATATAGGTCACTTAGAATTAGCTGCCGGTGTCGCCGGTGTCATCAAAGTACTGATGCAACTTAAGTATAAGACATTGGTTAAAAGTCTTCATTGTGAAACGGTCAATCCATTTATTCAGCTCAAGGACAGCCCCTTTTATATTGTTCAGACTACAAAAGAGTGGCCGGTCTTAAAAGACAGTAAAGGTAATGCGATCCCCAGAAGGGCTGGAATCAGCTCATTTGGGTTCGGTGGCGTGAATGCGCACGTGGTAATAGAAGAATATACGAAAGAGAATCGTACTAAAACAGAGCCGGAGGCTGTTAGTTACTTTGTCTTATCGGCAAAGTACGCTGACAGATTGAAAGATCAGGCGAAAAACCTGCTGGATGTTATCGTTAGAAACTCCTATGATACTAAAGACCTTCGGGATATCGCTTATACGCTCCAGGTCGGTCGCGACCACATGGACGAAAGACTTGGGCTGAGCGCTGTCAGTATTGGCCAACTTCAGGAAAAACTGAACGGCTTTTTAAACGGTGTAATCGGAATATCTGGTTTGTACCAAGGCCGTATCAAAAATAAAGAAACGGTAGCCGCAAAAGTTAAAGATCAAAGTCTGGATGAAAAGACCGGTCAATGGATCCTGGAAAACAAAATAGAAAAGATTCTGGAACTTTGGGTCAACGGAATCGATTTTGACTGGAAAAGGCTCTATACGGGTGTAAAACCCGGAAGACTTAGCCTGCCACCCTATGCATTTTCCAAAGAGAAGTTTCTGGTTAAAGGCGTGCCCGCAGCCCCTGAAGCGGCAACTCTAGCCCTTGAAAATTACATTCACCCGCTGCTCCACAAAAACAACTCCAATTTCACTGAACAGCGCTACACATCCAGCTTTACCGGAAGCGAGCCGTTTTTTAAATACTACAGTCGTTCAGGCAAAAAGATCTTTTCGTGCGCTTCATATTTGGAAATGGCCAGGGTTGCGATTGAATTGGCGGCGCCCCATAATAAAGCGGCAAATGGAACAGTCCGTTTGAATAACGTCGTTTGGGCGGAACCGTTAGCCATAGCCCAAGGCCCTGTTGAGCTGAATATCGGTTTGGCCCGGCTGGAAGACAATGCCTTTCTGTATGAAGTCTATCAAGGCAGTTGCACAAGTGTAACTAACATTTTACAGCAGGGTAGCGCTGAAATCGTAACACTTGATAATAAAACCAGTCTGGATATGAATGCCTCTCTGAACCGGAATTGGAAAAAGACAATCGAAGCCGGTGCCAGTAAAGAAATACTCAGAAAAGCGGGCATTGAGTTTAACGATGATTATCTATGTATTGATGAGTTGTACCTTGCGGATAGCGATGCGGTTGTTAAACTTAGGCTGCCTTCTTCAATGGAAGGTACGATCGATAAAGTTGTTCAGCAATCTATGTTACTGGAATCGGCTGTGTACGCGGCACTCATTGTGAATATTGAAACAGGCATAAATGGTTTACTGATACCGCAAAGCTTGGATTCAATACTTACCGACAACCGTCCTGTGGCTTCTCTATGGGGTTTAATCAAGGTCGTACGTGTGTTTGATGCTGTTAAAATAGATCTAGACCTATATGATTCGGAGGGCAGAAGCCATTCCAGTTTGAAGGGCCTATCATTTGGCATTCCATTAGACGATGCGGCTTACAGGCCCCGGTCCGCAAATATTCAGGAAATTCCGGTTCCTCAAACGGTTTCAGAGCAGGAAGCCGTGTCTTATGACAGTGTTCTTCAGTTTTTAAGCAAAAGTCTCGCGGATGCTTTATTTATTACTCAAAATGATATTGATCCCGAAAAGAAATTTGTAGATATGGGCTTAGACTCTATAGTAGCTGTGGAATGGATTAAAACAGTGAACAAACACTACCAACTTACAATTACCACGACAAAAGTATATGACTACCCCAATGTTCAGGAGTTTTCAAGCTTTATTACAGATGAACTCAATAAAAATAACGGCAGTCAAGTCACTCAGTTTCAAAAGGGCCCTTTACCGCCTGCTGAACCAGAGCTCGCCAAGCAGGATGTTCTGGCAGAATTGACCCAAAGTCTGGCAGACGCCTTGTTTGTTAAACCAGCTGAAATTGTCGCGGACAAAAAGTTCATCGATTTGGGCCTGGATTCCATAGTGGCTGTGGAATGGAACAAAACGGTCAATAAAAAGTACGACCTCTCCATTCCAGCGACAAAAGTGTACGATTATCCTTGTATTCGGGATTTTGCCGATTTTATCGCGATTGAGCTGGGTAAAAAGGATTCAATCAGGGTGGTTGCTCAACCGGTGAAAAGTAACGTAATTCCACTGGTTTTACAAAACCTTGAGGCTATAAAATCTGTCAACACGGCTAAGGTAAGTGGAATTACCCTGAAAGACGCGGAAATGGTGATGTCTATAAACCCCGGTACGGAGACAAAAGTTAAACCGGTCATACAACTTCTGGATGACGCTTCTGTCGGTTTTATAGCACAGAAACCGGCCGTTGAAATGATTGCCAGCCCTCAGTCGGAAGTGATGTCGATTAGAAAAAATAAAATGTACTATCACAACGCCTCGGAATCAACAGATACTGAAATGGCGCTCCTTCCGATAACGAACCGGGAGAATACCGCTGTCTCTGAAAGCGATATTTTGAATTATTTGACCCAAAGCCTGGCAGAAGCGCTTTTTGTCAAACCCGCCGACATTGACGCAGACAAAAAGTTCATCGATTTGGGTCTGGATTCCATAGTGGCCGTTGAATGGATCAAAACGGTCAATAAAAAGTATGACTTTGCAATCACGGCAACAAAGGTTTATGATTACCCTTGCATGAAGGAATTCACCGGCTATATTAAAAATTTAATGCCTGTAAATTCTGTTCAAAGCACTTTACCATTGGCTGAAACCCGGCTGGTTGAATCTTCGCCCGTTAATACTGCTGAATTGACCACCTGCAACCAGTTTAAGCTTTCCAGTATATTGCACTTGAAGCCGAATGCCATGACAGCCCGTCAAACAGGGGCAGTCAGATCATCAAACCGGGACCACATCGCTATTGTGGGTATGTCGGGAAGATATCCGAAAGCAAAGGACTTAAAACAATACTGGGACAATTTAATGGCTGGTGTTAATGCAATCCGTGAAATACCAGCGAACCGCTGGGATATAAAACCGTATTATGACCCTCAGCCTTTTACTCCAGGGAAGATATACTGCAAATGGCTTGGATCGCTTGATGACATTGATCAGTTTGATGCTGAGTTTTTTAATATTTCTCCCATAGAAGCGGTGGGTATGGACCCTCAACACCGCCTGTTTTTACAGGAAAGCTTTAAAGCTTTTGAAGACGCGGGTTATAGCCCTAAGCTATTGTCCAATAAAAAATGCGGTGTTTATCTGGGAATCATGAACAATGAATACGGCTTTATGGTAAACCAGAGCACGATGGGGTCAAATTTGACGGGCAACAATTACGCGATCGGCGCTGCCCGCTTACCATATTTCCTGAACCTCAAAGGCCCAGCTATACCTATAGATACCGCTTGTTCTTCATCATTGGTCGCTACACACTTAGCTTATCAGGCACTGGCTAACCACGAAATAGATATGGCTTTAATCGGCGGTGTAACCTTGTATCTGGGTCCCGATACTTATGTAGGTATGTGTTCCGCCGGTATGCTTTCTCAGGAAGGCAAGTGCAAGACTTTCGACAATAATGCCGACGGCTTTGTGCCGGGTGAAGGAGTAGGCGCAATCGTCTTAAAGAGACTAAGTGACGCTGAGAGAGACCATGACCACATTTATGGCGTGATTATTGCTTCTGGCATCAATCAGGACGGAAAAACAAACGGGATAACGGCTCCAAGTGTACTAAGTCAGATAGAACTGGAAAGAGACCTCTATGAACAAAACCAGATTGATCCTGAAAGCATCAGCTATGTTGAAATGCATGGCACTGGTACGAAGCTGGGAGATCCAATAGAACTAGAGGCTTTATCGACCGTTTACCAGGAGAAAACTCAGAAGAAGAGGTTCTGCGCAATCGGTTCCGTTAAAAGCAATATTGGTCATACTTCCGCGGCTTCCGGTGTTGCCAGTATTCAGAAAGTTCTGCTCAGTATGCAGAACGGTTACTTGCCGCCGACTATCAATTACCAGAAGCCGAATGAGCACTTCAATTTTCAAGAGTCCCCATTTTATGTGAATTCTGAGCTGACTCCCTGGTCCACTGCTTCAAAAGCCCCTAAAAGGGCAGGGGTCAGCGCTTTCGGCTTTAGCGGCACGAACGCGCACCTTATTATTCAGGAATACCATGCAGACCAGTATCATAGGCAGAATGAAGGTGAATTCAATCCGAAATACAATCGCTTGTTTGTTTTATCCGCTAAAAAAGAAGACCAGTTACGGGCTACAGCCGAAGTCCTAAAACAATGGGTGATAAATCAGTCGAAGCTAAATCTTAGCGATATGGCCTACACTTTACAGGTTGGCCGAGATGAAATGGAGTACCGTCTTGCCTTTGTGGCCGACTCTAAAGACGGTATTATTAAATACTTAGAGGCTTACCTTAAACGTTCCGCATCCACAGGAGTTCTTTCAGGCGAGGTTAAAAACAACAAGGAAGGAATCAGGATTTTCGATTCCGATGAAGACATGAAGGTCCTCATAGAAGACTGGATCAAAAAAGGTAAACTGCAAAAAGTGGCTGAAGTTTGGGTCAAAGGCCTTAAAATAGGCTGGGAATCGCTCTATAAAGGCCCTAAGCCTTACCGCATCAGTCTGCCGACTTACTCTTTCGCTAAACAAAGCTACTGGGTAGATTTGAAGAAGAAAGGACAAAGAGTGAGCGGCGGCGATAAAGGCTTTAACCACCCGCTATTGCAGACCAATGCTTCGAGTTTGACCCGTCAGCGGTATACATCAGTATTTCAGGGCGATGAATCCTTCTGTGAAACAGCGGACAAATCTCAGTGGAAAACCTTGTCTGCAGGTGCATATATTGAAATGATAAGGGCCGCCGTTGAATCTGCCGCCGATTTGACTCTGGATGAAGGTTTGGCAATCAGCATGAACCATATACAATGGGGCGCGCCTTTCATCATAGGTGACAAACCTGCCTCCTTGCAAATTGAATTGGCGGCAGGCGACACAGACAATCAAATCTTATTTGAAATAAATCAAACCGGCAATGAGCCTGGAATGATTTATCAGC
>Ga0302293_10000398_pt1 | contig 23506 bp, 22 predicted proteins | sample III_Fen_N2_2_FD_198758 | JGI IMG/M metagenome (GOLD analysis project Ga0302293, IMG submission 198758) | Peat permafrost microbial communities from Stordalen Mire near Abisko, Sweden - III_Fen_N2_2 | ecosystem: Environmental > Terrestrial > Soil > Wetlands > Permafrost | place: Sweden: Abisko...
GATTGGGAATCGTTGCGGCTATCGCTTCAGCTGGAACCAAATTGGAAGACTTGGAAGCATCATTGGATGATGAGATCAAAGCCATTCAAAACGAATTGATCAGCGTAGAAGAATTTGAAAAAATCCGCAATCAATTCGAAAACCAAATTGTCGCATCAAACGCTTCTGTTGCCGGTATCGCCGAAAACCTTGCGCAAAACTACATGTACTTCGGAAGCACTGCTTTGACAAACGAGCAAATGCAACGTTACATGAGTGTTACACGCGAAGATATTCAGCGAGTGGCTAAAAAATACTTGACGCCAAACAACCGCATCATTTTGTATTACTTACCAAAAGCGAATTAATAGAACGTCATGAAACAAATCATCACACTCGTTGCTTTACTAGCAATTACAGGAGTTTACGGTCAACTTGATCGTTCTGTTCGTCCGAATCCGGCGCAAGCTCCAACCATTAATATTAACGATTCGGAAGTATTCAAAACCAGCAATGGGATCACTGTAGTACTTTCCGAAAACCACAAATTACCGCGCGTTTCGTTTGACTTGGTAATGGGAGCTTCTCCAGTTGCTGAAGGACCGAAATCCGGTGTTAATTCCATTATGGGTCAATTGATCCTTTCCGGAACCAGCAATCGCACCAAAGACGTGTTAGACGCTGAGGTCGATTACATGGGAGCAACATTGAATGCTGACGGTAATTCACTTTACTTATCGTGTTTGTCGAAACACTTGGACAAAGCTTTGGGAATCATGCAAGACGTGGTACTCAATACAACGTTCCCTGAAAGTGAATTCGATCGCATCAAAAAACAAGCTGAATCGGGATTGTTGTCTGCAAAGGCTAGTCCGGATGAAATGGCAAACAACGCTGAAAAACGTGCCAACTTTGCGGGTCACCCATACGGTGATGTAATGAATGAAGCTTCGTTAGCTGCGATTACACGTGAGGATGTATTGGCCAACTTCAAACAAATCTTCACACCACAAGGTGCGTATTTAGTAATCGTTGGCGATATCACAAAAGATCAGGCAAAAGTATTGGCTGAAAAGTACTTCGGTACATGGAAAGGTCAAGGTTTGTACAAAGTAGATCTTGGTGGTGGAAAATCAACCAAAGGAAACCGTGTAATTTTCGTTAACAAACCGGGAGCCGTACAATCGGTTATCTCTATCTCTTTGCCTGTTGATGTGAAATCGGGCGACAAAAACCAATTGCCTTTAACGGTATTGAGCGAAATCTTAGGTGGTGGAAGCTTCGGTAGCCGTTTGATGCAAAACTTGCGTGAAGACAAAGCATATACCTACGGTTGTCGTTCTGATTTGCAAATCACTCGCGACGGAAGTTGGATGAGTGCTTCGGGAAGTTTCCGTAATGAAGTTACTGATAGCGCAATTGTTCAGATTTTGTATGAATTTGCACGCATTCAAGAAGGATATGTAACTGATCAGGAATTGGCTTTAACTAAAGCAAGCATGGCCGGTAGTTTTGCCCGTTCATTGGAAAGTCCGCAAACCATTGCGCGTTTTGCCTTGAACATCATCCGCAACAACTTAAGCGCCGATTACTACAAAAACTACTTGAAACGTTTAGATGCAATCGATAAAGAAACCGTTTTGTTGATGGCTCAACAGTACTTGGCAAGCGGTTACAACATTGTTGTAGTTGGAAACGAATCTGTATTGGACAAAATCAAGCAATTTGATGCAGATGGTGTGATCGAAAAAATGGATGCTTTCGGAAATCCGGTAGTGGAAATGAAAGCGGCAGATATTACAGCTGATCAATTGTTGGAGAAATACATCCTCGCGGTTACTCAAACCACTTCCATGAAAGCGGCAACTAAAAAAATGAAGAAAATCAAATCCGTAACGAAAGAAATGGAATTGAGCGCTCAACAATTGCCGGGTAAATTGAAAATGTCTGATGCTTTCCAAGCTCCGAACAGCGACGCAAGTCAACTCGAAATGCAAGGAATGGTATTGCAACGTCAATACTTCAACGGTACAACAGGTGGAAGCACCAACATGCAAGAAGGTAAAAAACCGTTGAGTCCTGAAGCCTTGGCTGCGAAGAAAAAATCAGTTGGTTTGTTCCCTGAAATGAATTACAAAACATCGGGTATGACGTACGAATTGAAAGGAATCGAAAACCAAAACGGAACCGATTTGTATGTATTGTTCACCACTGATGGCGACAAACAACAATTCGATTACTACGACATCAAAACATTCTTAAAATCAAAATCGGTGATCATTCAAACACAAGATGGCGAAACTTCCGAGCAAGCTATCTCTTTAAGTGATTACAAAGATGTAAATGGACTTTTATTCCCGCATGCTATGAACCTGATGATGGGTGAAATGGGATTGACGGGTAAAATCGTTAAAATTGAAGTCAACGGAAAAGTTGATCCGAAGTTATTTGTAGAATAACTGGTTTTTATAATCTAGAAAAGCCTCGATATTAATCGAGGCTTTTTTTGTTTTAAGGAATTTTGTTGTCATTTCCGTCCCTACGGGCAATGTCATTAAGTTAAGCACGAAACAATAATTAGATCACGCAAACAACCATTTTTCAAAATAGAATAATAAAAGCAATAATTGTTTGCCACAGATGACTCAGATGAACACAGATATTGGACTATACGCTAGCGTATAGTCTTCAAATTGAATTCCGGATTTCATCTGTGAAAATCTGCGCAATCTGTGGCTAAATCAGAAAAGAATCGTCAAACAAATTTCCTTAACTTAATGACATTGCCCATAGGGACTTATCTGAAATTGGCGATATTATCCACTTTACAACGGTATTTTACAATAGTGGAAAAAGTGCTTATTCTGCTGAATGGAAATGATAGTTTGTACGGAAAACCGCAACTAACCAAAATCAAGTATGGCTCGCCGATTCATTCAAGCAAACCTCTTCCCCTACTTTTGGTGAAAACTAAAACAAGATGAAACGTTTTCTACCATTACTACTTCTTTCTTTATTGATTGCCTCATGTAGCATCACCAAAAGAAGATACACTTCAGGTTGGCACATTGAATGGAACAAGAAACAGCTTCATTCTGGTGGTGAAACAGTTTCTAAAAATGATCGCTCGCAGCAATCTTCTGATCAATTAACCGAAGTTGATACGCTAACTGAAATAGTACAAATCGAATCACTAGAGACGCAAGAAAATAATTCAGTTATTCGAACAACTGAATTGACTGCGGAGACAAAAGATCAGATCACATTAATGGAACCTACTCAAGAAACGACGAAGCCAACTAAAAACGCGTCATCATCAACCAGCGATTTAAAAGACGACCCCGAAAAACCAAAGAAAGAAGCATTCCCCGATTCGGAACGTGTTATCCCTATTCCATTAGCCGTTATCCTCACCTTACTCGTGTTTATTGTAGGTAGCTACATCAGCACTTTTGTCGGAGCCATTGTATACTTAGCCCTCACCTTTTCATTCGGATATTCAATGATCGCTAGTGCCATTGCAATTTTCTTCGGAGCGCTCACCCTATCCCTGGTTTTTATACTGATCTTTCATCTGTACGATCGGAAACAAACCAAGTATGCTTCCAAAAGCGAACGCAATCTGATGTACATCTGGTATGCATTGGCTGTTTCCTTCGGAATTGGGCTGTTGGTTTGGCTTATTACTTTTGGTCTCAATCGATAAATCAAACGCCATTTCTGTCATTACAACATATATCTACAAAAAAAGGCTTCCGGAAATGCATCCGAAAGCCTTTGCTATCTTGTCGGTAATCGAAATTACTCTACAATCACTCTTACTGTTGTTTTTTCGACCTGAGTCCCTGCCAATTCAACCAGGAACAAGCCTTTTGGCATTCCTGAAAGATCGATGGCGTTTCCTGAAAGTGCTGTTTCTCTCACCAAACTACCTGCCGTGGTATAAAAACGTGCTGTTTCAAATGCAATGTTTCCTGTTATATTTAGTAACGTACTAGCCGGATTGGGATAAACAGAAACTGTAGCAGTTGTTTCTTCACTAACACCCAAACTACAGCCGGAAGTACAATAGGTAACCGTTCCGGCAATCGTTCCCAAGTTCAGGTCAAAATCGCTACCGGTAGCATCGCAAAAATCAAGTGTTCCGGAAATCACACCAACGTTGTATGAATCATTTCCAACACAAATATCACCACTTCCGCCTACGTTATCCGAACTCGCAAAATCGCCTGTTACAGCCATTCCACCGTTATTGGTAAGTGTGGCTGATCCACCAAGCGTGTCACCGGTGTAGGCATTTCCACCTACAAACAAACTCAAACCGTTACCGATATTGAAATCTCCGGCATTGTACCAATTTCCGGAAACATCCATAAAACCGTTGTTGGCCAATGTAAACGTTCCAGTATTTCCGAACGTAGCAACGGTGAGGTATCCTCCGTTGGCATCAAACAAACCGGTATTTCCCATTGAATCGGAAGCAATGTGACCGGTATTGGTGAAATTGCCCGTATTGAGAAAGTTGCCAACGTAAAAGTTTCCCGAGTTGGTAAATGTTCCTTCGGTGAGTAAACTATCAATTCCGCTAATGGTTGTTGAATTAGTAAACGATGTTCCGGGACCAATATACAGGCCTTTATCTACTGAAAATTGACCTGTATTGGAACCGCTTGAACCGTTGGTAAAGGCAATGTCTGTAAATCCGGCTGTACCGATAATGACCAATTGCGAACCGGCACCGTCTACCAACAATTGTCGATCAACATCTTGCACCAATGATGCTCCGGCAGAAACTTCAATTCTACCACCTGATGTAACTGCCCAATCCACATCCATCGTTACTTGGTGGTCGATAATCACAATATCATCAGTTGTAGGGAAACACGTACAATCCCAAATAAACGGGTTGGTTGCCGTGCCGTTTGATACAGAATGAATGGTTTGCTGAGCAGTTGCTGTTACAGCAAGAAAACAAAACGGAAGTAGTCGTTTTTTCATAGTAAGTAGATTTTTTGTTGAACCTGTTAACAAATATACAGCCAAAATGGAAAATCCCAACTTGTGATCAACCTAACTTTCTGAATATCACAGAAAAGTGAAAAACGGTTCAAATTGTAGCCAGTTTTGCTCATTAACAGATTTCACGAACTATTTTTTGGTTATATTAGAATCAACTAAACCAACTTATGAAATCGGTTCTACTCCTTTTTTGTTTACTGTGCTCAATGGTTATTTGTGCGCAGAGCGATGCGGATGGGCAGATTTAACGAATCAACGTATGAAAGTGATCACCTTTTTAGTATTCAGTTTAATTATTTCGGCGATTTCGGCGCAGGATTATGATTATTTGCAGAAAGGGATCAAACCTTCAGGAAAATGGTTGTATACAGGAAAACCTGCTCCGGAAGGTTTTAAGCGCGATACCAACGCCAATAACTACGCAAGTGTCTGGGGCTCGAACAGGTATAGCGGAAGAACTCCGGTTTGTGATTCTTCCTATATTTTCCCGCCCGATTCCATCAATCGAAAAAACAGCAAAGGCAAACAAGGTCATTGGATTTATTACGGAAAAGACAGACCAGAATCGGGGGTTCCTGCGGAAGGAAAAGTGGAGGAAGGTTATTATTTAGATGACCGCAAAGAAGGAATGTGGATAAAATATGAAACCGATGGTAAAACACCACGCGTGCAAGGTTATTACGCCAATAATCGACCACAAACTGTATGTACATTCAGACGTAGCGAGTATCGGGAACAAGGAACGTTTATTAAGAATCAATACGTAGATTCCTTGAAACGCTCTCACCAAAACGGGGAATTGGAATACGAAGCTTTTTACAACGAAAATGGCAAAGAAGAAGGTCGAGTGAATTATTATTACCCCAATGGACAATTGGAATTTACGTACAACTCTTTGAATGGTATTCCAACGGGAAAAGCTACCCGTTATTACGAAAACGGTGATGTAAAAGAACTCATCGAATTTGCTGAAGACGGAAGCGTTGCGAAAACGGAATATTTCGAACAGGCAAACCTCGATCCTTCAGAAATTATTTCCACTGAAAAGGCACTTTTGCTCGTACATCCGATCAATACCCTAGGAAAAAAATGGAACCCAAACGGTTACAATAAAGTCTACAACGAAGACAATGAAGTGTGGCAAGACGGCCTTTTCAAAGAAGGAATGTTGTGGGAGGGAAAAGTCTACGTCTATGACCGTGATGGAATTTTATTACGGGTAAAGGTTTTCAAAAACGGGGTGTATCATTCGGATGGGCAACTTTAGAAAAACGTAGTAACGAAATTTCAACACAAAGCCACAAAGAAAATGGACAAGTTGGACTTGTTATAAAGAACACAAAGGGATTTAGGTAGATCACCTTTGTGATCTTAACCCGTCTTTCCTTCAAAAAAAACTTTGTGTCTTTGTGGTAAATAATTAACCATTCAGTAACCCACCCGTATGCACAAACAACACCGTTTTCCCATCAAACTCTTCCGATTCCAAGGCTTTCACCAACGCTTAAATAGCGGGGAAGAACATTAATTTAACCACATAGTAAACATAGATAACATAGGCTTTGAATTTGCTGTTATTTCGTTTTCTATGTTTCCTTATGTGTCCTATGTGGTTAATGAATAGGATTGGTAAAATTTCAACTTATCCGTTTATTAATCCTCCAGTATGCACAAACAACACCGTTTCCCCATCAAACTCTTCCGATTCCAAGGCTTTCACCAACGCGTAAAATGCTTTTCCGGTATACACACGATCAAGCGGTAAATCAAGTTTTTGAGCGCAAAATTCTATGAATTCATTCAACTCATCCGTCACTTTTGCGTAGCCGCCAAAATGCGCTTCGGAGTGGACTACTACTCTATTCAGGTACTCGCTGACCAAGTCGTTATCTATCAGAAATTGATAGAGTAAAGGTCGCATTTCAGCCAGCGAATCAAATCCTTTGAGAACAGGAACCACGTGAACGGTTGTTGTTTCTTCGCTTCCCAATAAAAGCCCGCAACTGGTAGTAGTTGTGCCTTGTGCCACAAACACGTGATCAATCGGTTCATTGATTTCAGTCCAGATTTCCTGACAACCAATCAAGCCGTGATAGGTAGCACCGCCTTCGGGCACCAGTAAATAATCGGGATACTGCTGTTTCCAGATTTCCTGTCGTTCTTTTTCGTTGCGTTCACTGTATTCATCGCGCGAAATAAACTTCAATTCCATTCCCATTGCAGCACACCGTTGCAGGTTTTCATTGCTGTTTGCGGTCAATTCTTCGCCACGTACCAAACCGATCGATTTTAGCCCGAATTGTTCACATGCCGCTGCCGTTGCCAGTAAATGATTGGAATAAGCCCCACCCATGGTCAAAATACCGGTTCGTTGCTGGTGCATCGCCAGTTCGATGATGTACTTGAGTTTGCGCCATTTATTCCCTGAAACATAAGGATCAATCAAATCATCGCGTTTCACCAACACGCGTATCGAACGTTTTTCCCAATCAGGAAACTGCAACTCTTGTAAAATAGATCGTTCTGTTTGAAAGCGTGACATGAGTTGTGTATAATCTGCTTAAATTTGCGGCATGAACGATGATCGCCCACTTCCCAAAAATAACGGTTTAGATCCGGAAGATTTCTATTACAATGAAATGGGCTTTATCGTATTCACCGAAAAGCACCACTTAAAGCGTGGCCATTGCTGTAAAAGCGGTTGTAAGCATTGTCCGTATGGATATGATAAGCGGACGGATTCTTTTCGAAAATAAACGATGTAATTTCGGAGGATAATCCACCTCCTCCATTGATGGGAGGACCGAGGAGGGTGACTCCTTTTTAATATCAAATAATCTTGGCCACCTCCCTCTATCCCTCCTCAAGGAGGGAGGCAGACTCCCCTTCACTATAACGAGTTTCGGTTTTATTTTTAAAGGTAATGTTACCCTACGTATTCCTTCAACAATTGCTCTGCGGCACTATCCAAATCATCTGCCTTACCCGGATGCGGACGCGAAGTCTGGATCATGGAGCTGCGAATGGCCGTGAGCCAGCGAAAACGAGAGGGCACATCTTCTTGCGCAATTGGTCCTGCGGTGCGATCTCCTTTGCCAATTCGAACAAAAGCATCGAGGTTTTCCTGCAATTGATCGCAATCAATATCGCTTGAAAAAAGTTTTAATCGCTCTTCGTCAAGGTCAATCAATACATTGATGAAATTGGCTTTCTTCGAAAACAAAATGATCCCTACGTTGATGAATTCTTCGCGCTCAACCTTCGGCATCACACGAATCACGGCGTACTCATACAGTTTTTTTTCGGGCATCTTGCGCTTCGTTTACAAAGTTAGCCGCATGAGCCAACCGAATGGATAAAAACTGATGGTATACATTTCTGATTTCATCTTCCGACAACTCACTTCCCTCCCATTGCAACCATTCCGACGGAATCTGGTCGACCAGGGTGCGGAATAAATCTTCGTTTAAGATCGCTGTGAATTGTGCGTTTACTTCGTCTAATTGCGTAGCTCGATTCAGTAAAACATGGTCTTTCACATACACAAAGGCGCTTTTGGCATTTTGTTCCCAATTGTCCCAAGAATGGTGGAAATAAAACGATGCTCCATGGTCGATTAACCACAATTCTTTATTCCAAATCAACATATTGGTATTGCGAAACGTACGATCGATATTGGTGAGAAAAGCGTCCAGCCAAACAATCTTTGAAGCCAACAACGGATCAACGGTTGTTACTACCGGGTCGAATGTGATTGCTCCTGATAAAAAGTGTAAACCGAGATTCAACCCATGGCTTCCGCGCAAGAGGTCCTGAATTTCTTCATCGGCTTCCGAGCGACCGAAATCTTCGTCTAAGGTCACAAATACCAATTCGGGTAATTTGAGTCCTAACACCTTAGCCAACTGACCACCTAGAAATTCGGAAATCAACGCCTTGGTTCCATGACCGGCCCCTTTGAATTTCAAGACGTACTTAAAATCGTCATCTGCTTCTACCAAAGCCGGCAATGATCCGCCTTCACGCAAGGGAGCAATGTAGCGGGTTACGGCAACCGTTCGCAATGTATCCGGCATCATGGCTGTGCTTGTTTTTTAGGCAATGGTTGTTCGATCTCTTCTTTTCGAATACCGTTTTCAGGAAAACGTCCAGAGTATTCGGATAAAACCGATTTGATGTAACGAATATCAGCCTCCGAATCGCCTGTGGGTTCAAACAACGAATGAAATCCGCCGATCTTGCGCTTGTAATCGATGTAGGCAATGTAAATAGGAACTTTGGCGTTTTGTGCGATGTAATAAAATCCTTTTTTCCAGTTGGGACTGTAGCTGCGGGTTCCTTCCGGCGTGAAAACCAAATAACACGTATCGTGATCGGCAAAATACTTCACAGCCTGTTCGGTGATGTTGTTGTTTTTCTTTCGATCAACCGGAATTCCTCCCATTGCCTTCAAAATCCAACCCATTGGGGGTTTAAACAATTCCTTTTTAATGAGAAATTTGGCGTTGACTTTATAATGTGCAAAGGCCATTTTTCCGATCACAAAATCCCAGTTTGACGTGTGCGGCCCCATTACCACTACTGCCTGCTTCACATTTTGCGGGGTAGTCGAATCGATTTTCCAACCGAATAACTTCAATAACCAGAAACAGAATTTTCCCATAAAAACAAAGGTACAATTTCAGGAAAGAATTACTTTTATGAAATGCAACTGAAATTTCGAATACTTCATTTTTTCCTGGTCTTGCTCTTCGGAGTGTTTGGGATTGTCGGCCTCCTTTTGTTTGAAGTGTTTGGAACGGAAACAGTTCCCGAATCAATTGAAGTACCAAAAGCTGCAGATTGGGTTATTCGATTGGATGTAAGTCAATTGGCGAAAGACGAAGTTTACACACTTTTATTTGAAACAAAAGACGATTCGTTTTTCAAACAGCTTAAAACCATTACAGAAGACCGAGTTGAAAAACGACGTGAGTATGGTGTTTTGACCGTTGATTTCCGTCAACCCGTGCTGGCATTCTCTGCTAAGGAAAAGAACACCAGTTACTTCGGTTTTTTGGTGAAGGTGACCGATGAACAACTTTTTCAAAAGAACATTACTAAGTACTTGACAAAGACCCAGACATTCGCGGTAAAAAACAATACAGCCTTGATTCTTTCGCGTCAAACCGCCCCTACTGAAAGCAAACGAGAATTAAAGGCGTTGGCAGAAAAATTCCTAAAAAACAGTCGCACAGAATCGACTAAAACCAAAGATAACAAGGCATTTCTGACAATTGATTCGCCAGCAAAGTCGGGTAAAAAACCTTTGCATCTGGAAGTGCAACACGAACAGCACCGCATTTCGTTTTCCGGACACTTTACCAGTAAGACGAATTTCAAGCCAGCTAATTACTCATTGAAATCAAGCAACTTACTGATCTCAAGTTCTATCATTCCTGAAGGCATTTCAGATTCACTCAACCGTCTTTTACCTATCGGTGATTTTCGTTTTCCGGAATTGAGATCTTTCACATTGGATTATCAAGGTGTTTTGGTAGAGCAAGCGCAAGGTGGAATGATGGTTTTACCGAAAATGAATTTGATTTTGGAAGCGGAAACGGCAATTTCTTTAACCGAATTGTTTGCTGCTATTCCCGAAGATTTAAAAGTAGGAGATCATACTATTCAATTGGGGAATCTGAAGTATGAAGTGATCCAATTGGATGCAAAAACACTCTTTATTGGAATTGATCCGAACAGCATCATTCGCCAAAAGCAAACAAATCTTGTTTCGGTGAAAGGCTCTTTTAAACCGTTGTTAGTCATTGAAGGAAGTCGTTTGGTGACCACATTTATGGATGTGATTCCGGCGGTTGGAGCTGGTAAACGATTTACCAAGGTTGCCAAAGATGTCCGAATCACAGCTACTCAAAAAGGAAGTATTATTTCGCTCAAAGGCACGATTAATTTCAACGACGATGCCTATGCCTTACATGAATTGTTTAAACTGTTATTGGCTTTCGATCCGTTTCAATAATTCGGTGAAATAGTCCGGTGCACCAAGCATGCGTGTTCCGTACCAGGAAAAATATTCCCCGTCGACCAATTCAATGCGTGTGTCAGGAAATAGACCTTGCAATTCGGCAATGTGTCGTTCATGAAACGGATACGGTTCCGAACTCAGTAAAATCAAATCGGGTTGAAGTGTCGTTGGATCAATTTCCGGATATCGTTCAGTAGTTACGCTATTCAACCAGCCACAGCGCTTTAGGCAATCATCGATAAATGTCCCTACACCGGCTGCCATATATGGTTTCCGCCAAATGAGGTATAAAACCTTGGTTGATTCATTCCTTTTCTCAACATGACTTAACTCATTGAATTTCTGATGAATGATTGCAGTTACTTGAAGTGCTTCAGATTCTTTTTCGACCAACGAACCCACCTGACGAATCATGTCTAAGGCGGTTTCTAAATCGTGAATATCGCTCATCCAAACAGGCACATGCTGTTCCAACGCTTCAATATCCGATTGTAGATTTTCTTCTTTGTTACCAATTACCAGATCCGGTTTCAGCGCAATGACCTTGTCTATTTTCACCGCTTTGGTTCCACCAATTTGCCCTACCCGCTCTTTCATTCCGGCAGGATGGATGCAGAATTTGGTAACACCGACCAAATGATCTTCCAAACCTAAATCGACCAATAATTCGGTTTGAGAAGGCACCAGCGAAACGATTCGCCGAATGGGGAACGGAATGGTTACCGTTCGCCTCATTTGGTCAATCACTGTAATCGTTTTCATATCAATGCATCAAGCCAATGATGAAATGATATCCTGACGTGTTAAAATATGTTTGTTGCCATTCGCGCGTTCTACCAAAACAGCAGGAACGTCGTTGTTGATCAACTTAGCTACATCTTCAATTTTGGTAGTTGACATCACAACCGGGAAAGGTGCTTGCATCACTTTCGAAATCGGAGTGTCGCGCAACGAAGGATTGTCAATCAACAATTGGTAAACCTGATTGTCGTTGAGCGATCCCACAAATTGTCCGTCTTTCAATACCGGAATTTGCGAGATATTGAACTTACGCATTTTCATAATGGCATGTGAAACCAATTCTTCGGAGTATAAAGTTACCAAAGGCTGGTCGGCATGACGTGCGATCAAATCTTCGGCTGTTTTCAAATCTTCGTCCAAGAATCCGCGCTCACGCATCCAATCGTCGTTGAAGATTTTCCCAACGTATCGACTTCCATGATCGTGGAATAAAACCACTACTACATCATCGGCAGTTAATTGATCTTTCAATTGCAACAAACCGCCGATAGCAGCACCGGCCGAGTTTCCAACAAAGATTCCTTCTTCACGAGCCAATCTGCGCGTATAAACAGCCGCATCTTTGTCCGTTACTTTTTCAAACAAGTCAATCACCTCAAAGTCAACGTTGGCAGGCAAAATATCTTCGCCTATACCTTCTGTGATGTAAGGATAGATCTCATTCTCATCAAAAATGCCTGTTTCCTTGTATTTTTTAAACACCGATCCGTAGGTATCAATTCCCCAGATTTTGATGTTCGGATTTTGTTCTTTCAAGTATTTACCTACTCCTGAAATGGTTCCTCCGGTTCCTACTCCCACCACAAAATGCGTGATTTTACCGTCGGTTTGTTCCCAGATTTCAGGTCCGGTTTGTTCGTAATGAGCAGTACGGTTCGATAAATTATCGTACTGATTCACGTACCAAGAATTTGGGATTTCTTTTGCCAAGCGTTTAGAAACGGAATAATACGAACGCGGATCGGTTGGTTCAACAGCGGTAGGACAAACCACTACTTCTGCACCAACAGCACGTAAAATATCCATTTTCTCTTTCGACTGTTTGTCGTTGAGAACACAAATCAATTTATATCCTTTAATGATTGCAGTGAGCGCCAAGCCCATTCCTGTATTTCCGGAAGTACCTTCAATGATTGTTCCGCCCGGTTTTAGTACACCCGAAGCTTCAGCATCTTCAATCATTTTTACGGCCATTCGGTCTTTTACCGAGTTTCCGGGATTAGTGGTTTCCACTTTCGCAAGTACCATGGCTTTCACATCCTTGGTCAATACATTCAATTTTACCAAAGGAGTATTACCGATGGTTTCCAATATGTTGTTGTAGATTTTCATCAATTGATTTTTTGCAAATATACAGTTTCTCTTCCCACGAAATAAATCAGTTATTAGATTAGAATAATTCGTACAGCTACCCAATCCGCTAGTTTCCCAAGAATGCACGGATTACAGCTTCCGCCTGAGGTGGACACTCGCCAATAATTAAAATTGATTTTTAGAGTTCTATTGTTATACATAGAGCGTGTCCGTTAGGCACGCAAAAAATCAGGTATTCGTGGGAAACATTCCGTCTCATTTTCCATCAGTCACAGAATCAAGTTGAGTCAAAATCAATTATATTTGGTCAGAAAAAAATGGCAAACTATTTGTAAAGGTGCTGTTTATACTAAAAACACTACAATGAAACTACTTCTAAAAACATCCCCTTTTGCGCTTTTTCTATTGTTGTTTTCTTGTGCCGGAACACGTGGCATGAATGTAGAAGTAATGCGTGCAGCTCAGATAACCGTAGATCCGGAAATCAAAAATATTGCCATCGTTAATAGATCCATTCCTACTTCAAAACCAACATTGGAAAGCACTCTTTCAGTGGAAATGCCAGCTCAAGACAAAGATTTATCGGAAGAATGCCTTCGTGGAATGGTAGCAACATTGAATACCAGCTCACGTTTTAATACAGTGCGTGTAGAAGGAACCATGAATGCTCCCGATGAACGCAGTATAGCCTTTGGTGCTCCGTTTTCATGGACCATGGTTGATAGTTTATGTACGGCAAATAAAGTAGACGCACTGATTGTATTGGAATACTTCGATACCGATTTCTCTGTTCTCAATCCGGGGGCTACCGCAGCGGCAGCCGTTGGAAGTGTGCTAAACGGCGGTGGCGGACAAGTAGAAGCACGCGGTACAGCAACAGCTCATGCCGGTTACCGTATTTATTACCCGAAAACAAAGAGCATCGTTTACGAAGACCGATTCGATTACAAAAAAACATGGACACAACAATCGACCAATCCTATTGATGCCGTCGCGCGACTGATCAAAAAAAATCCGGCATTGTTGGAAGTCAGCTATGAAACCGGTAGTGAATTTTCAATGAACATCGTTCCACTTTACTACTGGGAGTACCGCGATATGTATAAAGGTAAAAAAGGTGCTATGGAACGCGGAGAACGCCAGGCTTTGGCAAGAGATTGGGAAGGCGCAATTAAAACGTGGACAGAAGTATACGAAACATCTACAAAAGGTAAAATCAGAGCAAAAGCGGCTTTCAATACCGCCTTGGGTTTTGAAGTCATGGGTGATTTGACCAAAGCCAGAGAATGGGTTCAAAAAGCGTATATCGAAGATGGTAAAGATGAAGCCTTGCATTATTCGGATATTTTGGAACAACGCCTTCGCGAGCAGGAAAAATTGAAGATTCAAACGGGAGAGTAATTTTTGATGCTTGATTTTTGATGCTTGATTTTTGATGCTTGATTTTTGATGTTGGATGAGATTTTATGGAAAATCACAGTTTCGGAAACCATGTTTAAATAGATCTCAGAAGAATTGAACATTGAACATTGCTTCCAACCTAGATCTCATCCAAAATCAAGCATTCAAAATCAAGCATACTAAAAAGCGAGGGCAAGTTTTCAACAAGCTACCCTATTCCCGAAAGATTGGCTATTTTTGCATCATGTCTGAATTTGTTGTTTCTGCCCGTAAATACAGACCACAAACCTTTGATACGGTTGTGGGGCAAAAATCCATTACTACTACCCTCAAAAGTGCCATCAAGAACGATCACCTCGCTCAGGCTTTTTTATTCTGTGGTTCACGTGGTGTGGGGAAAACAACAACTGCACGTATTCTTGCGAAGACAATCAACTGCTCTAATAGAACCGAGCAAGTAGAAGCTTGTGATCAGTGTGACAGCTGTGTTTCTTTTAACTCGGGAGCATCGTTGAATGTATATGAATTGGATGCCGCTTCAAATAACTCGGTTGATGATATCCGTGGTTTGATTGATCAAGTGCGTATTGCACCGCAATTGGGAGACTACAAAGTGTATATCATCGATGAGGTGCACATGTTGTCTACAGCTGCTTTCAATGCGTTTTTGAAAACATTGGAAGAACCACCGGCGCACGCCATTTTCATTTTGGCAACTACCGAGAAACACAAGATTATTCCTACGATTTTATCGCGCTGTCAGATTTTTGATTTCCAGCGGATCAAAGTCAAAGATATTGCCGATCATTTGGCGAATGTTGCCACAAAAGAAGCCATCAGTGCCGATCCGGATGCCTTGCATTTAATCGCCCAGAAAGCCGATGGTGCTTTGCGTGACGCACTTTCCATTTTTGATCAAATTGTCAGCTTTGCAGGTTCAACTATAACCCACAAAGCAGTTATTGACAACCTCAATATTCTCGATCACGATTATTATTTCAAGGTGGTTGAAAACTCCTTGAACGAAGATATTCCGGCCAACCTGTTGTTGTTCAATGACGTGATGGAAAAAGGATTCGATGGTCACCACTTCATTGTAGGACTAGCCGACCATTTCCGTAACCTCTTGGTGTGTAAAGATCCGCGTACTGTCAACTTACTCGAAGTGGGCGAAGTCACCGAAAAAGGATTTTTAGATCAAGCAAAAAAGGTTGACGCCAACTTGGCAGTAAGAGCGCTTGGGGTGTTGAGTAAAACCGATGTCGACTACAAATCCAGCAAGAACCAGCGATTGCTCGTTGAAATGGCTCTCATGCAATTGTGTTCGATTAAAAGTGAGCTCGAAAAAAAAAATCCCTAACTGATCCTGTACTTATCATTCCGTATGCAGGACAGTCGCTGCGCAATGAACCGAGTAAGCCCGTAAACAAACCTTCCGTTCCTACAGAACGTCCTGTTTTTAATCTCAAACAAGAAGCAAAAACACTTTCTGCTCCTACCGGAAAACTGCAAACAACGCACCTTTCCATCAATCACATGATTGAACAGCAAAAGGAAAAAGCAGGTGTTGCAGCCAGTGATTTACCGCGTAAACCGTTTGAGCGAGACGATTTGATTCGTTTGTGGAAAACACAAGCTCATTCCGAAAAACTCAACGGCAACGATCAGGTTTATCACATCATGGTGAAACGCGATCTTCAAGCCATCGATACTGTGCGTTATCAGTTGGAAGTAGACAGCGAGATGCAGAAAACACGAATGGAAAATGCCATCGGAGCCATCTTAATTCATTTACGGCAGGAATTGCAAAACTACGACCTGGAAATCAACTTGGAAGTAACCACAGATTTGCAGGAAGAGACAAAATTTCTGACTGGAAATGACCGTTTTGAAAAAATGGCAAAGAAAAATTCCAACCTTTTCGACTTTAAGAACCGTTTTAGTTTAGATATCGAATACTAATGATGATGAAAATCCTTTCTATCTTTCTTTTTTCAGCGCTGTTAAGCGTTCTTTTTGTGCAATGCAGTGGCGAAAACCAAGCAGAACCGGTGGAGGAAAAAGCTGAAAAACCGGCTAAAAACAAACCTTTCGACCAGCGTTACAAAAGCGAAATTGAGTCGAAACTAAAGATTGGTGAAAACGAAAAATACACTTACCAATTGTATAAAGCATTCATCAATGCGGATAGTATCGAAGATGCCATCATTACGGTAAATCGCATGCAGTTTGCAGAGGACGAAGCCATTAAATCAGGAAAAATCGCCAAATCGGTTGAAATGGGGTATGTAGGTAACTACAATTACTTCTTTTACTACGATGGAGCCATCGACGAAATTTCAGAACCGATTGTTGTTCCTTCAAGTCCGGGACGTGCGTTGGATGTCTCTTTTGCTTCCATTACGTCAACCGACAAACAAGATATCATCATTGATTACCGCATTCGCAATTCAGGATGGCGCAGTTATTTTACGTCGACCACCGAAGGACATTTATCCTTAATGTTCCAATGGAAATGGTTTGACTACATCGGAGAAACTACTCCGGAAGCGCTCAATCATGTCTTTGAATTGAGTCCTGAAGGACGATCACAAGATATTTCCATTTACCAAAGTGCGATCGATGATTATACACCGAACGTAAAAGACGTTTATACTTACGCTCCGAAAATCACCAAAAAAGGCGCGTTGATGTATCGTTTTTTCTACGATCCTGCTGTGACAAAATTCCGCATTTACAGTCCGCAAATGTTAAGTGATATGGGACTTACAGCAGTTGGTCCTTTAAAGCGTTAATCCATTCCTTGCTGATGTTTTCAAGCTGAAATTCACTAGCGGAATTCTTGGCTTTGTTCCGAAATAAGATTCGTTCCTGCTCTGATAAATGATAATAGTTCGTGAGGATCATTTTCAGTTCATCAATGGTTTCATACAAAAATCCGTTGTGACGGTTTTGGATAAACTTCGGATTTTCACCAACAATGGTAGACACAGCCGGAATTCCCATATTGAGGTATTGTTTTACCTTAAACGCTGATTTGGCGCGACAAACAACCGTATCATTCAATGGAGCTAATCCGAGATCCCAATTCATCATCGCAGTATTGATTTCATCTTCATCCATCCAGTCATTGATTGCTTTAAAAACCAGTGTAACCGAACTTCCGGCGAGAAATTTTTCCGTTAATTGACGTTCTTTGTCCTTCTCTGCCCCGATAATTTCAAGCGTAACCGGAAAGTCGAGTTCGATCAATGCCGGCAACACCCAATCCTGCATGTTTTGATAATGTGTTCCCCAATAACAGCCGATAAACCCAAGTGTAAGTCGATCTGAAAACGTTGGTGAAGCCTTCAAGTCGGTTGAAACAACAGGCGTGGTGATTAATCGTACATTACTGTTCCATTGTTTGGCATAACGCACCAATTCTTCGCTCCCCACAATCACTTGATGAAAATGCTGCATAAACCAGCGAATCTGAGCATCGTTAGCCATTTCTTCATAGATCGCATCATCCAGATCGTAATAGAAATAATGTGTCCGTTTCCGAAATCGAATCAACACTTTCAATAAACGGGCATAGAACCCAAACGAACTAACGCGTTGAACAACCACAATGGTTGCTGTTCGCGTAAACAAAAGTTTGGTAACCAAAATGGAAAGCCGGAGAAATGAACTCAACGATCTTTTCGGAAGATAATGCTCAGAAGAAATGCCACGTTTCCCTAAATGATCCAATAAATAAGTTCCTCTGTAACGCACACTAGGAGCATTATTCGAGAAAAAGTTAAACCAAACTATTGATCTTGACTTTGTGTGAGGCATTAAAGGTCGTTTCGTTGAAACGCCGAAAATAAGAATTATCTATTCACGAACACATGCCCGACATATTCATACTTTTCATCTGTGAACTTATCTTTCGCACTCAGCGTCCAAGTATACAATCCTGAAGGAACAATCTCTCCATTATAGCTTCCATCCCATTCTGCAGCCGGGTCATGACTTTCCCACATTGTTTCTCCCCATCGGTTGTAAACACGAAGGTCTAGACTATACATATCAACTCCATCAATGAAGATTTGCCATGTTTGGTTAAACTCATCACCGTCAGGTGTAAACGTATTCGGAATGTATAAAGTGATAATTGGAGATACTTCTACCGTCTTAGTTATTGTATCTGAACAACCTGCACTTGAGAACACAACCAAGGTCACATCGTAGTTTCCTGAAACACCGTTTGGTAAACTTGTTTGTACATTTTGTGAAGTTGACGTACTCGGAGTGCCCTGATCAATTGTCCATTGATACGAAGAAGCATTCACAGAAGCATTGATCAACGAAATATCCGTATTGGTTGCCAACACTTGACCCGGACTCCAATAAAAATCGGCAATCGGTTGATTCACAACTGTCAGATAATCAACAATTGTAGTTGTACCTACACATCCTTGCGGAGAAGTAACCGTCAATTGCACATCGTACACACCACCCGGTAATGAAGGTGACTGCAAAGTTGAACTTCCGTAAGAAGCAATTCCGTTATCGAACGTCCAAGAATACGAAGCTACATCAGCCGGATTGGTTGTGTTATTCATTGTAAACACGGCCGGAGCACATTGAAGTAAGGTTGCCGAAGAAAAAGAGGGCACCGGTTTCGGATAAATAGGAATAACCGTATCGATAATTCCGACACAACCTTGACTGGTAATGAGAGAAACCGATATCGGGTAACTTCCTCCGTTGGCAAATGTCACCGACGGATTTGCAACAACCGATGAAGACGGACTTCCAACTCCGAGGTTCCAGCTATAACTTGATATGGTTTGACCTGCAATAGGTGAAAAGCCCAATACAATAGCTTGATCTTCGCAAGAAGAAGCAAAGGTAATATTGCCGGCAGGTTGCGGATTGGCCACAACAGTTGTGGTTAAATTAAATACTTGATCTATACCAAGTGTATCGGTAATCACACAGGTATAAACTCCTGCTTCTGCAGAAGTGAAATTCGGAATAGTTACCGATTGAAGTGTTGATGAGAAACCATTCGGTCCAGACCAACTATAGGTAGCATCAGTAGTAGAATTTTGAGCATCCAACACCAATGATTGTCCCTGACACAACGGTCCGTTATTACTAATTGTAGGCGGTGTTACAACCGGCGCGCTGGAAATATAAAGCATTCCTATCGGATCGGCATTACCAGCGTTATCACTTAACAATGTAAATTCTGCTCCTATCACAGTTAAGCCGGCACCATAAGTGAAACTTGCGAAATCCAACAACGCAACCCGGCGATCATACGTCCAGCCCGGATTCAATCCGGCAGCTCCGCAATCGTAAAGATTAAACGCATTATTGTCGACTGTAGGAGTCATGTCTGCTAATAAACCGTTGGAATATGACCCGTCTGATAAACGCAAACGAACCGTCCAACTTTCTTCAGTGTGCAAACTCACACATAAAATTTCATCACCCGGACCATCAGTATATCCCACACCACTTGCCCATGTTCCTTGGAAAACAGTTCCGAATGGAATTTCATACGAACCGTCTGTGAAATCGGCATCACCCAAAATGGCCAATGTTGCAGGCGAACAAGGTCCGGTAATGTTTGTAAGTCGAGTGATACCCGTGTAAGGGCCAACAACTTGTGCAACCATTCTGCTGGAGAAAAGAACTATTGCGAAGATTAATAAATACGTAGTACGCATAGATAGAGTATAAAGCTATTTCAAAGACGCAAAATCCAGTAAATGGATGCCTTAGAAGTCCACGAATAGAAGAAATAATTGTGAATATTCCTAACTATCACGAATCGGATTGTGAATCGCTTAAAAAATGCTCACAGAAAATCAGTGATAAACTTGCACAAAACCTTGTTTTACAAGCTCTTCATCATTACTCAAAACCGCTTTGATGGTGTAGAAGTAAGTACCTTCGTCAACCAACTCTCCCGTCTGATTTTTTCCATCCCAAGCCATTGCCGGATCATTGTAATAGAAAACTTCATTTCCCCAGCGGTTAATGATAGTGCATTCAAACGATTTGATTCCGCTATAGTTCACAAAAAACACATTGTTTCCGTTTTTAGAACTGAGCGAAATGATATTTGGCACTTCAATGTCACAAGCTATTGCAATGATAGTAGCTGTATCAGAATACGAATCACACACATTCGTAGCCGTAACAATATAGTTTCCTGCTTGAGTAACGGTAATGGAAGGTCCGGTTGCCCCCGTATTCCAACTGTATGAATTTCCAGCTTGCTGCAATGCCGTAATGATGTATTCGGTATCACTACAAATAGTGGTGTCTGAAACTGCCGTAAAAGCCGGTGCCGGGAATGTAATCTCAGCACTCACTGTTACACCACAAGTATTGTCTGTAAAATCAACCGTGTAAATTCCGGGTGAAACAGCAGAAATGATCGGGTTGAGTACCGATGTAGAACTGAATTGAATAGCAGGATCTACTGCCGACCAAACGCCACCGCTAGTAGCAATTGTTCCTTGAACCGTAAACGTTTGGTTACATGCGGTGGTATCGGAGAAAATGGCGGGTTGCGGATTAATAACTACCGTTGTATTGAGGTTAAACACTTGATCCACACCAACAGTATCCGTTACAACACAACTATAAACGCCCGCATTCACCGCTGTGAAATTTGGAATGGTAACCGTTTGTTGCGAAGACGTAAATCCATTAGGACCCGACCAGCTGAATGTACCGTTTGCCGGTGGATTCTGAATATCTAAAATCAAAGTATCTCCCGCGCACAAAGGTCCGTTATTCGAAATTGTTGGACTGGATGCGTTTGACATCAATAACATTCCAACCGGATCGGCATAACCGGCATTGTCGGTTTCCAAGGTGAATTCTGCTCCAACTACCGTTACCCCAACAGGTATAGTGAAATTGGCAAAATCTAACAACGCAACTCGTCGGTCATAATTCCATCCCGGATTTAATGCCCCTGCTCCGCAATCATATAAATTAAGGGCGTTATTATCTACTGTGGGAGTCATATCTGCCAATAAGCCATTGGAGTACGACCCATCAGATAAGCGCAATCGAACAGTCCAGCTTTCTTCCGTATGCAAACTCACGCACAAAATCTCATCTCCCGGACCATCAACATACCCCAAACCACTCGCCCACGTTCCTTCGAAAACCGATCCGAAAGCAATCTCATAGGAACCGTCTGTGAAATCGGTATCTCCCAAAACAGACAATGCTGCCGGCGAACAAGGTCCGGTGATATTGGTGAGATGAGTTGTTCCAGTGTAAGGCCCAACAACCACTTGACCAATCAATTGTGTGGTGAACAAAAAGCAGATTGTAGTGAAAAGAAATACGTTACGCATAATCGGAGAGTTTAGTGTTATACTAAAAACGTTTTTACTTTCCATAAGATGCTTTGGTTGATAAATTTTACCCAAAATAGGTGAGTTTGATTCGTTCATTCGTTTTTAAGTTTTATGAGTTGATGCTAGAACTTAAAAACTTAAGAAAATAAAAACACTACTTACCTAGTGTGGTTAAATCATTCTAAATATCGATCTTTGCATTCTGATAAATCAAATGATTACCACAGAAAACATATCGGTTGAGCGTTCCATGCGTTATTCACTTCGGCAAGCTTCGAAGGAAACCGAAACACTTGTTTATGTGTTGCACGGTTACGGTCAATTGGCGCGTTATTTCCTCCGAAAACTGGAAAACGTTTTACCCGAATCGGTTACGTTTGTTGCACCGGAGGGAATGCATCGGTTCTATTTGCATGGCAATGCCGGACGTGTGGGAGCATCTTGGATGACGAAAGAAGCGCGAGAGTTGGATATTTTGGAAAACACCATCGCACTTGATCGATTGCACTTAAAACTCCTAGAAAATTTTCAACCAAAAAAAATCTTGGTGATCGGCTTTTCGCAAGGTGGAGCAACTGCCACCAGATGGATTGCAAACGGTGCTATCAGACCCAACGGCTTTGTTTCGTGGGCAAGTGTTTTTCCACCAGATATTGCTTCAATAGCAAAAGAAGAGTTTGATTCTTCGATGAAAAAATGGTTTGTTTTAGGCACGGAAGATCCGTATTTTGACGTTACGAGTACCGAGATAGCGTGTAACGATTACCGCGAAAAACAATTTGAGGTCCTGCGATTTGACGGACAGCACGATTTGAATGAATCACTCGTTGAACAATTAATAATGCGTTTATGAAGTCTTTGTTTTACACCTTATTTATCGTATGCATGAGCTTTCCTGTTTTTTCGCAGGATGAAGAAGAAGTGGTTGTTGAAGAGGAAGAAACGGAAGAAGAAATGCCGATTCACCAACGCGAGATTGGTTTCGATTTGAATTTCAGTGCGTCCAATTATGGAGGAACGGCTGGTTTGGGATTAAAGCTCGGATTCAATATTCAGGATCAGTTTATTGCCGGACCTAGTATTCGTTTTCAAGAATCGTGGAGTAACGGAATTGGGATAAATGGGGCTAAAGGTGTTAAATCTTCTTTTGCCATTTACGGCGGCGGCGCTTTCATTCACGCGCGTTTGCTCAATTACTTTTTTGTTGGTGCCGAAGTAGAATTTCTTTCCACTCCATTTCAAAACGGTTATTTAATGGCGCAACGTGTTTGGGTGCCTACAGCGTTGGTTGGTGGTGGATTCTCGCGTGCATTCACGCCTAATTTCCGACTCAATGCGGGTGTCATGTACGATGTGATCAACAACGTAAACAGTCCATTTCGTCAAGGATATTTCATGAAACGCGCTAACGGAACCTACATTCCGGTGATGTACCGCATTGCGTTTTTCTTCCCGATTTAACTACGCTACATCATGTGCGACTTTACGAAAGGCCTTAAATTCTGTACCTGCGATCGGGCAAAAGACACAATCGTACACAACAAAAAATCTCGCAGAAACAAAGACGATTCCGATTCTCTTCCTAAGGAATACACCTGGACAC
>Ga0302293_10000399_pt1 | contig 23409 bp, 30 predicted proteins | sample III_Fen_N2_2_FD_198758 | JGI IMG/M metagenome (GOLD analysis project Ga0302293, IMG submission 198758) | Peat permafrost microbial communities from Stordalen Mire near Abisko, Sweden - III_Fen_N2_2 | ecosystem: Environmental > Terrestrial > Soil > Wetlands > Permafrost | place: Sweden: Abisko...
TTGGAGACCAAATAACGGCTCACCTTCGTATATGTAAGAATGGAGACCAGACAAATCTAGGTAACTCATTCTGGGGAAGGGCAAAACAATCTGGTGCTGGAGAAATACAAGTACTAGTTAATTGTGGATTCTACCTCAATGGTACTACTGACTATGTATCATTATTTATATGGAACGGTACTGGAACTGTAGATATTACAGCAGTTCCTAACACATGGTTTGAGGGTCACTTAATAACAAGATAATACTGGAGAGATAAATGGCAGATATTATAGCTATCGGCGGTAGTTTCGGTTCTGCCAACTCCTTCGGTGGTACTTACTACGGTGTTATCGAACAACAAGTACTTAAAAACTATCTACTAGTTGTCGATAACGCACTTCATGGTCATACGGCTGACTCAGTTTCAGTAACTCAACAACATACTCTGGTAGTATCTGATGCGTTACATGCTCATACAGTCAATAATGTTACTATAGTACAACAGCATACACTAGCTGTAGCTGATGCATTACATAGTTTAACATTCGATAATGTCAATGTTATCTACAACATCCCACTGATTGTTGCGGATTCACTGCACGGACATACTACAGACAGCGTTACAATTACACAACAGCATACTATCGCAGTTGATAATGCACTTCACTATCATACTATAGATAATGTGACAGTCGTTCAGCAACATTCACTTGTTGTAAACGATACAACACATGGATTAACATTTGATGGTAGCCTAGTTTTAAATCAGTTCTTATTGATGAACAAACCAGATGACGCATATCATGGTACAAAATCAGACAACGTAGCGATATCTGCAAACCAGATTATTCTCGTTGACAATGCAAGTCACAGATTCCTTATTTATTCTCCTGGAATCATTAACTGGAGTGACCTTGATTTCTACTTTGGTGGATATATTCCTGGTTACGGAAACTATGGCAGTCTAACTGCTGCTCAACTTGCAGAATTGAGGGTACTTTACAGTAACTTGCTCATCCAAAACGGCTCTTTAGATGCTGTTGAGGTAGAACTAGGCATACATCGTGCTAAGTACGGAGAAACAGGGGAACTATTAGCGGCAAGTCTGCTAACTGGAATCCTAATACCCGATATTCATAACGATGGATTACTTGTTCCTGGAGATATATTTACTGGCAATATAACAGGTTCTATCACAGACGGTGGATTATTACTATCTAACCGACCTAATAGAATACTGATGTTCGAGGATGGCTTCTTATGGCTATCTGAAAACGGATTAAACTTTATCATCGAAGAAGATGGTAATAAAGATAAAATAAATACGGTATCGAATAAAGGTATCTTTAAGCAAGGATTTATAGAATATGGACAGTTCTAAAAAGTTATCTGAGTACGATATACGAACAGTACTTTCTATGACAGACTTATTCCCGAGTCTAGTAGATAATGGAGATGGCACGTTTACAAACAAACTTACTCCGCTATCTGCTATCCGAGCTTATTCTGCAGTACCTTCTGGCGGAACTACCGCACAGGTGTTGCAAAAGACCAATAACTCTGATTATGCTACAAGTTGGCATAGCTTAGTTAAAGCAGATGTAGGACTTGGAAACGCAGATAACACTTCAGATGTTAACAAACCTGTTAGCACTGCAGTCACGGATGCGATACAAGGCTTGTATCCAGTAGGTTCAATCTACATTAATGCTACTAACAGCACTAACCCTGGTACATTACTAGGTTTTGGTACTTGGACAGCATTTGGTGTTGGACGTGTCCCAGTTGGTAAAAATACTAGTGGTACATTTGCTATTGCAGGTGCTACTGGTGGTGAAGAAACCCATGTGCTTACTACTACAGAGATACCGTCACACAGACACTCTATTGCAGCGGAATACGGAGTTGGTCCTGGAAATCCATCGTTTAGCCCTGTTACTGGTAGTGTACTTTCCGTAGGTGGTAGAAACGCTGGTACACAAGATAGAAGTGCTAACCCAGACGTTATCGGACTAACTGGTAGCGATGGTGCTCACAACAATTTACAGCCTTATGTAGTCGTATACATGTGGCAGAGAACAGCATAATAATAAAGGAAAAATATGGATTATAATCTTGCAGGACTCCGACAGCGTGTTAGGATTGACAAGCTGGATGATGAAGAGTTCGACTCTGGTGTTATCGACAATTTCATTAACGATACACAAAGAGACATTTTCAACGAGTATGAACTTCCCTTCCAAGAGAAGATATTCCAGGGTACAATTCCTGGCGGTTCTACTATGTTCCAATCCCCAACTGATTTGGCACAGCTACAGTCACAGACTATGGTTGATGTACCTGGATTTTCAAACTACAAAATGAAGTGGCGTGATTTCTTCCAGACTTATCCAGACAATGTAAACTCAACTCCTGGAGCACCAAGTTCTTGGACACTTTATGCGAATAACTTTATCTTTGATAAACCAACCGATAAAGATTATGTGTTTACAATGTTCTATATTAGAAAAGCTAAATTACTTGAAGGTGATACTGATGTACCTGAAGTGCCAGAAGACTTTGCTGAATTGCTAGTCCTTGGTGCATACATCCGTGTGCTTAAGCGTAACGAAGACTTTGACCAGGCTGCATTTGTACAGACTGACTATGATAGGTTACTTGACCTTCTTGTTGCTCGATATGGATTCCGTGAAGCAGATGGTGCAATTAAAATGAAGAATCAACAGATTAGGAGATAATAATGCCAACATCTAGTTTAAACGGTTCTGCTAAAAGCACAAAACCACCTAGTGGAACTAAAATACTAGGTGGGGCTACACTTGGGTTAGGTGGTCTTGACCTGACAACTCCAGTGGATATGCTCAAAGCAGGCAAATCTCCTTTTGCAAAAAACTTCCGACTGTATGCACAACAGGCTGATAGCCGTAAAGTTGCAGTTAGTTCTCGCAAGGGTGCTGGTTTCCTTATGGAAGCAGTTGGACAAGTAAATGAATATCAACAGGTAGCAACTACTGGTGCATCTACACGAACTGCAGGAAAAATCATCAGTGCTCAAGGTGTACGATTCCAGGCTATTTCTGGTAATCACCTTACTCGTGTAGACTTAAACGTATCAGACCCTGCTAGTAACGTATCTGGTACATTGCTAGTTGAAGTATGGTCAGATAATTCTGGTATCCCAGGCAAACGATTAGCAGCATCATCTATTGATTCTGGCTCTATCGGTGTTTCTGCAGCTTATATACCTGCAAGGTTTATGAACGCTGTAAAACTTACAACATCTAGTTATTACTGGATTATTGTAAGAATGCAGGATGATGGTGTTGGTGCTTATACACTTTCTACCACGACTGCTTATACAAGTTATCTAACTAACTCAACACTTAATTCCATGACCGTTCAAACGTCTGGTATTAATATTAAGATATATAGCACACCAGAGGCAACATTCAAGGGAACTCACAGGTTCTTGCGAGACAACGGTACTAATACTACTATGATTGCTTATGGAACTGGTATGTACTACCTAGATGGTAGCAACGTACTACAGAATATTACTACTGGATTAAGTGCTAGTGCTACTGAATATAGGTTTGCTAATGCAGACAATAAAGTATTCTGGGTAAATGGTTACGATTTGATGACTGCATGGGATGGTACTTTTGAAGCAACCAACTCTAACATAATTACTAATGGAACATTTGAGACAGATACTGTCGGATGGGCTACTGATGCAAGCATCAATGGTACAATCGCCAGGACTACTGCTGAACACAATACTGGTGTAGCTGCATTAAGTATCACTAACTCATCTGGTTCTCGAGCTGCTAACTATGTTGTACCGATTCAACAAAACCATAGATACCGTATCAAAGTTTCCGTTAAGGTTACTACCGCAGGTACTGTAGGATTGTATGGAATCACTGCAACATCTGGTACATTTACTAACGGTGCTATTACTCAAATAGGTTCTAACATCTCAGCAACAACATCATGGCAAAATATCGACTTCTATTACACAGGAACTGCTCCATTCATTGGTCTGCAGATTCGTTCTGCAGCTGGTGTTGGTACTATCTATGTAGATGATGTCTCGATTGTTGATACTGGTATATCATTCATACAGGATACGGAACTCCGTATTGCTAGTGATATTATATACAACAAAGACCGACTATGGACTAAAGCTGCTAATGACCCTAATTTCCTCCAGTGGTGTGAAGCCCCAGGAAATCCAACAGCAAAGACAAACCCAGTTGATGGAACGCAAATTGCTACTGCTGCTTCCGAGCAATGGTACAACTCATGGCGTTCTGTTGACTATAGGTATGTTCCACGACCACACAACGGTTCACCTGTTGTTAGGTTCATTGGATTCCAAAACGCTATTACAGTATTTACCCAGGACAAGAAATATATTGTCGATGGTTATGATACTGGTAGTTACACGATGCGTGAATCTACAGGTTCTAAGGGAGCTATAGGTGTAAGAAGTGTAGCAGTTGATGAGAACTTCGTATGGTTCGTAGGTAGCGATGGCTTCTACAAATATGACGGTTCTAATGACGAGAAGATTAGTCTGCCAATCGCACAAATCTTTGATGCCTGTCCTCGTAAAGCTGATATTCGACCTGTCGCCTGGCAGAATCAAGTACGCTTCTACATGGCAAGTAGTGGTTCACCATATAATGATATTTGTATGATATATGACAAAGACCTTGGCGAATGGATGATGGATACAGAGGTGTTTGTCAGAGGAGCACTCTGGTTAAGCGACCTCAATGATTCTCAAGACTTACTAGAATCAAGCTCTATAGTTCCACAACTATTCTATGCTGATAAACAATATAACAACCTTGGTGCTCCGATTGATTTTGAGTACAGGTTCACTTATGACAGCATGAAAACACCTGGTCAGAAGAAACGAATCAAACGATTTGTTCCTCTTCTGCAGGGAGTTGATACTACATTCCCTGTTACACTCGGAATGGATAAGGATTTCGAGGACAGTCCTAAAGAGAAAACTATTGTACTTACCACAAACGGTTCTGTACTTGGTAGTTTTGCACTTGGTGACGGTACAATCCTTGGTGGTTCTAAGTCATTCAAACCTCAGCGACAGAGTTACTCTGGATACGCTTACTACTGGCAGTTCCGACTTAAGCGTTATGCAGCGAATAACCGCATAGCATTTGTTGGTGCTCAGTATACTTATAAAACTAAAAGACTTTAGGAGAAAATAATGCCACTTTTAAGTTATGACCCTATGGCTGATGGAAACTCTGCTAGTGCAAACCTTTGGAATGTACGACTCAGCGTTATCCACGACCTATTGAACGGCAACCTTGATGCTGCCAACTTAGCAAATGGAGCTGTAACAACTCCTAAAATTGCTGATGGTGCTGTAACAAGTGCCAAACTTGGTTTTACCAAGTACACAGATGCCAATGGTTGGCTAATCACAGACCTTGGACTCGTTAAACTAGCTACGAAAGCACGAAGTTTCACTATACCATCAGTTGGTAATGGTGGGATTGGATTCGTTAGTATAGCTGACAATACTGCTCCAGTTGGATTTAACCCTGCTGGTTCTTACAATGCAATGATTGCATGTAATATTACAAATGGTAACGCATACCGATGGAGTCTAGTATTCGAGCAAGGCTCTAAGTTTGCTCCTACTACACTACCTGTTTACAAGAACGTTGGTGGTGGTACATTTGAGGCAACTGGTACATTAGAGACCTGGGTAATATTCTAATATGACAGCTCCGCTTAAACTAACCACATCAATGCCACAAAACGTGATGATAGACGCAATCAATCAGAACTTCCGTCAGATTGAGGGAGAGTCTAGGCGGAAAGTGGTTACTGATGAGAATGGTTATGACCGCATAATCATTGGTCGTCAGGAAGATGAAACTTACTCTATTAAGGTATCTGGTATCGGCGTTAATGTCGGTACTGCTACTGATGACCAACTAGTTATGAACTCTGACTGGAACATGTGGAAGATTATTTCTTCTGGAAGCACATACTCTCCATTAATGTCTGGCACTATAAAGCGTGGTTCTTCAATCACAATTAATAGTTCAAATATTGGATATGTAGCAGACCAATGTATCCCACTGAGAAACTTAACAGTTCCTAATGCAAGTTTATTCTCATTTGCTAGTAAGCCACAAGTATTCGTGCGTGTAGCTGTTAATAAAAAGAATCTTGCTTTCACTACGAACTTCTATAATGACGGTACTAACCAAGTTGATGTACACTATAACTATTTTATTAATGGCAAGTATCTTGTTATCAGAACTATACTTCGATGGGTAAAGGGTAGTATTACTATTATGCCTTCTACCGAAGCATTTGAAGATGGTTATTACTACTGGGAAATCGCTAACTCAACTCGTGCTACTCCTAGTGGCTCGGGTGGTGGTGGTTCTCCTACTGGCAGTTTTGTTTACTACGACTCTGTTACAGTAAACCCATATACTAATGATTTGTCTGGTGTAAATCCCAGCTTCACTCGTACTACCGTATCTGCTGGAACTTACAGTTCTGTCTATAGTTACACCTATCAGTTCATTGATGGTGCTTCATCGGCTAGATTCCCACATAGCAACTATACATTACCTGTTATACCAGCCGTAGATATAGACAATTAAGGTATTGACAAAATAATCAAAGTGTGATATAATACACAAAGAATAACAAAAGAGGAAACCTAATGGCTAATGCTCCAACAGTGCAAACGCTCGACCAGATTATGGCGAGTCTGCAACCTGGTTATCAAGCACAACAGGCTATCATCGGTCAGCAATCTGCTAACACTGATGCCACATACAAAGCCCAGAGCCTTGCACTGGACGCTGCTAAGACCCAGGGTTTTAATCAAATAAACGACCAAGCTACAGGTAAGGGTAATACTTTCTCTGGGCTACCAACTAACGAACAGGCTAATTACCTTTCTACTACTTACTTGCCTGGGGTACAACAAGCTCAAGCAAAGCAAAACTCTGATAAGCTAACACTAGCTGGTCAGGCTGCTGCACTTAATACTGATATGCGTACCAAAGCCCTTGATACTCAGAACAACCAAACACAGGCTGTTAATCAGTGGAACTTAAGCCAAGCACAAATTGATGCTCAGGCTCGTGAAGGTGCTGCAAATCGTGCCTCTCAAGCTGCTGCGACTAGCTCTGCTGCTGCTGAACAAGCAAAGAATGCAGAACTACTCAAGAGTCTTACTAATAATACTGGTACATTCCTTGAGAGTAAAAAGGGTTCAGATAATCACGTTGCTCCTGCTACATGGCAGAAAGCACGACAAGCATGGGTTGCTAGTGGTGGTAGTGTTGATACTTTCAACTCGACCTTCTCTGGATACGTCAACTCAGGATATAAAACTTACGCATCAGATTACGGTCTGTTTTAGGAGTAACTAATGGCTAGTAAAGATACAGGATACGGTTGGTTAACTGGTAGTGCTGCCCCACAATCTGGTGGATACACTAGCCGTTGGGCTAAGTACGCACAAGACCAAGCCAAGGCACAAGCTGAAGCAGATTTTAATGCACAGCAAACACAACAGGCTGAACAAACAAAACAAGACAACAAAAACATCTTCCAAAAGAGTGCTGATATTGTAGGTAGTGTAGCAAGTTCTGTCGCTGACTTATGGAATCATGGTGTTGGTGATGTAGGACGTGTCATACAAGGTTCATTCGCTGCTAACGACAACTTAAAAGCAACCGAAGATTACCGCAAAAAACAAAAAGAAATTAGCGATAAGTTATATGCCCTCACAGGTGATAAAACTGACCAGGCTACATGGGATAATCCACAGGTAAAAGACCTACAGAATCAACTTAATAAGTTGGCAATCGAAAATGGTCAAGGTGGTGGTCTTACCGATGCACAGCGACAAGCTGCTGGTGCTGACCAAAATAAAGCTAATGCTGCTACTGCAAAGACTGACGCAAATAATAAGACTATTGCTGAATCTCAAGCAGTTGATGCCAAGAAAGCTGCACTTAATACTGCTAGTAACTTCCTAGATGTTGCTACATTAGGTGTAGGTGGACTTGTTAAAACTGGTGGTAAAGCTGCCATTGAAGCAGGTGTTAGTGCTGCTGCCAAAGCTGGTAGTAAAACCGCTGCAGAACGTATTGCTGCTAAAGCAACTACTGAAGCTGTAGCTGGTGCTGTCGCTAAAAAGAGTGCTGCTGATTTAAGTAGGACTGTAGTTGGCTCTGCTGCTGAAGGTGCTATTATCAATGGTACTTACGGTGGTATACAAGCTGCTGCTAATGGACAAGATGTCGGTACTGGTATTACTCAAGGTGCTGCCGTTGGTGCTGGACTAGGAATAGTTGGAAACTTAGGTGGAAAACTAATCCGTAAAGCTCTAGGCAAAGATGGTAAACCTGTTGATGCTGCAGTAAATGCTGTAGATAATACAACACCTAGTGCTCCAATAGACCCTAATGCTCCTCCAGCTGGACAGAAATTACTCGGTGATGGACAACCTTCTAGCAAGGATATTGCTGCACAGATTCAAGACTTACAGAACGGCAACTATTCTCCTGACTTGATGAACACTGTAGACAGTAAACCTGCTGCTATAAAAGACCCTAATTTTGCTAAAGACCAAACTGCTCTATCTACTAGTTATGATGCTGAATTAAAGGCACTTGACAAGAATACTGCACTTGATACTACTGCTAAAGCCGATGCTGCTAATAAGATAAATAATAAGTATGAACAGTTAAACGCACAACTAGAACAGAAATATACTCCTGCATCTGATGCAGCTGGTGTTAATACTGGTACTGGTTCAAGCACGACTGTAAATGCTGATGCTGTTAAGGCTAAGTTTACTGAACTCCAGACACAATATAAAGATGCACTCGCAAGAGAAGCAAATGTTGCTCAATCTGCTGCTAACGAACGACTCTCTGCTGCCCCAAAGGTAGCTGACGTACAACAGGCTGCTGCTGATTATGCTGCTGGTAAGAAACCAGATACGCTTTATACTCCAGACCAACGACCTGCAGACATCTTAGACGTTGTTAATAACCCTAAGTTGCCTCAACAAGTCCGTGATTCTGCTAACCAAGTATTACAGCAAGCTAATGATGCTCGATTGAATGCTCCTAACTTTATGGACACTGCTACTTATGAGAAATCTAAGCTAGGCTTTGTTGATAGTTATAATGCTGATATTAAGAACCTGAACAGTATGCCAGATTCTCCTTACAAACAGCAAAAAATTGACGAACTTACTGCAACCTTAGACCAAAATATGCAAAATCTTGATGGTATGTATAACGATACTGCTGCTGCTCGTCAACATGACCAACAGATAAACGACTTCGTTAACCAGAAAGAAAGCCAGATTGTCATGGATGCGAATAGAATGATGGATTCAAACCCTAATATCTATCGTACACTTGACCCAGGTGCTGATACTGCATACCAAGCTGAGTTACATACTAAAATGTATGAAGCTAAAACTGCAGAGTTTATGCAACCTACGAAAGTCCCAGATTCAGTTACTGCTACAGATGAACTTGTTCATGCTGCAGATACATCGCAGAATCCACAAGAGTTTGTTGATAAGCTAAATACAGACCCAGTTGCTCAAAAGGCTTCTGATACTGTTGCTGCTAACGCTGATACAGCTACTGTTGCAATGAAGCAAAACCCTATGTCTACTAGCATTGTCGGACGTGTACTTGGTATACCTCGTGATGTTATTAAAAGCTGGGGTGAGGCTGGACAACAGTTTGCAGACAAACTTGACAACGCAATGTTTGACTATACTTCACATCGTGGTACTCAGATTCTACGTGTTCGCCAATGGGATGAACTACTTGGTAAATCTGACAAGTCTCGAGAAGCTGTATTCAACGCACTAGACAATGGTAACATTGATAAACTAAGTGCCAATGAACTTACTGTTTACAAAGATGCTCGTGAATACTTTACTGAGATGGCTGATAAATTAGGAATTGACCCAGAAGGTCGAATCACTGATTATGTTCCTCACCTTATTAAAAGTCAGACTGGTAAAGAGGCAACTGCCCTAGACCAGACAATCCAAATGCTTAAGTATGGTAAAGATGCAAAGGGTAATCCTTTGACTTCTACGGTACGAAGGAACTTAAGTGCTCAGTTGAGTGGGCTAGACCCAGCAACAATGCGTTACTTAGACCTTAATACCTCTTATCAGTTTAAGAACGGATTCCTTGAACACCGTACTGGTGACACTGGCTTCCAGAAGAATCTTCTGTCCGTTGTCAACCTATATGATACACTTGGTGCTCGTAAAGTCTACCTTGAGCCAGCTATGCAAGATATTGCAAAAACTGTTTCAGACAAGGCTAACGGATTCTCTGCTTCACAGCAACGATATGTTACTGACCTGTTCAACAACCTTCGTGGTACAAACAAATCAGAACTACAAACTGCACTAGATGGGGTAATCCAAAAGGTTATTCCTATACCTGATGCAAGTGGTAGATTGATTCGTGGATTCAGACGACTCACAAACGCAGGTTTGATGGGTGGTTCTGTATCAACTGCGTTGAAGAACACTCAGGCATTCGTAAACATTGCTGCAAAGATTCCACCACAAGACTTACCACACGCTATTATGGCTGCAGGTAAATCGCTTCGTGCAGACAGTTCTGAATGGCGTGAGCTATACCAGGCTGGTGTTATGGATGCTTCGTTCTCGAACTTCATCCGTGATATTTCTCACCAAGGTGGCGGTAAAGTAACCCAAGCTATCGACAAAGCTGAAGTTCCATTGTGGACTATGATGCGAAATGTTGACCAACTTGGACGTGCTACTGCTTACTTCGCCAAGAGGGATTCATTCCTTAGAGGTGTAGGTAAGACATTAGACAATGCTTCACCTGAAGAATTACGTGGTGCAATGAAGGCTGGTCGCACTGGTGCTCGAGATACTTCTTTCGAGTTTACACCATTAGACGTTCCAGTTGCACTTGATGGAGACATGGGTAAACTAGCTCTCCAGATGCAGTCATGGAACTTGCAACAAGCTAACTTCGTTAAGAACCTATTTCATGGACATGAAGATTCACTGATTAGTAACGGTAAGATAAATGCTAAGGGTGTATACAGCCTTCTAGGATTTGCTGCTGGTACTGCAGGATTCTACTACTCTGTTGGTTCTGCCGTTGGTATGAAACCTGAAGAATTGATTCCATTTGGAACTGATATTACTCAAGGTCAAATGCCACAGTCTCCTATTTTCAACTTACTTGGTGTAGGTGGTGATGCACAAAATCCTGGTTTATATCAGGTAGCAACAGCCTCTAACGACCAACGTGGTGCTATCGCATCTAAGGTTGGAAGTAAGTTCTTGACTAACTTGATTCCTGGTAGTGCTCAGGCACAACGAACCATTAAGGGAATAGATTCTACCACTAGTGGTGTGTCTAAGAATAAGAATGGTCAAATCCAGTTCCTACAGAACACTGATGCTACTAGTCAATTACAGGCTGCAGTATTCGGTAAGTACAGTACGCAAGCTGGACACGAGTGGGTAACAAACGGTTTCCCAACTCTGTCTGATACACAGACAAAAACAGTTGACGGACTTGGCTCGCAAGATGCTAAGAAGAAAACTGCAGAGTTCTTTATTGCTCTAAACCAAACTGGTGGACGACAGGATACTCTTACTAATGTAAAGGCTGCTATAGATGCAGGTGATACAAATAAGGCAATTCGATTAGCTAATGAGTACAACTCAAAAGTGAAAGATAGCCTGAAGAAATACTACGCAGATTATCAAGATATTCCTGCTGTAGTAGGTTATGACCAAAGTGGAAACGAATTAAGTGGAAGCTCTTATCTAACCGACAAACTGATAAACGTAAGTAAATATGAGAATAAGTAATGTCTAAAACAAATAGTCAACAACCACAAACAGTTAATATTAACCCACTAAACGGTAGTACAGAGGACAGTCAACCTGTTCTCGCCTACAGGGTGGGTGAATTAGAAAAAGCAAGCCGTGAGGGATTCAAGTCTCTCAGTGATAAGTTAGAAAACCTATCTACACACTTCGCTACCCACAAGGATATTGAAGTTGCTAAAGACCAGGCTCAAGCTGAACACAAGGCTATATATGAAGAAATCGAAGATGTGAAGGAAGATGTCCAGAAGCTCCAAAAGAAAACCTGGGTACAGAATACATTATCTGCAATATTTGGTGCTATACTAGCCCTACTTACTGCGTATGCTTTCAACAACATATTGATTCACTAATAAAAGGAGAATAAGAAAGATGAACGATTTACTACTCTACTGGTTTTTGTATGTAAGCACAGGTGCGATGATTGGTACATTCCTCGGAACACTACTCGCATTTGGGTTTGCTGCATTGACTAAGAAACTAATCAAATGGTATAGGAGCTTATAATGCTTAAAGGCATAGATATAAGCAAGTGGCAAAATACATCTGCCGTAGACCTCGGGCAAGACTTCGTAATAGTCAAAGCTACTGAGGGTGTCGGATATGTAGACCCTACTTGTGATACTAAATACCAATACGCAAAATCAAAAGGCAAACTCCTGGGCATATACGACTTCGCTCGTCCTGACCTGGGTGGTGCTATCGCTGAAGCTGACTTCTTTGTAGATAATACTGCAGGATATTGGCAAGCAAAAGAAGCTATTCTAGTACTTGACTGGGAAGCTGGTAACTTAGCTGACGTAAGCTGGGCTATCACTTGGCTACGAAGGGTTCGTGACCGCACTGGTGTGAAGCCACTTATCTATATGAGTGCATCTACACTTAGCCGTGCAAACTGGCAACCAGTAGTAAACGAAGATTTCGGTCTTTGGATTGCTGGATACCCTAACCGATACAATGTAACTAACCCACCTACTCCAGCTGAAGGCGAAATGCCTTACGATACGAGTCCTTGGGGATTCGCTGCACTATGGCAATATACTAGTTCTGCTGGTACACTTGACCGTAACGTAGCTTACATGAGTCGTGAAGCATGGGGACGCTATGCTGGTGGTGGAACTCCCCCAGTACAACCTCCTGCTCCTGTTATAACTACTAAGGATGAACAGACAGTTGATGTCTTGCCATTCACGGTGGTTCGTAACCCTGAATCAGACAAGCCTGTAGGATGGGAACAGCAAGTACAATCTGGTACTGAAGGCTCTCACACTGTTATTACTCGTATTACATATACGGATGGCAATGAAACAGGACGTGAAGTTATCAGTGATATAACTGTACAACCAGTAGATGAAGTGATTTACTTCGGAACACAGGAAGTCCCAACGACTGTTGAACCGCCTGTAACTGAACCTGAAGTTCCTACTGAAAATAATCCAAAACTTTCACAACCTACCAATGACACACTTATTGCTTTTAAAGCGTTTATTTTAACTCAAGTTACTAAACTTTGGGCTAATAAAGATAAAATAATCGCATGGGTGAAGTCACTAATTAGTAAAATAACCAGAAAGAAATAATATGGAACTATTTACACAAGCAACAGCCCTCTCCGCAGGTGCTGTATTGCTCCTAACTGAACTCTTGAAGTTAATCCCTATAACGTTTACTAGCAAGTATCCTGCATGGGTTAACGGCATACTATCAGTTATCGCAGCCGTACTAGTTGTCGCTCCAACATTCACATTTGTGAGTGTTGCACAGACAGCAGGTACAGCTCTCCTCATCGCTGTTATCGCAGCAATTAGCTACAATCAGTTTACAAGTAAGCTGAAGGGTAGCTCGGTTTAATTTAAACCAAATAAAAAAGACCTCCAATTAAGGGGTCTTTTTTTATTGCCTAAAAACTTACTTCTAGTTCATTACCGTAGTCTGGTTGCACCATTATGCAACAGCCAAACATTTCGCCAACGTATGCTCTGGGGTCTTCAGTATAGCTTCCCCGAATAGCATCTCTCGCATTCTCTCTATATCCCATGTAGTATCCAAGGTCGGCACCTCTTTTAAGCTCATTCCAAAATCCTGGACTAAGCCGTATGACTCGATTGGTTCTTGGAAGGTTCTCCATGTCGAAGACATGAATTGCATCACGGATTCCTCGAGTGCTGATACGCTCAAAGGGCGTACTAACGATGCATCTGCGATTGTAACTATCGACCCTGGTGTTGATACGAGGTCTTCCAGATTGAAATCCCCCGATATTTACCACATAGGTGATGTCTGATAGCGAAGAGAATCCAGCATTAAGTTGTTCAAGTTCTGGTACATATTCTCGAAAGTAGGCAGAGTTTTGACGCTCTACTACCTTCTCGACTGTATTATCAGAACCGAACTTCTTAATTAGTAATTCATCAGCAATTTTTCTTAGGTCTTTAGGAAGACTATTTATCTTCCTTGTTTGCAAGACTGGACTTAATTGCTTTTGAGCCATCTAATACCGCCTTTACAGTTTCAGGTTGAGTGTGTGAAGCTGCAGATACCATTGCGACATCCATAGCGTTCTGACGGTCAACTTGAGTGATTTCACCAATCTTTCGTACACCATCAGCGATACCATCTGCGTAACCTGATTTGTACTGCTTGTCTTCTTCACTTACTTCTGAATTGCTAACTGCATCTTCTCGAGTCTGTACTTTGGTTTCACGCTTTGCAACTAACTCTTCACGAGCCTTAAGGTCTGCAGCAATGTTTTCGTTAGCCAATCGCTTAGTAACAACATCACGAGCATCACTCTTTTGCTTAGTAAGAACTTCAATCTCTACATCTTTAGCAGCGATTTCACGAGCTTGCTTTTTAATCTTAGTAGATTGCTCATTAGTTTTGATTTGCAATTCTTCTACTGCATATTCTTGTTCACGTTCTGCTTCTTCGTAACCCTTGTTGTAGGCTTCGTCAATAGCGTCTTGTTTAACTTCCTCAGCCGTAGCTAGAAGTTTCTTTAGTTCACTTGCTTTTACTAATTTGTACTTCATATATCTATCCGTAATATTCCCTTAATAATCGTTTACTTATATCGTGACTAACACGTTTACCTGTTCCCATTGGGTCGTAGGCTATTACTATGTTCTTGTATGCTATGCTCTTGATTCCGATTGGAGTATGAAACCTACCATATCGACCAGTTGCACTACTCCCTGGAGTACCCCCAGCGTATACACAGATGATTGCACCTGCTTTGCTTCCCCAGACACACACATCTCCTGGGTGAATTACTGCTCCATACTTATCTCTTTTATTGAGTGAATACAATAGTCGGTTCTTTTCCATTATTAGAAGTTTCCTTCAGCTACTTGGAAACACTTGAGACCAATTCTCCTCCACATATCTACTACACGGTTTCGGTCATCAAGTACAAACTTAACATTGAATCGTGGTTCTACATGTGTGCGGAATAGTCGTTCTTTAACTATTGAATCTTCGAGTTGTTTACCTTTGTCATCAACATCACTGTTGAGTCGAGTGTAAAGCTCATCATATTCTACGTTGTTTGCTTTCAACCATTCTTCTGTAACTTCTCGGTGGTCTTCGTTACGTCCAGTAAGGATAATAACTTTGTAGCCGTGGTCATACATCATAGCGGTGACTACTGATACTGCATCATCTAGTGAATCGTTCATAGCTCGGCTTGCGTCATAAGGACTGCGACCATCTGCGATGTGTGCTAGTGTGCCATCAATATCAACAATGATAGCTTCTTCTTTATTGTCATCATATGCGATAACTGCAGGCGGCGGTACTAAATACCTATCGTGCATAGCGTAGATTACCTTATCAGGTACTGGCTTGTCACGTAATTGGTTACGCCTAATGCATTCTTTAACAGATACATCAAAGAACTTCTCTTCGTAAAACGTTTCAAAAACTATTGCTAGATTCTTGAATGTCTCACTGTGTTTAGGGTCGAGGTTAGTATCATCTACTACCACGTTCTGACCCTGAGTCAATGCTCGGACGATAACATCATCACGGAGCTTCAGGACAAACTTCTCGTTATCCTTACTAAACTTACTATTGTGTAACATGGCACGTAAGTCATCTTTGTTCACACGAACCCACCCTTTATTCACCAGCTCCCTAGCGTATGTGGTCTTACCAGAACCTGGCAGACCTTTTAACACTAGTAGTGTAGGATGCATTTGTGCGACTTGTCGTTTAACCTTTTCAGGTTTGGTCGCTGTGTCCATCTAATTTCCCTCTTAATTCTTCAAGTTTTCTTTTATTCTCTCCACTATTAAATGGATAGTGAAACCATGCTGCACCTTTACTCGCAATGCTGTACACAACATTAGGTATTGGAAACTTCTTCTTCCCCTGCATGTAAACTCCTATATATAGCTTGCCGAGCAAAGTGGTCTTCTCTTAAATAAGTTGACCATCTCTACTCAGATTCTACCGTTAATTGTATTACCGTAACACCGTTAGTTTCTTGGCGTTGTTCGTACTGCAATTCTGGTTTCTTCGGACGTTCCATCTACTGGCAACCCTCGCAATTCAGCAAGTCCTGTGGGTCGATGATACTCGTCAGTTGTTGTATCTTCTTGGAGTCCCCGATGTCCTTCGGGTCGATTTGGCTCATCACTTGTTCTATCTGCTTCAACATCTGGTCGGTCTGTTCCTGGGTCATATTCTTTTGCCTCGATTAGCTTTTGATTGTTGTAGTCGTTATCGAGTCTGTCAGCAACTAATGTAGCGTAACCCGCTATGTCCCTCCATGAGTCAGAGTAATGTGGGTCTCCATTGATGATACGTGCCAACTTATTAACAATCATATTGATTGCTTCAAGTTCGTCAACATAAAAATCGAATCGAGTTTTACCTGTGACTTGCATTCCAAACTCAATTACTTGATGTAACCCCTGAGCTATTCCTGCTTGGTTTATGAATGCACCGTAGCGTGTGCCACGTTCTTTCAATATTTCGTCTATGCTTTGAACCATTCGTGACCTCCTAATTCTAGTGAAATGCGAACTGCAACTTCATCTTCAAACTCTTTTACCCATACAGTGAAACGACCTAAAGAAACTTGTGCTTCTCGGTATTCCTCTTCTGAGCCATAAAAGTATTCTAGTGCTGAACTTGTCAATCGTGAAATACAATCAACTAATTCACCATGTGTCGGAACGTGGTCTTCTCCGTAAGTCCAACCATAAAGGTTAAACAACGGTGCTGCCTGATTAGCAGCTGCGTCAATGTCTTTGTAAAGACGGTCTGTTGTGATTCTATCAAATACGCTCATATTACTCCTTTACTGATTCTACTTCGTAAACACCAGTGTTAGTGTGACAAACATCGCCAACCTGGATTAGTGCTGCACCACGAGTAATGATACTCTCATGTGGCTGTCCGTCTACATCTCCATGTAAAATGGTTTCTGTGATGTATGCGTTACTGATTTTCTGTACTGATTCCATTGATTTTTCCTTCCAATAGTTGTTCTTTATACCACTGGGCTAACCCAAATGTGGCGTACTTCATAATATCTGATTTATAGATACTATAAAGTTGTTCTTTGATATTCTCTTGCTCTTCAGTATCTAAGTCAACATAGACCTCCTTAAGTAACAAACCAATATCTTTAGGTGTACCAGTCAACTCTCCATTGTCTCGGAGGTGCTGTACTGCCTTATTCCATCGAGCCTCTGTACGATAATTCTCTTTCAAGACATCGAACTTACCCTTACCAGTGTTTAGCTTAGACCAATCTTTCTGGTGTACTTCCTTAAATGCCTCTGTGACATATTTACCAGACATAACCGATAACGGAATCTGTCCAAGGAATAACCAATTCTTGTATGCCTTTACTACAACACCTTCAATCTTTTGTCCACCGAGATAGCTAACTGTGTCTTCTACCATATCTAGTATCGCACTCTGGCTAATCTCACCCCTGAACAATAACGGAACTGGGTCAACATCTAGTTTATCTGACCATTCCTTGATTGAATCGTAGTTAAGATACTCATGTGTCTCGCTAACATATACACCAAACATTGCGAAGAAGTTTTTAGGCGTTCTATCGTATGCTAGTGTCGAGTGGCGTGGAGTTCCCAGTGTTTCACCGTAGAACCAAATACCCTCTGGAAGCCTGTCTTCTATCGAATGCACATATTCCCATACTGGTCGGAATAGTTTATCTGGCTCTTCAAACTCACGTCCTTTTGAGCGAGTAACAACTACTCCATCTATTTTACCAAATGAAAACTGTGAACCGTCAAGTTTCTCAGTAATCTCCACCTCACCTTCAAAAAGGTCAAGGATTTGTTTGTCCCCGATATGTAGAATCTTAGGGAAAGCTGCTGTTTTACTCACTTAAATCCTCATACTTCCATTTATATTCCTGTAACTCTTCAGTGTATGCTCTGTAAATGAAATCTTCTATCCATTCAATGTCTGGTTTCCAGTCCATAACTGGGCTGATAGACTCTGCGGTTGCAACACGCCTGGACATTTCATCCATAGCTGCTACAATTTCTGGTGTGAATGGTCGAATCTCTTCAAGCGTCATAGGCTTAATCTTCTTCAATAGAGGATAGATGTCAGCTTCTGCAATGTTGCATTTGAATTGACCAGTAAGTAAGAATTGTTCACATTGCCACATGACACGTAAGAATGCTACTGCGAACTTAGCTGTGCGTTGTTGACCAAGAACTCCTACGTCTTCAAAGTTGTAGAACTTGTTCCATTGATTGTGAGCATAACCTCTACTGGCTGCAACGAATCGTTTCGTATCAATAAACTTTTTCCAGTTGGCTCTAAGTTCAGCGTGTATCGGAGTCGTTTCAATGATTTCGTCTGAAAAGAAGACTTCGAGGATTGTTGCGTTCCCATGTACCGCTTGCTTACAGAAATCTGCGAGTTCGTAACTCGTATTGTCTTCATCACCCTCTATCCACGTAGTGTTCTTAAGAGTTTTGAAAGGACTAAGTTTATCCTGTAAGCTGTGTATATGTATGCCACGAAAATCGTAATCACTAGTGCCCGTATTAAGCCCATGTAATCTACTCCCTACTAGTACTTTAGCTATTTGTGTTGTCATAGAACCACCTTAGCATAGCAGGTTCGATTGAAGGTTGAATCTTAACCAAACAATCAGCTAAACTTTGGAAACTAAAAACCGTTTTGTAATCACCGTCTGGGTCTTTCTGATACACAACTGTAATTGTGCCATCAGCCCTACCCAATAATGTCGATTTTTGAGACAAAAGTTTAGTAAGTTCGTTGATTAATTTGCGTTCTGTCCACTTCTTCCATACTTTGTACGTCCCATCGCTAAAACGAACAGAAACAGAAGGAACTTTATTGCCGTATATTTTTGCCATTTGAATACCCCTATTCTACAAACTTAATTAGTGTTCCGTCTTTTGGTAAACGTCCACTTGTATCAACGCCATATTCTGCGTATCCAAGATAGCCACGTTCCTCAAGTTTCTTTACTGCTGCGTCCATGCTGTCTTCTTCGACCATAGCAGATGCGTAGTTCAATAGCCTATAGCCATCCTGTGCATCATCCATGTTCTCTTCAGCCATCTCATCCCAGCCGTAAAACTTGCCTTTGTGTTCTTTTACAATCCAAACGTTATTCGCTGACATGACCACCCTTCCTAACTGTATAATTAATCATACTGTAAAGTTTCTGTTTGTCCGTATGTGCAATATCACAATCTCTTATGCTATCCATAAATCGTAGACTGGCTACAAAACCAAGGTCTGCGTTCTTTACAATTACTATTGACTCAACTCCCATTGAATTACCCCTTTGCTGCTATAGCAAGTAATCTACCAGGATTGAAACTGATTGTGAAATCTTCCCAGTCGTTCAACACCGTGATAGGTACTATCATAGCACCCGATTTTTCTATTACTTCTTGACGTAGCTTCGGGTTTTCGCTAATGTCAACAAGTTCGTACTTAACACCTTTCATATCAAATAGCTTGGCTACTGCCTTGCAATATGAACATGTTGGTGTCTTATAAATTGTTATCATCTTCTTTTTCCTCGTAGGTTACTTTAGTTTCTATTCTCCCTAGAGGATATAATCCATCGTCCTGTAAGTACCGTATGTAATACTCAGCCTGTAGGAGTTCTTTGAGTAGTGCCGTTTTGTATGCCCTAACTGCTGGTAAAAGCTCTCTAGGATACTTATCTTGACTCCATTTACCATTAGCTTCTAATGCAAATGTGTCTACTCTATCACCTTGAGTGACAAAAATAGATGGTACAAGTTTAGCTAGGACATATTTCTTATCCTCTTCTTTAGCTGCTTTGATTTGCTCTTGCAACTGTTCTCTCAACCACTCGATACTAAACTCTTTAGCCATCTATCCCCCTTTACGCTGCTTCGCCTGGAAGCGCTCCGTAACCGCCTAGTATATCATTAACTAGGTGAACTTGTCGTTCTAGGTCTGAGTAACGTTCTAGCAGAAAGCCTTTATATTCTGTTAATTGTTCAGGATTGAATCCTTCTAAAGTCTCTTGTTCTGTCATTCCTGGCAAAACTTCTTGTGGACTAAACTCCATTTACAACCCTTCCTATCTTTTTAAGTGATGCTTCTGAACACCATCCTCCACAATTCTGACATTGATAACGTTGTGTTTGACCCGAACGTTTCTTGTTAAAGCCACGCTTATGCAAGTTATCGCTACCACACTTAGGACAAATACCATCAGACTGATGAATATCCCCAAGATTAGGGTGACTAGCCATAAAAGGAAGCATCCTAAGATAAATAGCTTCAAGAAGGTTAACATCTTGGTCGTTATATTTCTTAAGAAGTTTGACCGTTTTCTTGGAAGGATTCCCAGACATGTAATCGTCTTCGAGGTTTGCATATCCTATGCTTTCCTTCCTACCAAGTCCAAGAAAGTACCCAAGGTCATCCAAGGAGTTGCTGTCGAATCTGAACCAGCGTTTTGCCTCATGTTTAGTATCAACGGTTTTTCGTGGTTTTGGAGGTAAGATACCTTCAGTGACAAAGAACCTGTTAGACATCTTATCATCAAAGCTGCCACCATTGTGTGCGATAGTAATATCCGCACCATCCAGTAACGCTTGTAAGCTCTGGACAAAATCGTGATACGTTTTGAAATCGTACCGTGATACAAAATGGACATTCTTTTCCCCTAACTCTTTCCATGAATAACACATTAATTCTGATTGTTTGGTGAACTTAACCACCTTGAAGTCCCAGCGATTGCCGTAACCCTCTACTTGTGTACGACTAGTTTCCAGGTCGTATAAGATAATTCTACTCATTTGCTATCTTCTCAATTTCTTCCAGTGTTGCCTCGTTGAGTAGCCAAGTCTCCACATCGTCTGGTTTATTACTATTTGACATTTATTCTCCTATTATATTCACAACCCCTTCCGTAAAATAACTAAGCTCCGTATTACAGTCCGAAGACACTTACGGTTTAATTACTCATTATAGGAAGGGTTTTAAATACAATACAACTGCTAACCAATTCGCCTGAATGCAGTACGGTTCGTACCGAAACACCTGGTGATTAAATCCAGTACCATTAAGACAGGACACGAGAGTACTCGTATGGTTAAAGGATAATATACTACGGAACTGTCATCAACAGCTCTACGGAAATCTCGTTTGGCTGACTTACGCCTGATTAGCATGTGTATTGTATTTATGGCTGCGATGCCAGGTATCGAACCTGGGCATTATCGTGTACTTTGATAGTCAAGGTTTATTAGACCTCCGCTCTGCCGCTGAGCTACATCGCATTATTGGTGGAGAGACTTTTACGGTGTCGCCCCAGTTCATCCAAAACGTAATCAGGGATTGAACCTGAAACATGCTCCTATATTTGTGCTCATACATGGAGCTGCGTTACCTTGCACACGCCTTTACGTCATATATTTGGTGGAGTATGAGAGAATCGAACTCTCGTCCCAAGGGTTTCCAACTCGTGGATTTACGCCTGGTCTAACCATTGATACCCCAGAAAGGAGGACAGGGCTGAGGAGTGCGTGCCTCACTTGCGTCAACTACTCCATGTAGCCGAACCCATCTTCCTATCTACAAGTTTATAATTCTTGACTGGTCTGTACCCTGGTTTCCGAACATTCGGTTGGGCAGATGTGGTAAAATATTTGGCATATTTACTTCCTTCAATAATTATTCATTTAATACCAGTTAACCGCATTGTGGTGCTGTAGGGCATTTGCCCAAGAGCCGTAACGTCCTATAACATAGGAGTTCATCCAGCGTATTTGACAAGCACCGTCTGCGTTTGGTGGCATTCCGCAACCAGATTTGCCACAGGGTAATTCCTGGGCTACTCCACAAGCATTCGAGCCTCCAGTATTGTACAACTGAGGGTTACAAGAGCCGTTCTCACGTCTTTGTAATTCAATAGCACTATTGAGTTCCGAACTGCTAACGACAGAAGCAAGCCAAGCCTGACAGTTACCACTGACTGCAACCTGAGTAGATACTCTAATGGTCTGCTGCCGTGCTGCCTCTAACTTTTCTTGCTTTAGTCTTTTAAAGCGGAGTTTTCCTGTTCTAGTTGTGTAATCTTCGCATCTTTTTCACTAACAGCTGTTGTCAACTGTTGTTTTTCCGTTTGCACGGTCTTCAGATTCGATTCGATTTTACTAGTCTCTTGCTGTGACTCCTGAAGGGATTGCTCCGCTTTTTGGATTGAGGCTGCATGAGCAGTCTGCACAAACACATAAGCAACTAGAAGGACTGTAACAACTGCCAGGATAGCTGCTGTCTTAGACCATTTTACGATTGTACGAATAAACGTCCTTTCGTTATTTGATATAGGGTAGTGACTGATAGTCCGTTTTGGTAATTCTTAACCTAAATGGTTCTGAACGGTTCTCTCTAACTGTTCTACTCTACTGGGTATTATATCAAACTCGAGCCAAAAAGTCAAGGGCTTTTTACAATAAAGTGTTGTAGTCTTTACATATTGCTCATCCAGTACATAAAATCGTACTGTGCTACCGTGAACTTTGGTTCAAAATATCTGCTACCCTTCCAGTTGTTGCATTTAGCATGTTCTGGATGTAGGTTAGTCGGGTCGAATACACGAGACGGTTCTCTTGACCTGGAGTAGATATGACCGAGCGTGACTTCCTCGGCAATGATGAACCTTCCGCAATGTCCACAGACGTAACAACCGTTATCGAGTGGTGGATTTTGTTTCTTCCATTTCTGGATGAACTTGAGCCATTCATGTGTTTTGTCCCCCATTGAGTTTAAACTGCTATTATAGTAACCATTCATTAGGTATCTCTCTCACTGCAGCTATGAAACCGTTCTTCTCAGCCCATGCGAGTTGAGTATTACGAGTTCCATCTTTACGTTTAGCACCAAACTCTCCATTAGCCCAGAATAAGATTCTTATATCTACGTTAGGATGCTCTGCTTTAACTGCTACCATCTTGGCTCTG
>Ga0302293_10000400_pt1 | contig 23366 bp, 12 predicted proteins | sample III_Fen_N2_2_FD_198758 | JGI IMG/M metagenome (GOLD analysis project Ga0302293, IMG submission 198758) | Peat permafrost microbial communities from Stordalen Mire near Abisko, Sweden - III_Fen_N2_2 | ecosystem: Environmental > Terrestrial > Soil > Wetlands > Permafrost | place: Sweden: Abisko...
GTAAGCTTTGCTGTACGTTGACTTGCAACTGCATTTGGGATTGTAGTTACAACGATCTGGTCGCTTGCTTTGGAGGAAGTGTTGAATGATACGTTGCACCAGGTTTGGTCGGATAATACGCTCCAGCCGCTTCCATTCATGGTTACGGTTACTGTGCTGGTTCCTCCGGCTTCTTCAAATTTCAGGGAGTCGGGGGCTATTGTGAAAATCTGGTCGGGAGTGACCGAAACGGGTGGGGTTACTTCCTTTTCTTTACAAGATGAAAATGAACAGGAAATTATGAAGGTGAGGATAACTGTTGAAATGAGTTTTTTCATCTTTTTTATCGGAATTGAAAATGTGATTCTTATAAAAGGGAATAAATAGAGGAGGTACAAAGACCTCCTCTATTTATTTAATTATGAAAAAGCAATCTTAATATTGTTTTACCAATTGAACGGCCATATCCTCATTCTTCGTACCATTTCTCTGACCAATCCAGATTCCGTTGCTGGTATAAGCTGTAGTTCCAATTGAAGTCACATTTAACACATTAACAGTTGTACCTGTTAGTGCGATATATACGAGACTCCATTCAGTACCGGTAAGTGCTGTTCCAAAAGTGATAACGCCATTTGCAACGGTGTACGTATTTACCGTTCCATTCAGGTTACAAGTACCATCGGCATTGAATACATAAACGTTGGCATCCGCATTTGTAAACGTAGCAGCATTACCTAGCCAGCTTGTAATCATATCATTCCGCGTAAACCAATTATTTTCCTGTGATCCACCGGTTCCGGAACCTTGTACTTCCCAGCTAATCCAGTTTTCTCCAACCAGATTATATTTCCACGTACCTACAAGATCTTTTTGAGTAAAGGTTGATTTAATAGGTTCTGCATATTTAACTACAGGTGGTACGTACGAATTTGCATAATCATCCGATACAAAATTCCAGACATACAAATAGTCACCTTCACTGTTTGTTCTTCTAACACCAACCATTAATTGATCTGCAGTCAAAGTAAGGATTACTAAATTAGTATTCCAGTTCGTAGCATTTGCAATAAAATCTTTTGAGCGAAGAATTGTTGCATTGGTTGTACTTAATGTATGATTAGTTGTGTTTAACATAAAGGATCCCGATTCGTCAACGCCTTCTACTACTTTATGAGTAGTCAGAAAAGCTCCACCTTTTAAACTGAAAGTCATACGGCTTGCCTGATCATCCGCTGAAATAATCCAGGTGTTATCTTTCCACGCAGGAGCCCAACCTATATCGGCTTTCCCCGCTTGCCATTCTGTCCATGTTGTTAGTGGGCCACAATAGGTTAGTGGTCCTGCTGCCTTACCATAACTGCCATAATCCAACCGCCATGTTTTCTGACTTCCTACGCCTCCGGTAAGATTTGTCCACAAAGGGTCATTAACGTAAGAAAAGTTATTGTTAACGACATTTATTGTAACAGTATCGGCTTGAACCAAACCACCTGCACTTTCGACACCATAAACGAATTTATAGGTACCTGCAAAAGCAATTTTAACGGTGTCCTGAACCCGGATTGAACGTCCAAACGGAGTAACCCATTGAGGTGTAACCCCCGGCGTTAAACTTTTCAGAATAATCATATTTGGTTCCTTCGAATCAGGAGTAATAGAGAACTTCAACGTGCTTTTATCTGCAAGCGCTCCCAATTCGAAATCTTTGGGAGTACAAGCCGTAAAAAGCAATGCAAGCCCTAAGAAAACATTTAGTATTTTAAATTTATTTTTCATATTTGTATTTTTTTATGGATTAATTTTTTACCAACCGGCGTTTTGTTTCAATACACCCGAGGCCAGGGTAACCTGATCATTCGGTATTTGCTGGAAACCACGGGTTAATGTTATATTTGCCTGTAATTGGGCAGCTGTAGGGGCTGTATGTCCATCGCTTATGTATGAAAGGGTTGTATTATTAGCGATTGTGGAAGCAGCAACTGCGACTCCCTGACGTAATAAATCCCAGTAGCGGATCCCTTCACCTACAAATTCCAACTGACGTTGTGCCAGTATGTTCGCTTTAGTAGGAGCCTGACCAGCTGAAGCACCTGCACGGTTACAAACAGCATCCAAATAATTTTGTTTGTTCGGGCTTCCCAATTCGGCAGCCATCAACAAGACATCGGAATAACGAATGGAGAAATAATCCTGGTATTGACCAATCATAAAGTCAGTAACAACCGATTTGCCTGTTTTATCACATAACGGACTATATTTTTTTAAATAATAACCTGTGTATTCGCGATTATCTGCGGATTTTGTATAATCCAAACCTTCTTCAGCAACTGCAGTTATTGATGCATACTGGCGGGAATCACCTGTTGGAAATGTTTTGTATAGTTTAGGATCAACAGTACAAGCTCCCCAACCATATTGATAAGGGAAGTGCGACTCGCTTCTTAATCCGGTTATAACCATCCATTCATTTCCGGTAATATTTCCGTTGTAATCTTCCGAAGAAGAGTATTTAATTGCAAAAACCACCTCTTTGTTCACTTCACCTGCATAACTTAGGCCTTTGCCTGCTGAAGCTGCCGGCCACAAGGTGTTAAAGTCGCTTACCAGTCCATGCCCGCTCTTTAAGATGACATCTTCCAGTCCTTTTAATGCAGTTGCTCCGGTTTCACCACCAATGGAGGCAGTATAATCTCCTTTTCCATAATAGCCATCATAGAACAAATATGCACGGGCTAATAATGATTCAGCAGCCCATCGTGTTACTCTTCCACTTTCGGTATTCGAATATGCCGTCGAAGGCAAACTATCGGAAGCATATCGCAAATCACTCATAATTTGAGCATAAGTTACGGCTGGTTCAACCTGTGGGACATTTTCAATGGTTGGAGTTAATACCAAAGGCACTTTTTCCCATAAACGAACCATGTCGAAATAACAAAACGCACGGATATATTTTGCTTCTGCTTTATATTGCCTTTTTAAAGCGACAGTCGAACTATCCCATTTTACCTGGTCCAATTTTCCAAGTAATACATTGCAACGATAGATAGCCTGGTAATAAGCTTTCCAGTTTGAGCTGTATATCGATATATCTGCAGGAGAAATTGATTTATTAAATTCGTCGAGTAACTGGTACCCATACCCATCCGAAGATCCTGTACCACCAAAGCAGTTATCCGATAATAGTTCCGAAGCAACAGGGAATGCAACACCCTGATTCCAGATCAAATCCAATCCATTGTAGCACCCTATCAGGGCGGTATTAGCTTCAGCCGCGGTTTTATAATACGTGTCGGTAGTTTTCTTAGCATCTGTCAGTTCAGTGGTAAGAAAATCGTTGCACGAATTAAATGAAATCATTGCAACAAATGCAATAGCTATAATTTTATATGTTTTCATATTCATGTTTTCTTGAAAATTAGAATTTAATATTAACACCTACTAAGTATGTCTGAGGACGTGGATAAGTTCCTACGTCAACACCCTGACCAAACGAATAAACTCCACTGGCATCCGATGCTGAGAAACCTACTTCAGGATCCATCCCTGTGTATTTAGTAAACGTGAATAGATTTTGAGCAGATACATACAAACGGAATTGATTTAATTTTTTCCATTTGAGTTGTTTCGCAAAATCATATCCGAGGGTTACATTCGAAATTCTCAAATAACTGCCATCCTGAATATATAGATCTGAAAATTGCGACCAGTTTGAATTGTCTTGTGTCACGCGGGGAACAGTGTTAGAAGTTCCTTCACCATGCCAACGGTTCAAAATGTCTGTTGTCCAGTTACCGTATGAACTTGCGATATTGCGGTAAGATTGAACTATTTTATTTCCTGCAACACCATTCGCATTTACAGCAAAATCAAAATTTTTGTAATTACATGAGATACTAAATCCAAAAGTATGATGTGGATTTGGATCACCAATGTTAGTTTTATCAGCCGCGCTAATAACTCCATCTCCGTTCAAATCTGCATATTTCAGATCGCCCGGTACAGCGGTAGGTTGTAATACTTTTCCATTGCTCTTGTAAGCCAACACTTCTGCTTCATTCTGAAAAACACCGGCAGTCTTGTAACCCCAGAAATAACCAATTGGTTCACCTGCCGAAGCACGAAAGAATTCACCTGCGTTTTCATATAAAATATTGGTGCCACCATGAATAATGCCATCAGCAGTAGGGATATTATTTACCTCGTTTTTATTATAAGCATACGAACCGGTAACAGAATAATTAAAATCTTTACCGATGTTGTTGTTATAAGACAATTGAAGTTCGATTCCTTTGTTGGTAACATCTCCGCCATTGATATATGGATTCGTGGCCACACCGGCAGTTGCCAGCAAAGGTGCAGCTATTAACCAGTCTTTGGTTAATTTGTTGTATAAATCGACACTCAGACTTAAATGACTGTTTAAGAATCTTGAATCAAAACCAAAATCTGTTTGATAAGAAGTTTCCCATTTAGTTTTTGTCACTCCAATGGTTGAAGGATAAGCACCGGCAGTCAATGTACTATTATCATTGCCAAAATTATACTGTGCATTTGCTAATTGAATTAACGACAGGTAGTTAAACTTGGTAATATTATCATTACCATTCGAGCCCCAACTGGCGCGTACTTTCAGGAAGTCCATCCAATCTTTTGTTGATTCAAGAAAAGCTTCGTTACTTGCTACCCAACCTCCGGATACAGAAGGGAAATAACCCCATTGTTGACCACCGGCAAAATTTGTGGAACCATCAGCACGGAAAACTAAAGAAGCCAAATAGGTTTCTTTGTAGTTGTAATTAACACGACCAAAGAAAGAAGCCTGAGAATAAACTGATTCCTGATTACCTGTAGCTGTGATAGAATGTTTAAGATCTTGTTTTGCAGCCGCAACACGTTTATAATAGGCAAGATCTGTTTCGTCTGCACCTTGTGGAGCAATAACAGGATTCATAGCATATCCTGTAACTTCCGAAGTGCTTAAAAATGCACGATCAAAAGTGCCAAATAATGTAGTACCTGTATTTGTAGCACTCATCCAAGAACCCTGGTACCTGCGGATTGAACTACCAGCCAACAAATCAAATTTATGATCGTTCAAACTGAACACATAGTTGATCGTATTGTCCAGATTCATGGTATAGTTCTGTTTAGAACTTTGGGTTATAGCCTCATAGTTATTAAATGAATATATCGATAAATTCGTATAAACCGGAGAATAACTGTTGTAAGCTTCCGAATAGTAATTTAATCCAAATGTAGATTTAATTTTTAAATTTTTAATCGGTTGAATTTCAGCATATACATCACCGACTAATGTCTGTGATTTCGTATTGTTCTGATTTGTATATTGCATTACTGCATATGGATTGGCTTCTGTATTATTCCAAGCTCCACCGTTATAAACGGTTGATTTTTCACTGTCCAGAAAATTACCCTTTGAATCGTACATGGCCAATAACGGACTTGTTTGTAAGGCTCCACGTACCGAATTACTGTATTGACCGGCATCTTTAATTCCTTTTTTATTAACAAAAGAGAATGTCAAATGTTGTCCGATTTTCAAAAAATCGCCATACATTTTATGCTCTGTATTTGAACGAAAGTTATAACGTTCGTAGTTCGAAAGGTTAGATCCACCAATAATTCCACCTTGTTGTGTATACGATAGACCTAATGAATAATTTGATGCGGCATTCCCTCCATTGGCAGCAAAATTGTAATTTTGAGTTGGAACGTCTTTAGAGATCATTTGGTCCAGCCAGTTTGTTCCTGTTCCTAACGCAGCAATTTGAGACTGACTGAAAAGAGAGGCCTTTCCAGAATTTATTGCAGCTTCATTCTGCATGGTGGCATATTGTTGAGAATTCAACATTTTGGTTTTACGACCTGCATTTTGAATTCCATAATATGCATCGAACGATATTTGACCGCCTTCTTTTCCAACAGAATTACCTCCCTTAGTAGTAATCAACACAACACCATTTGCACCGTTGATACCATAGATGGCACACGAAGCAGCATCTTTCAATACATCGATAGCCGCAATATCCGAGTTGTTCAAATAAGTAATATCACCGGTGATAACTCCATCCACAACATATAGAGGGCTTGCATTTCCAATAGTACCGACACCACGGATGTTTACTTTAAAACCACCACCAGGCTGACCGGATGTAGAAGTAATATTTACCCCCGAGATTTGTCCCTGCATGGCTTGCATAGCATTTGTGGTACTCAGTTTTTGTAAATCATCACCTTTCACTGAAACAGTAGCTCCTGTCACTAATTTTTTCTTTTGAACTCCGTATCCTACAACTATAAGTTCTTCCAGTGAGTTTACAGATTCTTTTAAACGAACGTTCAAAGTTGATCCGCTAACTTTTACTTCCTGGGTTAAAAAACCGACATAGGATAATTTTAGTATTTCACCCGTTTTTACCTGGAGTGTAAATGCTCCGTTCAAATCTGTCACAGTTCCCTGAGTGGTGCCTTTAATCAGAATGCTGACCCCGATAAGAGGTTCACCATTTGTTTCTGACAAAACAGTTCCGGATACTTTTCCGTCGGAATTTTGGGCAGAGGCCAGTCCAAAAGAACAGAGCATTGCCACAATGATGACGTACTTGCTGAAAAGGTTTTTCAATACCTTTTGAACGCATTGAATCACGTGATTTTCATTCATAATTCATTTTAATTTAAAGTTAATAATTGGTTGTCTTTATTTATCTGTTTATTATAATATGATCGATATTTTATTTCCGGCATAATGAATTGATTTCAGATCTTTCAAGTTGGTATCAATACCAACCGGTTTGTTCTGTTCAATCAGAACAAAGTGAAAATTCCGTTCTTTTACCATGCCGGTGAAATTTCCTTTTCTATTGCTAATGCTAAGTGATTTGTCAGTATTATTGTATGAAAATTGTATAGTACTAAACGACCCTTTTTCATAATTGTAATTTACATTTTCATCTTCATACAAGGTAAATGTACCATCTTTTCCGGCATAGACAAAAATAGTCAGGTCAGTCTGTGGTTTTGTAGTGTTTTGAATGAGTTGTCCGACAGGTAAAATACTGCCGGCCGGTACAAAGACAGGCATTCGGTCATAGGGTGCGGAAACACTTTTCTTACTTCCACCTTCAGTAAACTTACCATCATACAGATTATACCAACCTGTATTCTGAGGGAAGTAAACTTCGCGTGTCCTTGCTTTATATGCGTATACCGGACAAATCATCAGGCTGTTACCAAACATGTACTGATCGCTTATATTGAGTACTTTGGTGTCTTTTTCAAAATCCATCATTAACGGACGCATGATGGTAAAGTCATTGAAATGACTCATTCCTGCCATGGTGTAGATATAAGGCATGAGCCGGTAGCGCAATTGTGTATAATACAACATGGATTTATAGGCCGGATGTGTTTCGGGGGCAATATTCCACAATTCACGCAAAGGGGGTTGCCCGTGGGAGCGAAAAAGGGGTACAAATGCTCCGAATTGATTCCATCGTACATTCAGTTCACGCCATTCGTTTTGATCTTCCGAGCCTTCAGTTGCATTTTCATATCTTTTTTCAACACAAAAGCCCCCGTTATCCATAGTCCAGTAAGGATTACCCGAAATCGAGAAGTTCAACCCGGCTGATATCTGTGCTTTCATATCTTCCCAACGGGTACCGATATCACCACTCCAAATGGCTGCTGCATATTTTTGAGATCCGGCAAAGCCTGAACGGGTAAGCAAAAAGACACGATCGTTGTTGTTGGTTGATCGTTGACCTTCATAAATTCCTTTTGCATTCATCAATCCGTACGCATTGAAATATTCTGTGGATGAACCCAGAGCAGTAGGGTTCATGAGCTTTTTCCGGTAAGCCATGCTTGAATTTGAATTGATATCAGGCTCCGAAGCATCCATCCACCAGGCATCAAAGTGTTTGCTGTAGAGATGTTCATTCATCTGTTTCCAGAATAACTCGCGGGCACCCTGGCTATAGGCATCGTAAAATGAACCGGTATATCCTTTCCCGATCCAGTCTTTGATACTGTCAGTCACAGCCTGTTTAAACATTAAACCTTTAGAGTCAAATTCCTTATAATTTTTGGTGGTGGTATAGAATTTTGGCCAGACCGATATCATGATTCGTGCGCATGAATCGTGCACCTCTTTTACCATGGCTTCGGCATCCGGGAACCTCTTTAAATCAAATTCATGACTTCCCCACGCATCCTGATTCCAGTACGACCAGTCCTGCACAATATTATCAAGAGGAATCTGACGTTTGCGGAATTCCCGTAAGGTACTTAATAATTCGTCCTGTGTTTTGTATCGTTCACGACTCTGCCAGAAACCCATGGCCCATTTTGGCATGACCTGCGCTTTCCCGGTTACAAAACGATAACCGCTTACTACTGCATCGGGATTATTACCCCGTATAAAATAGTAATCAAGTTGCTTTCCCATTTCCGACCAAAAAGATAATTTGGTTTGTTCCTTTTCAGGAACAGGACTTAATGCTTTTAAACTGATATAAGAAACACCGCCATCGGGCATCCACTCTATTTTTAATTTGTGTCTGGCTGCTGCTTTGAGCTTCGCCGTAAATTTATAACTATTCGGGTTCCAGGCGGTACGCCACCGTTCAGCGACTACCAGGCTGTCATCAAGATATACTTTTGTATAGCCGGCATAGTACAGGATAAAATGATACAGACCGCTTTGAGTGGGTTGTATCTCCCCTTCCCAGGTTATGGCAGCATTATTGAAAGGAAAATCTTTTGGAAAATCAGTAACTGTCTCCAGGTTCTCGTAATCAATTTTACTTTCCTGACGTTCGACGAAGATATTTTTAGGGTCTTTATTAATCAGGTAGGTGGCCGAGAGCCCGCCTTCTTTTCCGTTTTTGTCAAATAGTTTAAATTGATTCAAATTGGAATATTCCCGGGGATCGCCAAAACGGGTCAGGGAGTAATTATCCCACAAGATTCCGTAATTTTTAGAAGAGACAATGAAAGGGACGGAAACTTTCGTATTGTACTGATACAACACTTCATTTTTCCCTTTGTAGTTGAATTCGTCCGATTGATGCTGACCCAACCCATAAAAAGCCTCGTCAACAGGTGACTCAAAAACCTGACGGAACGTGTATCCGGAATGACCATCCACGTTGATTGCTTTGAATGTTTTCCCTCCACCTTGTTGTTCCTGCAGGATAATTTTCCCTTTTAAATCAGAAAATATAATTTCACCGGTCTTTAATGATACAATGGCTTTTGTGGTGGAAGTCTGAAGAACGACATTGTTCTTCTGCTGAGAGACTTTCCAGGAATCATTTCCCGGAGGTGCAACATACGTTGCAATTAAACTTGGCGTCGTAGAAAGTTTTTTGGAAGGAGTTGCCGTAACATGAATAATGTCATTGTTTACAACCTGAAGACAAATAGTTTGAACATCGGTTGATGAACCTTGTTTGAGTGTTATTAAAACACCGTTTCCTGTTTTTTGATAATTAGCGCAATTGCAACCTACCAACGTTGCAAAGATAAAAAACAACACAATTAATTTATACCTGATCATGATTTATATAGTACTTTTATATTTTTAATCTAAATAAAGTCCGCATTTAAGGCTGTACAAATATACATCTCTTAAACAACACCAAGAGGATTGAATGTTATTATCGTTGGTTGCTTTTGATAACCAAGGGGGGTTAAATGTTTTTGAATAGGGAGTTGTTTGATAACTTTGTTAATTAGACAACTGTATGAGCCGATAATTTCATACATTTGTCTGTTCTAATTAATTCTTTCGAGTTTTATGAAAAAAATTCTGTTATTAGTTGCTTTATGCCTTACAGTCGGTTCTCATGCCGAAACGTATAATTTTGCCCGGTTGGATAATACACATGGATTGTCCAACAACCAGATAGAAAGGATTTTCAAGGATAGCAGGGGATTTATGTGGTTTGGTACTAATTTCGGTCTTAACCGGTATGATGGCTACCATATCAAAGTGTACAAGTCTGTCAAAAATGATAATACCAGTTTAATCTACAACGCTGTTTCCAGAATTCAGGAAGATAAATACGGAAATCTGTGGATAGCCGGAACTCCAAACTATGTAGTGTATAATGTCCTTACAGAAAAATTCAACCGGAATATTTCTGGGTATATCGCTCCTCTTGGAATACATTTTATTCCAACGCTTGTTGAAATTGACAATCAAAAGAATTTTTATTTTTATAAATCCAATGATGGTATTTATAAATATGACTTCAGGGCCAAAAAGATCTCCCATTTTAAACAATCGGCTACTATCAACACCCTAAGCAGGGGGAATATAATTAGTATCCGTGCAGATCATGGCTTTTTTTGGGTGCTTTTTCAATCCGGCCTGCTCGAACGAATTAATGAAAAAACAAATTCCGTTGATTTCCGGAACCGGTATGTTCAGGAAAATGGAATCGGTTCTACTATTCAGAAAAACCTGTATATTGATGCCGAAGGGTGCCCCTGGATCTTTCCGGGCATGGGCGATAAAGGGGCTCTCTATTTCAATATGCAAAAAGGGTTGTGGATGTTTTTTGGGAATGACAAAAAAGAATTCAGGTTTTCTACCGATTTGTATATTGCTTCAAATCTGGTTCGGGATATTGCCCAGGATAATAAAAGCCGAATCTGGATAGCCACCGATCACGGAGGCGTGAATATTTACGATAAGCAAACGAATGGAATAACCGTACTCCGGAATGATCCGATGAATCCGAATTCATTGAGTCAAAACTCCGCCATTAGCCTGTATTATGACAATACCGGGATTATGTGGGTTGGTACCTATAAAAACGGTGTATCCTATTATCATCCGGGATTGTTTAAATTTGAGAAATCCCCCCTGTTCTTTTACAACAACCCCGATCTTGAAAATAAAGACTGTAATATCCTGTGCGAAGATCATGCCGGGAATCTGTGGATAGGAACCAATGGAAGCGGTGTCCTCAAGTGGGACAAAAAGAGTCAGAGCTTCCGTCTTTACAGAAATCAAAAAGATAATCCGGCCAGCATATCATCAGATATTGTGATTTCCATGCTCGAAGATAAAAAAGGGACCATGTGGTTTGGAACCTTCATGGGTGGGTTAAATAATATGATTGGTGAACATTTTATCCGGTACCTGCCTGATGTTAAAAATACGAATTCTCTTTCGAACAAGAGCATTTACGGAATGGTGGAAGATCCCCAACAGAATCTTTGGATTGGCACCCTGGGAGGAGGCATTGATGTATTAGACAAATCCAGAACGCTTTTCAGTCATCATACTATCAACAATACGAAGGGAATGACCTCAAACTACATTCTTTCCTTGTATACGAAAGATTCAACATTATTATATCTGAGTACTGCCTTAGGAATTGATGTGCTGAATACCATTTCAGGTAAAATTACACCAGTATTTAAAAATAGTTTTCAACAAAATAAGCTGTCCGATTTAATCATTTATTATACGCTTATCGACAAAAGAAATCAACTCTGGATTGCAACGGACAACGGAATTAATATCTATAATCCGGAGAATAATACCATCATCTATATCAATAAATCGAGTGGTTTATCCAGCGACCAGGTAGTATCGCTGGTCGAAGATAACAGTGGTAATATCTGGGCCGGCACCCGCAACGGAATGGCTTGCATTTATTGCACGACGAACGCAACTACAAAAAAAATCGATTACAATGTCGTTTCATTTGATGAAAATGATGGGTTGCTAAGTTCTATTTTCAATCAGAATGCTGTGTTCAAGAATAAACAGGGGAAAATATATATTGGATGTACGAAAGGCTATACTGTTTTTGATCCGCAAAAGATACTCTTTAATACCATCGTCCCTCAGCCCAGATTTACGGAACTGTTGATTGGGAATGAAGAAATTAAACCGGATGATAAATTTAAAAACAGAATTATTATCGATGCCTCCATTATTCATAAGAATAAAATTGAGTTGCATTATGATGAAAAGAACTTCACCGTCAACTTCTCGGCGCTGAGTTACATTCATCCCGAAAAAAACAGGTACCGTTATAAACTGAAGGGCTTCGACGAAGACTGGATTGAAACAACCAATGGGATAGGTTCCGCTTCCTATTCAAATCTGAACAAAGGCACGTATAAGTTGGTGGTTTATGCCAGCAACAACGATAATGTATGGAGTACAAAGCCACTTATCCTCGAGATTGTCATTCTTCCGCCTTTCTGGTTCAGCTGGTGGGCTTTTGTGATCTATTTTATGATGGGGACCCTTTTGTTATGGTACATTGTCAAATTTAATTTGCAAAAACAGAAACGTGAATTTGAAAATGAACAAAATGTACGCGAAGCGAAACAGTTGCATGAAATTGATGAAATGAAATTCAGGTTTTTTACCAACATCAGTCATGAGTTTCGTACTCCCCTTACCCTGATCATTAGCCCGGTTGAAAAACTCCTTCATGAATCGAAAACAGAAGAAGAAAAATCGTTGCTCTCCATCATTCAACGCAATGCCTTCGGATTGCTCGAGCTGGTCAATCAACTGCTCGATTTCCGGAAACTGGATGTACAGAAAGATACGTTGAATATTTCAGTGGGCGATATCGTGCCTTTTATTAAAGACATCTGTTATTCGTTCACCGAACTGGCAAACCGGAAATCGATCAACTTTTCATTTTTAACCTCCATATCCGAACTCAGGATTGAATTTGATCCAGAGAAAATGCGTAAAATAATTTCAAACCTGCTGTCCAATGCCTTTAAATTCACTCCTGCCAACGGTAAGATCGATGTCAATATGGGGCTGATTCAACAATTGAATGATGACAGACAAGTATTGAAAATTTCAGTTTCCGACAGTGGAATCGGGATACCTGCCAAAGATCTTGAACGGGTTTTCGAACGTTTCTACCGGGTAGAGAATCCTGAAAACGGTCATCAAACAGGCACCGGGGTCGGGCTACATATCGTGAGCGAATACGTAAAACTCCATCACGGCGATATCGGAGTGGAAAGCCAATTAGGAAAAGGTTCTGTTTTTACGGTAACCATCCCTGCCAAACAACATGTCCAGGAAGAAATAATAAGTCAAAACAAAATTTCAGACACACTCCCTGAAATACAAACGCCCGAAGAAGAAGCTGTTTTAGAAGAACAACGTAAGAAATTACCACTTATGCTGGTCGTAGATGATAACGAGGATTTCCGTAACTTTATTTCGGCCCTCTTTACCGAAAGTTACCGCATCCTGAAAGCGGAAGATGGTGAAATGGCTTTTCAGATGATTCTTGACAAAATGCCCGACTTAATTATCAGCGATGTGATGATGCCTAAAATGGATGGGTTCGAATTATGTAGAAAAGTAAAACAGGATATTCGTATTTCACATATCCCCATCATTTTACTCACTGCAAAAGCCGGTGATGAAAACAAATACCGCGGGTTGGAGGCCGGTGCCGAGGATTATATCGCTAAACCCTTTAATATGGAAATGCTTTCACTGAAAGTATCCCGTATTGTTGAACGTCAGAATAAAACCCGCGATCAGTTCAAACGCAAGGTGGACATTACGACCAACGAAGTGGAGATTACATCCATGGATGTGAAGTTTGTAAAAAAAGCGGTGGAACTGGTAGAAGCAAATATTGCAAACAGTGAATTTCTGGTGGAAGATCTCTGTCGTGAAATGGGGATGAGCAGGGTTTATTTCTATAAAAAAATCCTTTCCCTGACAGATAAAACCCCTTCCGAATTTATCCGTTTTATCCGCCTGAAACGGGCAGCTGAATTTTTGGAGAAAAGTCAGTTGTTTGTTAATGAAGTCGCTTTCCAGGTTGGCTTCAACGACCCGAAATATTTCCGTAAGTATTTCAAAGTCGAATTCGGTGTCAGTCCGAATGAATACAAGAAGAAGTTTATGGATTCGTAAGAATCATCATCCTGAATCAACAGAGGATGATTGCATACAAAAAAATTCCCCGGCAGTTTAAAAGACCTGCCGGGGAATTCTATAATTAGAAAGGAAGGTTGACAACGTAAGTCTGTTACCTTTTGGAAAATGATCAGTCAATAAAAGTTTTATATGATTATCCTGAATGTGACCTACAATCATTCAATCTGCTAAATATAAAGTCATCCTAGAAAACAGACCACAGGAAGCTATTATTAGAAATCCCGGGGGTTTTGAAGAATCTTAAAGTTTAAATTTAACCCCTTTTCAAAATGAAATATTAATAAAAACCCGATTTAGCTGTCCGTTTTTTTCGATGCTCTTTACTCGGATTCTGAGTTTTTGTTTCCCGGTTTTATGAAACACATTGCAATGCACCAATTTTACATTTCCTAAAAAAGTAGTGCCTTTATAAACACCAACAGCATTTGAATCGAACTTATTCTTTTTGTCTAACTCCCATCTAAGCTCTTCCCCTGTATGTATGAAATCAGGTGCTATTTTAGTATAGGTTAATCCAGAGATTTCACTAATAAAACTCAATCCTTTTACTGGGTTAAATTCTGCCAGGAATTCAAAGTTATCAGTAGATAAAATTCCCTGGGTATGAGCTAATAAATAAAATTTATCGTCTTTGTATTTTGTATCAATAGCCCAAAAGTCAAGGTATTTTTGAACATCGGGTCGTTCGGTTTTTATCAAACGCTGACCAAAAATTTCGAGAACATTTTCTGAATATACTTTAGTTACATCCGGAAAATCAACATACGGAGTAAAGCCTTCTTTCTCTGCTTCTCTTACACCTTCCATTAAATAGGCAAAAGAAACTCCATTGCTAACGTTTTTTTTAATGACGCCAACACGTTTCCGACTGTTCCCATTCCCTTTTCGCCAGGTTAAATATATGGTTCCTATTGCTTTCATTGGATAATATTCATCAATTTTTCAATGCGTAAAGTTATCAATTTTATTACAAATTCTTTCCTGTTTGATGGAAGTTTATTAATTGATAACCGCTCAGGCAATTTGATATCCACGTTTTCTATGATGCTGCGTATTTCAGGAACATTATATTTTTCTTTCACCTGGGTTATAATTTTCCGGACAATATCAGGATGTTCATTTTTTATCCTTTTTATCAATTCAAAGTGATTCACTTTCTCACCTTCCCAATGAATTTCTGAATCTCCTCTGCGAATATAGGCTTCCATCATCATGGAGTCTTTATTCAATAGCACAATTTTATCATTCCCCATTTCGCGTCCAAGGCTACTTCCACTATCATATATTGGTGAGAACTGACCGGGAAACTAAGAATTAATTGTAACTCTTTTACTGCTTCCGAAATGTTATTTCCAGACAGTCTTTTTAGTAACCAATAGATTTGACGCTCAAGAAAATTCTTTTTTTCTTTTTTTGTTATTACTTCAATTGATTTTATAACCTCATTATAGTCTGTTATAATACCCCAATTTTCCTGATGCCTGTCACCATTTCCTATGATGCTGTCGAAAATAATAATTTGTATGATGTTTTCAATAAATTTTTCTTGCTTATAAAATGCTAAGGTGTTTTCAATTAATTGAAGTAACTACTCAGCACCCTACTCAGTTTAAATATAATTTTCTGATTTAGTGTGAAATAGTTCAAAAATAGTTGATTAAATATTTGCTCATCTCATTGATAATCATTATCTTTACAATGTGGAAGAGCAGATTTTAGACATATCTTTTGTTTTAAATGCGATCAATGGAAAAGTTGATAGCTTGTCTAAACAGCTCAATATTGTAATAGAAGAGAATATTGTTCTTAAAAAGGAGATCGTTGTTTTAAAGGACCGTTTGGCGGTGTATGAAACACCAAAAGATAGTCACAACAGCAGTATTCCATCTTCAAAGGACTCACTTGCTGTACAAGGTGAGAAGTCGAAGAAACTGCTTACAACACGCTCTTTGAGAGAAAAGTCCGGGAAGTCGAATGGCGGTCAGATAGGTCATAAAGGTACCACTTTGGAGATGGTAAGCGAACCAGATTCAATAATAGAACATCAACCCTATTTTTGCACACGTTGCGGAAGTGACCTTTCAGGGGTTGAAGGTTCGGTTGTTGAAATACGTCAAGTTTTTGACACACCAATGCCCAACCTATAGTGACCGAACATCAGGTAATTGAAAAAAGGTGCAGTTGTGGTCATTGTTGTCAAGTGGAGTTTCCCAAAGATGTTCGCTCACGAGTTTCTTATGGAACAAACATTAGAGCTTTGGTAACTTATCTGAGTTGCGTTCAATTCATACCTTATAAGCGACTAACAGAAGTTTTGCGGGATTGTTTTGGAGTAAAGCTAAGTCAAGGAAGTGTGGATAATATATTGCAGGAGATGTCTCAAAAAACATTGTCGGTGTACAATGAGATTCGTAATAGGATTGAACAATCAAGAGTGGTGGGAGCCGATGAAACGGGTGAAAATATCAATGGCGAACTACATTGGATGTGGGCATGGCAAACAACAAACTTGTCCTATATCTATAGTGATAAATCACGAGGTAAATTGGCTATCGATAAGCATTTTGAAGATGGGTTGCCAAACTCAATTTTAGTTACTGACCGTCATGCTTCTTACTTTAATATGAATGTCGCTGATCATCAGATTTGCTTAGCTCACATTTTGCGAGATCTAACTTATTTGACAGAATTAGATACCAAACAAACATGGTCATCCAGATTGGCTGAATTGATCAGGGAGGCAATACACAAAAGAAAAACAGAATTGTGGGAGAATATCGACCGCATATCTATTTTAGAAAGATTCGAAAACTTACTGACAACATGTACAGATAATCTGCATCAAAAGATTATTGCCATACTAAAGAGTTTGACAAAATTCAAGGAATATGTATTTAAGTTCCTTTTCGACCCTGACGTTCCATACGAAAATAATGCTTCCGAAAGAGCTGTCAGGAATTTAAAAGTTAAGCAAAAAGTAAGTGGAATGTTTAAATCCGAAACCGGTGCAGACACTTACTGTCAAATTCATTCTATCACGCAAACTGCCAAGAAGAATAATCAAAATCCTTTCTCGGCAATCCTTGCCGTGGCAAATATCTAATGATCCTTTTTATTAGGTGCTGAGTAGTTACTAATTGAAATGAATATTGTTTTTTTGAATCTTTATGTTTTGGATTATAGTTAGAATCAAAACCTGTTAAATAACTAACCCCTTCGGTCAGCTTGCTCTTCCCTTCTGTTAACATTGATTCTGATAAACAACCAATCTCATCTCCATTATAAGCAATATCATACTTCAACATATTAAACCCTAACACTGACCCGATTTCATTGGCAATTATTTCTGACCAAAACTCATACTGATAATCTTTTTGTTCTCTTTTAAGTGATGTCTTGAAGTAATAGTCTCTGTGATTTATCGGATTTTCAACAATAACTTTACTGCGTGTACCACCTGTTTGATACCAGGGTTTTTCTTCCCAATTCGATATATCGAAAAATTCGGCCATAGCAAAGTCTGTTTAAAATATCAAAAATCAGAATTCTGTTCTGTTATATTTATTTTAACCCTTATGTATTCAGGCATTTAAATTTAAATTGAGAAATAAATAATTTTGTTTGAGTTTCAGTTACTATGTAGTAACTTTCTGAACAATGCAAATATACATGTATTTTTAAAAATTCAGACAGAATAAGATTAATTCATTAAAGTTATGTCCAAATTCTAAAAATCCGCTTTGTGATGTTTTTTCCCACAAGTACTTGTGCTGTCAATAAGCCTGACAGCTGTTTCATCTAAAAACCAATAACAAGGTCTCATACAATGAATGCAATAATTCGAAAGTGAAATATGGAGATTCGCATTTATGAGAAACGCTTATTTCCTCTCCCCATACAGATCCGGAGATGCATTCAACATCGGGAACTGCCGTTGGTGCCAGTAAGGATAAGCAGGCAGTATTTCGCTCGCGTTGTCCAGTCTTCTGACCTGTTCCGGGGTGAGATTCCATCCCACAGCTTCCAGGTTTTGTTTCAACTGCTCTTCATTCCGTGCCCCGATAATGATCGTTGAAACCGTAGGACGTTGCAACAGCCAGTTCAGCGAGATCTGCGCCACTGTTTTCCCGGTTTCAAGGGTTAATTCATCCAACACATCCACAATAGCGTACAGCCTTTCGTCATCGGCTGGAATCCCTTGCAACGGACTTCCTCCCTGTGCAATCCTGGCATCCGGTGGTAATAACTGACCCCTGCGGTATTTTCCACTGAGTTTTCCACTTGCCATGGGGCTCCATACAATGGTGCCGACTCCCTGATCGATGCCCACAGGCATAAGTTCCCATTCGAAATCACGGTTCAGCAACGAATAATAAGCCTGGTGTGCACTATATTTCGACCAGCCATACCGTTCGGAAACCGATAAAGACTTCATCAAATGCCAGCCTGAGAAATTGGAACAAGCAATGTAACGGACCTTGCCACTTCGTACCAAATCGTCCAGGGCTTTTAAGGTTTCCTCCACCGGTGTATTGGCGTCGAACCCATGCAGGTGGTAAATGTCGATATGATCCGTGCCTAACCTTCTGAGACTGTCTTCACACGATTTTATCAGGTGAAGGCGCGAAGAACCATAATCATTGACATCCTCCGACATGGGGAAGGTCGCCTTGGTCGATATCAGCAGGTGATCACGTAACCCGGCAATTGCTTTCCCTAAAATTTCTTCCGCAGCACCTCTTGAATACACGTTGGCAGTATCGAAAAGAGTGACCCCTGCATCCAGGCATACATGTACCATGCGGGTTGCTTCGTCCACCTGAGTGCTTCCCCAGGCTTTAAAAAAGTCATTGCCACCCCCGAAGGTAGCAGTTCCGAAGCTCAATGCAGGTACCCGGAGCCCGGATTTCCCTAATTGTCTGTATTCCATTTTTTTCTGATTTTAGTTTGTTCGTTAAATTGATGGATAGAAAGCAAAGTATGAGTAGGATTCATTGCCTTTTTATAAAACTAATGAACGGCCCGGAATGTTCATGGAAATGCCAGATATAAATTTTCTAGCCATGCATAAAAGATATCGTCTGTTTTTTTTTCACGATTAAAAGAAAACCGATCAACACAAACCCCACCCTTATTTTGCTTCTTTTTTACACAGATCAACTCTCTTATAAAATTAACAGTGCCAGTTAAATTTAAAAGTAGTCTTGAATTTAATGATTCGTTGATAAATTAGCAGATCCTTGAATCGGAGAATGCAAATGCAGAATAAAAGGATGAAATACTTTTGTCACTTTCATGGATTGGTTTCAAAACAAAACAATCCGGAGTATCCAATTGTTAATAAACAAATTAAGAACACCATAACGTTCTTTAATTGTGTCTGAGCCTGGACGTAAAAAAATAAAATACACGAGATTTCTTTCTGTTTAATGAAATTTGCCTTACTTTAGATGTCTGAATGTTAAATCCCATAATATATATTGAAGATGAAAAAGATTTTTATCCCTGTTATTTTAATATCCTTATTCTGTAGTGTAATTCAGGCTCAAACTACTGCGAAACGAATAAACAATCCGGAACGCCCTAAACTGGTTGTCGGTATTGTTGTCGACCAAATGCGGTGGGATTATCTGTATCGCTATTATGCTAAATACGAAACCGGTGGGTTTAAACGACTCCTGAATGAGGGCTTCTCGTGCGAAAACACGATGATCAATTACATCCCTTCGGTGACTGCGATCGGCCATACCACCATATTTACAGGTTCTGTCCCCGCTATTCATGGCATTGCCGGAAACGACTGGTCCGATTCCAACACGGGTAAACCGGTTTATTGTACGGATGATTCCACCGTGACAGCCGTGGGTACGAGTGGCAAAGGGAATAAGATGTCGCCCCGTAATTTACTGGCTAGTACCATCACCGACGAATTGCGCCTGGCGACGAATTTCCAATCGAAAGTGGTCGGCGTATCCCTCAAGGACCGGGCTGCCATTTTACCTGCAGGTCATAATCCGACCGGAGCTTTCTGGATCGATGATGCCTCCGGGAAATTTGTAACCAGCAGCTATTATATGCCCGCTCTTCCCCAATGGGTCACTGATTTCAACAATTCGAAAGCCATTGATAAACAGTTGGCAAAAGGCTGGAATACCCTCCTGCCCATCGATCAATATACCGAGAGTACCGCAGATAATGTAGAATGGGAAGGAACGCTCAAGGGAGCCAGCCAGCCTGTTTTTCCGTATGATGTTCAAAAAGCCTATTCATTGGATCACGGCTCGTTACGACAAATGCCTTTCGGAAATTCACTGACCCTGCAGTTTGCCAAAGCTGCTGTGGAAGGATATCAACTGGGACAGGAAAAAACCACCGATTTCCTGTCGATAAACTGTGCCTCTACCGATTATTCCGGTCACTTGGTCGGACCAAATGCCATTGAGATCGAAGACGTATACCTGCGCTTGGATAAAGACCTGGCCAGCTTCTTCACCTTTCTGGATCAAAAAGTAGGAAAAGGCAACTACCTGCTGTTTCTCACTGCCGATCACGGGGCTGCGCATGCCGAAGGATTTATGAAAGCCAACAAAATGCCTACCGGATTTTTGGGTAAAGACATGGAAACAGATCTTGAAAATATCCTCGACAAACAGTTTGCAAGCTCTAAGTTGGTTTTCGGCATCGACAATTTTCAGGTGACATTCAATAAAAACCGCATCGACAGCCTGAAACTTGATTTTGATAAGATCAAATCATCAACTGTCAATTTCCTGCAACGTCAGGAAGGTATTCAGTTTGCCGTGGACCAGGATAAAATATCGGAAGCTTCCGTACCCGCCTCACTGAAAGAAATGATGATAAACGGGTACAATGCACAACGAAGCGGAAGTGTGCTAATGGTTACCATGCCGGGATGGCTGCCTTACTATTCAAAAAAAGGAACCACCCACAGTGTCTGGAATCCATACGACACCCACATCCCGCTGATATTTACGGGTTGGGAAATTAAGCACGGCTCTACCAACCGCACCACGTTTATGACCGATATTTCGGCTACTCTTGCTGCCTTATTGCACATTCAAATGCCAAACGGCTGTATCGGTACCCCGATTACTGAAGTACTTCATTAACCACAATAGAAATTCGTTAACCACAATAGTTATTTCGTTCAAAGTTTATAATTTTTTAAATATATAAATACAGAGTTCTTTGACTTATTGAATTTCGGGAATCCTTAGTTTTTAAAAACTTTGTATGCTTGTTTATTGTTATTATATTTAATTTCAAAAGGGGAAATAAATGAGACTTGCGGGGGGAGTGGGCGATTAACCTGCTTCCTCTAAAAGTAAAATTTATTCATGCTATATAAACAACTACATTTGGGAGGAGTTGGCAGATCCCGCACTCTGTGATGTTATTTCACATTGGGACAAAGTTTGCTCCTTCCTTTTTTTTGTTTGCCTTATCGAAATTGGCGCATTCTGATCATACTCCTGAAAACGACGTGTTTTGACAATATAAGCAACTTTTTGTTGATTTTTTTCATCTTGCTTACTTGATGAACGACTGGCATTTTGTTTATCAACCTGGGCATCAAAAGCTTTCATGTTTTTCAACATTCCATAAATGATTCTTAATATCTTATGCATGCAAACCCCTATGGCAGCCATTTTTGACATACCTTCGGATAATTTGCGTTGATAGACTTCGTATATCAATGGATTATGAACGATTGCTCCAATAGCAATATTAAAGAGTATCTTACGCATATTTTTGCTCCCTAGCTTACTCATTCGTACACCAATAATTTTGTCACCGCTTTGTTTGAACTTAGGGTTCAAACCAAAAAACGAACAAATGGTTTTTACAGAATAAAATCGTTCAACAACCCCAATTTCAAGAATCAGGCCTATGGCAGAGGTGGTGTCTATTCCTTTGAAAGTTTTCAGAATATGAATTTCCGGGCAAACCATTTCCTTTTTAATCAATGACATTTGACTCTCTATCGTCTGGTCAAACATCTTGATTTGCAAGGCTATTTGCTTAATCAGCACCCCAGTGTTTTCATCGGTGGAAGAAGCAATACTTTTTTGCACGCTTGCAATTATTTCTTCTGCTTTTGATAAAGACACATAGGGTATCTTTGATAACTCTTCAGCGTTTGCCTTTGCCAGTAGGTTTGCAGTTGGATATTGGATGATAACCTCAAGCAACCAATTGGATAATTTGTCCGTCTTATAAGTCAAAAGCATTGGATTTGCACTATACAAAAGCGCATCCAACTGATTAATAGTTTGCACCCGTTGTTTCTTTTGCAGTTCTACAAAATTCCAATGGCGCCGCAATGATTTCCATGTGGTATCCTGCTCATACCTGATATTGTCAGGATGATTGATCTGATATTCCGCAATTCTTATTGCACTTACAGCATCGGTAATAGTCCTGGTCATATTTGCCTTACTATCATGAAAAACAGCAAGGGGATTTACCCTGGCAACCTGAATGTTGAATACTTTTTGATAACCCTTCAGGGTGTTTAACCAGTTGTTCTCATAGCCGCCGGTGCTTTCAAGAGCAGCATAAATTTCGACATTTGGATACTTATCAACGCAACATTTAATTGCATTGTAAAGTTGATTATGACCCTCAAAGGTATCATCCAACTGAAAGTTATCCAATAATTTCTTCTTTGTTTCCGAGATAATTACCCAGTCGGTATAACCTTTGCTGGCATCTCCTCCTAAATAAAGTTTCATAATAAATAAAATTAAATTTGTTTTACTTTAAAAAATATAGCAACATCAGTCTCGTCAATACGGTTTCAAGAACCAAGTTATTTCTCGACTTTTACTATACAACCATTATAAACTATTGTACAGGTTCAATGACCTTAACACAAACCATAATTGAATGTAAAGTATAACAATAAAACATCAACTTAATATAACATTTTCCATAAAAACAAACATACGAGACACAATAGAAATAATGTTTTTACCAATGTTGTCGAATCGTAAGTCTTAAAATACTTAAGTATTTACCAATTGTATTCTCTTTTATTCTCTTTTATTTTGTTTTTGTGTCCTATTGTGTTTATTGGGATTTCATTTTTTTTATTGTTTTAATTTAGTAAAGTAGAAGTAATCGTGATAATTTAATAATATGTTTTTAATTCGACAAAGACTTATTATTCAACATCTTGATAATTATTAATTACCTAATTCTTAATCAGTTCGAAATATTGAACTTGATGGTAGTAAGAATAATGTTGTTATTAGCACTTGCACCATCCGAACCCCGCATCGATTTCAGCACCACTTCATCCGTACCGGTAAAATTATGTGCAGGAGTATAGGTATACATGATTTTCCCGGTGTTAATATCCCTGTCAGTTTTGCTC
>Ga0302293_10000405_pt1 | contig 23200 bp, 16 predicted proteins | sample III_Fen_N2_2_FD_198758 | JGI IMG/M metagenome (GOLD analysis project Ga0302293, IMG submission 198758) | Peat permafrost microbial communities from Stordalen Mire near Abisko, Sweden - III_Fen_N2_2 | ecosystem: Environmental > Terrestrial > Soil > Wetlands > Permafrost | place: Sweden: Abisko...
GTATATTGTCATTTTCCATTTATCGGAAACAACAACGATGGCATTCCAACCTTGCGAATCAAGAATTATTGACGTTCATTTGCAGCTATCTTTTAAAACTAGAAACCATGCAAACACAAAGCGGTAGCAAAGGCTACGTATTTATGATCACACTGATCGCCACCATCGGCGGACTTCTGTTCGGTTACGACACAGCAGTCATTTCAGGAGCTGTCGATTCCCTGCAATCCTTTTTCCACCTCAATGCTGAAACATTTGGCGAAATGGCCACGTTCTACCATGGTGCAACTGTTTCAAGCGCCCTGATCGGGTGCATTATCGGAAGTGCATTATCAGGTATATTCGCATCTGGACTCGGTCGTAAGAAATCCTTGTTGTTGGCTGCCTTTTTATTCATGATAGCCTCACTTGGTGCAGCATATCCAGAAGTCTTTTTCTTTCACAAAGGGGATAGTTCCATATCCGTTCTTTTGGCATTCAATATTTACCGCATCCTTGGTGGTATCGGTGTTGGGCTGGCTTCAGCCATTTGTCCGATGTACATTGCTGAAATTGCCCCTGCCGATATTCGTGGCAAACTAGTTTCTTGGAATCAGTTCGCCATTATCTTTGGTATGTTGGTTGTTTATTTCGTCAATTATTTCATCATCAAGGGTCAAACACCGGAATGGATCGACTCCATCGGTTGGCGCTGGATGTTTGCTTCCAACGCAGTACCTGCTGTTCTTTTCGCAATGCTGCTCTTTATCGTACCCGAAACCCCGCGTTATTTGGCTATGGTTGGGCAAGAAGCAAAAGCTTTGCACATTCTGACCAAAATCAATGGTTCGACAAAAGCCGCTGAAATTTTATCGGACATCAAGGAAACAGCACACGAAAAAACTGAGAAGTTGCTTACGTATGGCAAACTGGTTTTGATCATTGGTATTTTACTTTCTGTCTTTCAACAAGTAGTTGGTATAAACGTAGTTCTGTATTACGCTCCGACTATTTTCAAAGGCTTGGGCTTTGGTCACGACGCAGCGATGTGGCAAACCGTCATCATGGGCTTTGTCAACATCATTTTCACCTTGGTTGCCATCTTCACGGTGGACAAGTTTGGTCGTAAACCGTTGTTGATGATTGGTTCCATAGGCATGGCCATCGGCATGTTTGCCATTGGCTTACTGGCTTATTTGCAAATTATCGGCATTAGCACATTGATTTTCATCGTCATCTATACCGCCTCTTTCATGATGTCTTGGGGTCCGATTTGCTGGGTATTGATTTCTGAAATCTTCCCGAATACGATACGAGGCAAAGCAGTAGCCATTGCAGTTGCTGCCCAATGGATCACGAACTTCATCGTTTCTGCGACATTCCCCGTATTGGAACATTTCAGCGTTCCCTTCACTTATTGGTTGTACGGAGTCATGAGCATTTTGTCTGCCATCTTTGTCTGGAAATTGGTTCCAGAAACCAAAGGGAAAACACTGGAAGACATGACCAAGCTATGGTTGAAGAAAAAGTAAACAGGTATAAAAGTAACGAAGAGGGTGTTTTAAGGACACCCTCTTTTTTTTTCATAAACTTTGATTTTCAATTAAATGAGTCAATCATTTGGGATAATCCGGGCAATATTGTATTTTCGCAGTCTATAGTATTTCGAGTAATAGAAGGATTTTTTGAGTTGAGCTGCCCGAAATGGTTTTGACATAGATTTAACCTAACCATCTAATGAAAAATCGATTCGCTTTTTTAAAGAATTTCGCCTTTCGGATTACGTCGATCTATCTTATTTTTGGATTTGCATGGATATTCTTTTCAGACAAATTAATGGATTTCATGTTCAAGGATGTGGAAGAATTAAGCATTGCTCAAACTTACAAAGGGTTCATTTTCATTTTGATTACTGCCTTAATTTTATTTCTCTTTGCAAAAAATCACTCGAAAACAATTAACCATGCCAAAGTTCTTCTGGAAAATAAAATTCAGGATTACAAAGTGTTGTATGAACAGTTCCTGTTTCAAAACAACGAATTAAAAAAAGCCAAGGACAAAGCTCAGGAAAATGAGAATTTTGTCACTAGCATTCTGGAGAATATTCCCGACATGGTTTTCGTGAAGGATGTTCAATCCGGGATTTTTGTCATGGTGAACAAAGCCGTGGAAGATAACATGGGCTGGAAACGTAAGGAATTGATAGGCAAGTGCGAATCTGATTTATTTCCTGAAGAATTGGCTAAAACATTGTTGAGTGAATTTCAGATGGTTCTGGATACCAATATCGTTTTTCAAAAAGAAGAATCGCTACCCACTAAGAACGGTTCTAGAGTTTTCTTCACGAAAAAAGTATCCATTCTAGATATTAATGGACATCCCAAATTTCTTCTAGGTGTTTCCGAAGACATTACGGCCAAAAAAGAGGCTGAAAAAGAACTGATCGAAGCCAAGGAAAGAGCCGAAGAAAGCAGTCGATTGAAAATTGCCTTTCTTCAGAATATCTCTCACGAAATCCGCACACCGATGAATGCGATCTGTGGATTTTCCAGTTTGATGACCGAACCTGATTTAAGTGATGAGCAAAAAGCCAATTACAGCTCCATCGTTCGAAGCAATTGTGACCAATTGCTCACCATCATCACCGATGTGTTGACCATTTCTTCCGTAGAGACCAAACAACTGAAAGTCAATATTCAGGAAGTAAACCTGAATCAACTGATGGATGAATTGACCCACATTTTCAAGTCGACGGCCAAAAGTTTGTCGCTTGGATTTGAAAACAAGACGGACATACCGGCAAGCCAAGCGTACGCACTGACAGACAGAACCAAATTAACACAAATATTATCCAATCTAGTGACCAACGCCCTCAAATTCACAAAAGAGGGTTCCATCGAGATTGGCTGTCGCATCGATCAGAATAATTTAGCTTTTTTTGTAAAAGATACAGGCATCGGTTTCAATCCCGAAATCAAAGACACCATTTTCGAACGGTTCAGACAAGCCAATGATGATATCAATAAGAAATATGGAGGCACCGGTTTGGGTCTAGCTATTTCTAAGGCTTTTGTGGAACTTTTAGGTGGTCAAATTGACGTGGAAACCACACTCGGGAAAGGGTCTGTTTTCCACTTCACGCTGCCCTACCATGCCGCAATCCCCTTGGATTCGGAGCCCAACACACCCTTCACATGGAATCAAGGTTACACTATCTTGGTCGCTGAAGATGAAGACATCAATTTTCTCTTTTTGGAGACGCTGCTCCAACCTATGAACTGGAAGCTGGTTCGGGCCAGAAACGGTCAGGAAGCTGTTGATATGGCGCGAGCCGACCTTTCCATCTGTCTCATATTGATGGATATCCGAATGCCCGTCATGGATGGCTACCAAGCTGCCATCACCATCAAAGAGTTTCGCCCGGATTTGCCAATATTGGCTCAAACGGCCTATGCCAATGATTTTGAAATTGAAAAGTACCGAGTGGTCTTTGATGATTACATGACCAAACCGTTGCGGATTCAGACGTTGAAACAGAAAATCAGTAAGTTTTTGTCTTGAGACTATTCTAGAAGAATTCTCCAGGCCGACAAAGTGACAGGTCCGATTAATCCTGATTCAATCAACGGGCTTTTTTGATCATAGTTCTTCCTAGTTGAAAAGGTTACACGGTCGCCTATTTTGGGTTGACCATTTTTATACCAATCTGGCAAGACTTTAATTACACCCCTTTCATCGTACTGGTTTTCGGATGGCAGAAATTCATCACCGATGAGTCGATTGACCCAAAGATTGGTTACTCGGATGTCCAATTCATTTTCACCTGGCTTGAGCAGGTTGGTGACGTTCAATCGAAAGGGCGGCTTCCAACAAAGACCGGCCGATTTACCATTTACATAAATTTCGGCCACATTTGCCACCTGACCCAAATCGAGTACCAGTTGGTTTCCTTTTAGATCCTTGGTGGTGAGTTGAAACGTACGTTGCCAAGAAGCGGTACCTGAGAAATACTTCACGCCGATTTCCTTCACGGTATGGAGCGACGTAAGCGAATCCAAAATCAACTGTTTGGGAACACCTCCACCTTCCGGAAAATGGACCATCCAATCCTTGCTTAGTTGGTAGATCGGGAGGTTTTTCTTTAGGAGAAGTGGCTCCTGAATTTGCTTGGAATTTGTCGAATTCACAAGCGCATAACTCCCTTTTTTACGAAATAAGCGGTTACCGTTCAGTATCAGCATATCGGAAAGAGTGGTGGTTGAACTGTCTGAAACCGAAACTCCATTTTGATTGGGTGTCGGCAAATTTCCAGGAAATAAATCCGGATTTGCGCTGAAAAAAAGTATTCCGTCCTTTGTCAAACCATCAAAGACCGGTTGAGTTATGGCTTTTCTGAAAACCACGAAACCAGACTCGTAGGGTTGCATTATAAGAGGTATCAACGTTTGCTCATCGTGTTGACGATAGATGTTGATCGGCCTGATTTCACCAGTTTGCGGATCCCACCATTCTGGTTGCATACCCTTCACGCGAAAGCTTGCCATGATGGTATCGTTTCGAAAGCGACCATTGGAAACAAACCAAACATCTTCGGAACCGATTCGGTTATGCAAATAGTTGATTTCAGCATTTGGTACCGATGAAACATACGAGAAATCCGAGGTAAGCTTGACTTCCTCATACAGTCTTTCGTCGGGAACATTGATAAATAGACGACCAACACCATACCGGTAAATGCCGGCCGGCAACTTGTTCCATACGTCCTCAACGATGGCTTTCCACTCTGCCTGTTCTTTTAGTGACAAGTGTCCATACCAATTTGTCGGCTTGATGGCAGAAATCCATAGTCCATCTTCCAGCAAAAGCTTCAATTTCCGTAATACGGGCAACGAGATGGTCTTCATGTTCGGCAAGATAAGAATGCGGTATATCATGCCATCGGGCAGAACAAGAACGCCATTTTTTACTGAAGCCCTTTGCAAAAGGTCATTTCTGTTTAACAATCCAATTGTGTGACCTGAAATCAATGTTGTCGGAATGGGCGAACCCTCACCTGTGAAATAAGCTGCATCCGCCACCAACAAACCACTTTGCAATATATAGTGACATCGACGGACATATTCAAAACAATCGGTAGACTTGCTGAACCACGTGTTGTTGCGGTTGTTTAGAATGCCGCACGAATCCATGACGATTCCAGGTTTTGCTGTAGGATGGGGCTGATGTTCAAAATCGACAGCAACTTTTTGATGCATCCGATTGACAAAGTTCCGATCAAAATATGTTTTCATGTCCGAAGGATTGTCTTCCAGTTTAGTAGATCCAGGATTGTCATATCTTTCGACCAATAGATTCAAGCCCTTCTTTTTCAACATTTCACGAATTCCATCGTAATAGTATTCTTCCAACATTTCGGTCTGAACCCTGTGCAAATCCCAAAGAAAGCGTGCGGTTTCCATGGAAGAATTGACTTGTCGGCCTGTGAATACAAGCAAAAAGGGTTTCAAGTTGTAGCCTGCACGTTTTTGGAATTCAGCCACCATGTCTTCTGTCCAGCCTAGGCTGCCGATGGAACAACTATCGATGGTCAAGCCCTCAAAGCTGCGACCATGAAACGGACGTGTTTGTTCAAAAAGCGGTTCCAGAAACTTTTCAAGATGTTTCTTTATACCATTCGGGTTCAGTTTATCCATCTCCGGAGAATCACTACTATCATGGGCCACATCCTCAGAAACAGAACAACCTATACGAACCACCGTCCAGCTACCCTTCGGCACATTCCAACTCAATCGGCCTTCTGCATCGGTGTGATTGGTTAAATCGACAATGTTGGAAACTATCGTCCTGTTCTCATTGGTAAAAGCCAACACGGCAACTTCCTTATAAAAACCCTGGTTCATCATGGGTCTAGGCAATAAAATGTTGATTTTATCACCACCCTTCACCAAGGTTTCGCTCCAAACAATTTTCTTGGTGGCGTTCTCGGGCATGACCCATTGTCCTTCATCACCCGAGAAATCAGGGTCAACATGCAACATGAATTTTAAATCCAGACGGTCTGCTTGCTCCAGTACATGAACTGCCAGTCCAATCCATTCGGCCGAAAGGTATTGGACGGAACCTTTTGGCACAGAACCAATCTGATTGAACAAAATGCCGCCCCCCAAACCGGTTGCAGCCATAGACTCCAGATCAAGGTTTATACCTTCTCTAGAAACGTTACCGTTCATCCAATGCCAAAACACACGAGGAGCATAGACCGTTTCGGGGCGGTGGAATTGCTGCTCGGAAAGTTGGGCTTGCAATAGGTTGCTGAGCAGTAAAAACAGACAAATCCAGTGTGTTCGCATAACAGACTCAATATACCTTCATTTCCCAAATGCCTGGGCTTCCTTTCAAAATCGAGACTTTAAGAAAGCGAGCTTTTATACCAGGTTTATCGGTATGGGGCGACTGAATGCGTATGTCTGCATGACCTCCACAACGAAACCAACTGGTGCCATCCGTGGAATATTCCAAACGGTAGGCATGACCAGCGGTAGGCATATTGAAATAGAGTTCGGTCTGTTTGATTTTTGTTACTGCACCTAAATCCAGGGTGAAGCTTGCTGCGGAATCATTTGGAGCTGCCATCCAGCGGGTACCGTTGCAAGCATCAAGTGCGTTGGACGGGTCGTAAATTTCCACACGGTACATCAGGGGATCTTTGATGGGTCGGACTTTGTAATCGGGAGCCACGGAAGATGCCGTCGCTTTTTTGCCCAAAGCTAGATTCGGTTTGGATTTACTGGTGCTAAGTGCTCCTACTCCCGTTCTTGTGAGCTTCACAGGTTCGATGGTGCCGTCTGCGTTGAAATGCAGTTCGTCGGCCCAAACCTGACGATTGGTACCACCGATGCCGAATTCAAGGTAGACAAAATAGTATTTGTCGGTGCCGGGTTCGTTAAATACGCAACCATGACCGGGTCCGTAAATATTAGAACTGCGCAAGGTTGTGGCAATGATGTCTTTTTCTGGATAGTCAAAGGGACCGACTGGCGACACCTTGCTGAACACGTAGTCGTACTTGTAGTTTTCATTACCATCCATTGTGTAGAGGTAATAATAAAAACCCTTCCGTTTGAAGACAATCGGTCCTTCAGAGTATCCGCGACGTTTGGTATCCATGATGTGAACGACCGTGTCCAAGGTCATCATGTCCTTGTTCAGTTTGGCTGCACCTCGTTGCGCCCAAAACATATAGGATTGCCCGTTGTCGTCGGTAAAGATTTCAGCATCGATGCCTTTGCTATTTCGAGGGCCTTTCATATAGACCATAGGCTTCGGGGCTTCAGGTCCAGCCAGCGTATCAGCACCTTTTGCCAGGCGGAACGGGCCTTCGGGCGATTTCGAGACGGCTGCATAAATGTTTGTATTCAGCGTCGGGTACAAAAAATACTTGCCTTTGACTTTGATTGTTTTGCTGGGTGCCCAATACAACTGATTTTTCATGGATGGGAACAAAAGACCATTGAAACTCCAATTCACAAAATCCTTGGACTTCCATACCACCGGTGGTCCTGAGCTGGCCAATCCACGGCCGTAACCGTCAGTCGTTGCGTAACAATAATAGGTATCGCCGAATTTCACGATGCTGGGATCGGCAATCATGTCGGGAATGATGGGGTTGAAATTGATTTGAGACTGTAGTGAAAACGGAATCATCGTTAAGACGATCGCCATCATCCGTAAAGTTTTACAAACGCTCATGGTAGGAAATTTTGTTGTTTACAAAGGTAAAAATAATGAATGAAAGTGCTAATTCTCATTGTGATTGTGTTACGTTTAAAGAAATCAAATGCCCAAAATAACTATCTTTGGTGTCGCTTTTGTCCCTAATTTCAGCCCTTAAAACGTTTATGAAGAAGTTTTTCAGTTTACTCCTTTTGTTGAGCAGTTGTTTTCAACTATTCGCCAACGAACCCGACTCAGTCTATCTGTTTTCGTATGCCACCACTAAGAATGCCGGCCACAACGGGCTGCATTTTGCCTGGAGCATGGATGGAAAAAACTGGAAAGCTATTGGTCCTGAATTTGGCTTTGTAAGCTCCGACTTTGGTGCCTGGGGTTCACAAAAACGGATGTTGACACCGTATTTGACCAAAGGGGGTGATGGCCTGTGGCATGCAGTTTGGAGTTTGAACGAAACAGAACCATCGATTGCACATGCGGCATCTGCCGATTTGGTTCACTGGAAACGACAGTCTTACCCAGTGGTTTCCAAGGGCAATTGTGTGAATCCTGAAATCCGTTTTGACGGGAATTCACAGCAATTTGCATTGACTTGGGAAAACAGCGCAGACAAAAAAATAGTTGGTTGCGAAACCAACGATTTCAAAACATATACCCCCTCCCATTCCATCAATATGACTGACCGTAAGAACGACCGCCAGACAGTGGAATTGCCCGAAGGCACTTCCACAGGCTTGGTTCATAGGGTTGCCTGGTCGCAGGTATCTTTGCTCCTCAAAACAGTCGAATCGAAACGTTATTGGGAAACATTAAATGCTGAACGCACCACTGACGATGCCGTTCGTTTCGCCAATTTGCGACCGCTGGAAGTCGGACTTCACATTCAAACAGGTTCCTCCAAATCCATCAGCGATCTGCTCACCGGGGTATTCTTTGAGGACATCAATTATTCGGCAGACGGTGGCTTATACGCCGAACTGATTGAGAATAGGGATTTTGAGTATACGTTGAGCGATAAAGACGGTCGTGACAAAAAATGGATCAGCTCACATTCGTGGAGTCTGGAAGGATCAGGCAGCACATTCACCATCGATACGGTTTCGCCCATTCATTCGAACAACCCGCATTTTGCAGTGCTTAATACGACCCAAGTGGGTGCCGGTTTGGTAAACAGCGGATGGGAAGGCATTGTCCTGAAAAAAGGGGAAAAATACGATTTGTCGCTTTTTGCCAAGCAATTGAGCGGTAAGAGTGGTGGCGTATCGGTGAGTTTGATCGGTAAAGACGGTTCGGTGCTCGCACAAACATCGACTGGTGGTTTCAGCCAAGCTTGGAAAAAATGGAACTTTGTTTTGACTTCGAATGCGGATGTAACGGATGCCAAATTAAGGATCAAACCGTTGGCAACCGGTGTTTTGGCACTGGATATGATATCGTTGTTCCCGCAGAACACGTTCATGGGGCGCAAAAACGGACTCCGCAAGGATTTAGCAGAAGTGATTGCCGACATTCATCCCAAATTCATCCGCTTCCCGGGCGGTTGCGTTTCGCATGGAGACGGATTGGACAACATTTACCGCTGGAAAAACACCATCGGTCCATTGGAAGCCCGCAAACCAATGCGCAACATCTGGAATTACCATCAAACCTTGGGTCTGGGTTATCAGGAATTCTTCCAATATTGTGAAGACATTGGTGCTCAGCCATTGCCTGTCATTGCCGCTGGAGTGCCCTGCCAGAATTCGCATAATGGCGGTCCCGGCCAACAAGGTGGTATTCCCATGTGCGACATGAACCAGTATGTTCAAGACATTCTAGATTTGGTCGAATGGGCCAATGGCGATGCGAAAACTACGAAATGGGGCAAGATCCGCGCCCAAAACGGACATCCGAAACCCTTCAATCTGAAATACGTCGGCATCGGCAACGAAGACCTCATCACCGATATTTTTGAGGAACGCTTCACGATGATTTTCAAAGCAATGAAGGAAAAGCATCCTGAAATCACAGTTATCGGCACGGTCGGACCTTTTTATGAAGGAACCGATTACGATGAAGGTTGGGCATTGGCCAGCAAGTTGCAGGTGCCCATGGTGGACGAGCATTATTACGAGTCTCCGGGCTGGTTCATCAACCATCAGGATTTCTACGACAAGTACGATCGAACCAAATCCAAAGTATACTTGGGCGAATATGCTGCTCACCTGCCAGGCAGGCCTAACAACTTGGAAACGGCTTTGGCTGAAGCGCTCTACATGACTACGTTGGAACGCAACGGCGATGTGGTGAGTATGGCTTCTTATGCCCCGATGCTAGCCAAGGAAGGCAATACCCAATGGACTCCGGACATGATTTATTTCAACAATTCGGAAGTGAAACCAACGACGGGGTATCAGGTGCAGAAACTTTATGGGCAGAATTCGGGAGACCAGTATGTTACCAACAACCTTTCGGTACCATCCAGTGATGAGAAAGTGCTCAAGCGTATTGCAACATCGGTGGTTCGAGACAGCAAGACAGGAGATTTGATCGTAAAAATGGTCAATTTGTTGCCGATCAGTGTCAAGATTCAGGTAACGTTGGATGCGTTCGGGAACTTAGCAGCACAAGCTGAGCGGACCGTGTTGACGGGCAAACCGGATGGACGGAATTTGAAACCGGTGGTTGATAACATTGTAACAGGCCCGAATTTTCCATGCGAACTACCTGCCTATTCTTTCACCCTCATCCGTCTGAAGCAAATCGTCAACTAAGTTTTACAATCATCAAAATTGAAGTTGAACTTAATGCGCATCAATGAACCGTTCCATGCGATTTACGAACTCATCCGGGCATTCCATGGCCGTGAAGTGACCGGCATCCTGAATCATTTCGATGCGTGATTCCTTGCAGAGTGCAGCCATCTTTTGCATGGAACGCTTGCTGCCCTTGGAGTCATATTGACCAATGAGGAACAGCACGGGGGGATGCGTCTTTTGTTTGGACAGCAGACTGTCCGCCTGTGCACCAATGAAGGCGTCGGTTTCCGGATGCGTCCATTGCCAGGCATGCCAATCATCGATCATGTGGTTCAGTTCCCTTTTAATACTGCGGTAGTGCTTGCCACTGATGCTTTTCATGGCTCCTTTCCATTCCATCTTCAAGGTGTCCATGCCCCTTTTCATATTCTTGTCCACTTCCTGACGTTTCAGAGTGAATATCGTGTCGTTGTAAATTTTCAACAATTGCTTGGGTGCTTTACTGCGGTCGGGAAAAGCACTAATGGCACCAGAAGTGATGGTAGCCGTCAAAACGCGTTCTGGATACAAAGCTACAAAATCGGCCAAGGTCATTCCTCCCAGGGAAAGGCCTGCCAGGTGGGCCTTCTTGATACCCAACCCATCCATGAAATTGCAAAGATCGTCCGCTTGCAGAAACCCAAATCCGACTTCAGGCATGTCCGATTTTCCATAACCGCGCAAATCGTAACGAATGACTCTGTATTTTTTAGCCAACTTATAAAACACATCGTCCCACATCCGGCAATCCACCGAATGCTCGTGGAGCAGAATCACGGATTCGCCCTGTCCTAGTTCTTCGTAATACAGTTTGGCAGTTGAGTGTTTGGGAGAAAGCGTATATACACCCGAAAGGGCATTTTTTGTGACGGTCGGAACCGCAATATAACCAGATTTGGGTGTTGGTTTGCAAGCGGTCGTTAATACCAGCAAAACCAAAAGGCAGAATCGAACACGTTTCATTTTATAAAATATAGGTTTCTAAAAGAAGCAGCTCACTAGAAGTGCTTATAACGGTAGCATCCAATGTTGCGGGCAACAAAACTGTTTCGCCTTGTTTGATGTCCAGGAATTGGTCGTCTCCGTACTGAACCTGCCCCTCCCCTTTCATACATACATAAATGACAAAACTGTCAAAGCCCTCGTAGCTTCTGTCCATTTCCAACGTTTCAATCATGGGGACCTGTGTGGGGCCGTCTTTCATCCTAACAGTTTCAAAGCCCGATTCGTCCGCTTTAAGGTGGATACGGTTGGTGTTAAAATAGGCACAGGACACCAACGGGGTCAAATCATTTTCAAGCGCTTGATAGCTGGTTTTGAGGTTGTCATAGAGTTTATAATCGATGGCTTCCTTGGCTAGTTCCGTATGCAATTCCCTGCCATTGCCCTGAGCATCCTTGCGGTTGTAATCGTACAAACGGTAGGTGATGTTGGAGCTTTGTTGAATCTCAGCGATGAAAATACCAGCTCCGATGGCATGTACACGGCCAGCAGGTAAGAAAAACACATCACTGGGTTTCGCTTCGTGTGTCTGAAGCACTTCTTCGATGGTGTTATTTGCTATCCGACGGCTATACTCGTCTGCATCGATTTGCTTTGAGAAACCTGAAATCAGCTTTGATCCTGGCTTGGAGTCTATAACATACCACATTTCGGTCTTTCCGAAGGAATTGTGCCGCTCACGGGCCAGTTGATCGTTCGGATGCACTTGAATGGACAGATTGTCCTGGGCATCGATAAATTTGACCAACAAAGGAAATTCCATGCCGAACCGTTTGTAAATCTTCTTTCCAAGCAACGCTTCCGGAGCGAGTTCCATCAGTTCAGTCAGGGTCTTGCCTTTAAGCGGCCCGTTTGCAACGACTGAAACCGACCCAGGCACCTGCGACAACTCCCAACTTTCGCCGATACCAGATTCTTTGACGTCCAATTGCTTGAAACGGCATATTTCGGAACCACCCCAAAGAATTTTCTTCAGAATGGGTTCAAATTTGAGGGGATACAATTTCATAGAGTTGTTTAAACGATGGGAACAAAGATAAAGGTTTCAACCCAAAAGAAATCAAAATCGCAAGCCGAAACTGCAAGAGCCTGGCGAAACTTGCCCGTACCATTCGGGTGAACGCGTCGACGGAGACTCAAAACCGCGTTCATTAACCTGAAGATAGTATTCGTACGCCTTTTTAGCTCGAACAGGTTGCGTCCAGATTTGTGTTTCGGTAATAACGGTATTGAGGGCAAAATTGAAAACGCCTTCACCAAAGGAACGTTTGAACCCGATCCAGGTGATGAGTCCGCTAGCCAGATTGACGGCACCAGAAAGCGCATGCACTTGCCAGCCTTTGCCTGCATCGGCAATTTCAGCCTGTCTTTTCAAATAGGCTTCTCCTTGGGTCAAGAGTTGTTGCTTTTCAATAAAAGAGAGTTTCGCGATGGAATCCGTTCCAATGGGATGGAAATCTGTTTTTACCGGCGTAATCAGTTGGTTGGCAACCCCTAAAAGAGTCGTTCCTGCTCCAACTATCATATCCTGCCGGGTTGATTTATCAGTTGTGAGAATGGCAACTCCACCCTGCCCGACCGTTGCAACGGCATACAAGGCCGTCCACGTTTTCCACCAAGTGGTGTTGGCATGTTCGTTGGCACGAAGCGTCGTCTGAAGACGTGTCAGCTGTTCACCAAGTCGACTATCCGCTGTCGTATCTTTCTCATTGGCGAAAGCTACCGTCACGAGCAGCAAGCAGTATATTGCCAGTACCAACCGTCTATTCATTGGTGCTGCTGCCAATCAACTTCGATTCCTTCAAGAACATGGAGACAAAGATGACTAGGAACAACAGCCCAAGCATGACCAACAGCGGTATCTGCATCGATCCCGTTTTCGGATCCTTAAAAGCGTCCATTCCAAAAATCATGGCAATGCCCGAAATCTGCCCCATTAGCAGTAAAAAGCCGTTGGAAGTGCCTTCCGAAACCGGGTAAGTGACTTCTGCCCCATATTGAAAACCGATGGGGCCTGAGCTCAATAGGAAAAAACCAAGGGTGGCACCGGAAAACATCAGTACCCAATAACTGGTGGCGAAGGCAATGCCAGCCAAACCAAGGGTTGCCCCCGCGATGGCCACAACGATGAAGGGTTTCCGTTTTTTGAAGTAATCAGACAAAACGGGCATGATGAAAGCTCCCATGATGCCGGCCATGATCATGATGCCACCTGCCGTTCCGGCTTCCACCGCTGTGAAACCGCGCGGTTCCAAAATAGCCTCAATCCAAGTGGTGACACTGTTGAAGATACCCAGACCGATAAAAAAGATGATCATCAGAATATTGAAATCGCGGAACTTGAAGATGGTTTTCAAACCGTCGATAACGAGTGCGCGTTCTTCCTGATCGGGCCTGCAAGGAGGCGTCGGAGGGTTCTCCCGAACAAAGAAAAGAAATGCAAGACTAGCTACAACAGCAAAAATACCATAATAATACAAAGTAGCAGAAATACCAATTTTGCCAGCCAGATACGGTGTCACAACCATGCCGGCAAAAATCCCGATGTACATGGAAAGCGTGCCCAAACCCGATGCCGTGGCCCGTTCACTGATGGGGAACCAACGCGCTGCCAACTTGGTTATCGCGTTCAGCAGAAAGGGCTGCCCAATGGCAATACCGATTTGAGAGAGTAAAATGGAGGTGTAATCTTCTGTGATCAAGCCGCGCATCAGGCCAAAAAGACCGGTCAGCAGGGCGCCGATGCCGATTCCGACACGAATGCCGTACTTGTCGATGATCCAAGATGCCGGTATCGAAAAAACGATGAACACCAGCATGAAACACATGGAAAGAATGCCGATTTGCAACTCAGATACATTGAGCATCTTCGCCACGTCATTGGTGATGGGTGCAAACGTAATCCACAACAGTTGATTGGCAGCGACGATGAGCATGAACACACTCAGCACTACCCAACGATACTTATAAACTCTGATTTTGTTTTCCACGGTCTCCTCTAGTTAAGTTCCCGCAAAAGTCTGCATCTTTTTTGGAAAAAGCAAGAAAAAGTAAGAGCACTACATTATTAATCTGTGTGAAAATGATTATACTTAATATCTTTTTTCATTTTTAGTTCTATTTTTGCATTTACAACACAGTATATTTTTTTTATAATTGCTCTTACAAAACAACAAAGCAACATGAATACAAAACTCTACAGTTTAACACTGGTACTTATTTGTTTTTCTTTATTATCACAAGCCCAATCCAAAAAATACGACCAAACCGGAAATGTAATCGAAGGTATGGCTCGAGTTGCTTTAGCAAATAAACTAGGTTACATTGATGCACAAGGCAATGAAATAGTGGCTCCTAAATACGACAACGGTACCGATTTCAATGAGGGTATAGCCATGGTTTTTTTGGACAAGAAAATAGGATACATCGATAAGACTGGCAAAGAAATCGTCCCTCCAAAATACGAAAACGGCGGCGTTTTTAAAGAAGGTTTTGCCAGAGTCGTGATGAATGGAAAAATGGGGTTCATCGATAAAACTGGTAAAGAGGTCACAGGTTTTGATTTTGATCAGGCAGGAGATTTTAGCGGAGGTTTTGCGGTTATCGTTATTAACAAGAAATTTGGATTTATTGACAATACAGGCAAAACGATTGCCCTTCCGATGTTTGAAGACTTAGGTAATTTTGATGGAGATTATGCTCGGTATAAATTTAATGGTAAGACTGCACTTATCAATAAAAGTGGAAAACAGGTGACTAAGTATTACGACAAGATCGACGATTTCAAAAATTCATACGCCTTGGTCGAGTTAGACGAAAAATTTGGATGTATCGATCATACCGGTATAGAAATCGTACCAACAAAATATACAAAGGTGTCTAGAAGCAAAGAAGGTAATTTCCTTGCATTCAACTATGATGAAGGATATTTATACGATCAAACTGGATTAATGTTTGCAACAACTGAAGGTTTTACTGATGGCATATCCATTGTAAAGAAAAAAGGGATGAAGAATATTCAGGGTTCAGCAGTTGTAAAATATGGGTTAATTAAGGATGATGGATCACTTTTGCTTCCCATTGAATATGATGGAATTAAAGAATTTACGAATGGGTTCGCAGCAGTAGACACTGGTGGAACAAGGCATCTAGGATTGTTGAACGGAGGGAAGTGGGGATTTGTAGATAAAACTGGAAAAATTGTCGTACCCATCAACTTTGACAACGTCGAACCTTTTCAAGAAGGCTTTGCAGCGTTCAACAATGGTGGAAAACATGGATTGCTTGACAACAGCATCGAAGGTGGAAAGTGGGGATTTGTAAATACGGCAGGAAAGGAAGTAATCCCCGCTCAGTTCGATTTCGCCACGAGTTTCAACAATGGACTCGCCTCCGTCAATATTGGTGGCAAAATGGGATCAATGGCTCAAATGGAAGGTGGAAAGTGGGGATTCATCAACACATCAGGAAAGTTCATTATTCCCGCGGAATACGAATCGGTGGGCGAGTTCTCTAATAATTTGGTCAAAGCAAAGAAAAACGGCTGTTGGGGCTTCATTGATGTTTCGAACAACGTTGTTATTCCTTTCAAATTCGAATCCATCAGCGATCAATTCAATGCAGGCATTGTTGTGGTAGAACGTGTTGAGAAAAATGCGAATGGTGAACATTTACCTGGGAAATACGCCTTGATTGACAAAACTGGAAAAGAAATAACAACGTATAAATACGACTTTCTGAGTGACGTGATAAACGACCACATTTGCGCGAATATTGGAGGCAAGAGCAATGGGTTCCGTGTTTTTGGAGGCAAATGGGGCTTCCTGAACGTACAAGGTATCGAAATCACACCATTCAAGTACGATAAAGTGAGAGAATACAAAACAAGTGGACTCGCGATGGTGAATATCGGAGGAAGCTATCCAGAAATGGGTGATTTCACTGGGGGTAAATGGGGTTACGTTGATGCATCCGGTAAAGAGGTCTTACCAGCCATGTACGACTCACTTGGTTATTTGCGGAGTGACGGCACCATCCAAGTAACCTTGAATGGTGAATCCTACTTAGTTAATTTAAAAAACGAACGAGTAACCAACTAAACTATTCAGCTTTTATAGCCTCCAGTTCCATCGTAGCCTTTTCCCACTCGGTCATTTTTTCATCCAAATCCTTTTTGGATTTCTGATGCAACTGAACCAGCGCCATATTGGATGCGCCTTCGGGGGTGGCCAACATCGCCAACGTTTGAACAACCTGTTTATCAAGCGTTTCAATCTGTTTTTCACATTCCTCGACTTGCTTTTCAAGCCGTTTCACCTGCTTGTTGAACTCCTTGCGTGCTTCGTAGGAAAGCTTATTTTCGGAAGGTGCTTTTGCGCCAGCTTCGGACTGTACGACAGCCTGCTTTTCGATTTCCTTCAAACTGTCCATCTTTTTCTTCTCGAGGAAGTACTGAATGCCGCCCAAATGCTCCGTCACTTTACCACCGCCGAACTCATATACCTTTTCCACCAAACCATCCATGAATTCACGGTCGTGCGAAACCACTATCACTGTTCCATCGAACTCTTTGATGGCCTTTTTCAACACATCTTTTGAACGCATGTCCAAGTGGTTGGTCGGTTCATCAAGCACCAGCAAGTTCACCGGTTCGAGCAGCAAACGAATCATGGCCAAACGGCTGCGTTCGCCCCCTGAAAGCACTTTCACTTTTTTGTCCGAAGCCTCACCGCCAAACATGAAGGCACCGAGAATATCGCGAATTTTGGTACGAACATCCCCTACTGCCACTCGGTCGATGGTATCAAAAACAGTCAAGTTTTCGTCCAGCAAACTAGCCTGATTCTGTGCAAAATAGCCAATCTTGACATTGTGCCCCAATTGCAGTGTGCCCGTATGGTGAATTTCACCCAAAATGCATTTCACGAGCGTGGATTTGCCTTCGCCGTTCTTGCCGACAAAAGCCACTTTATCGCCTCGATTGATGGTGAGCGTCACATGCTTGATGACTGTGTGGTGTCCGTAATCCTTGCGCAAATCTTCCATAATGACCGGAAAACTGCCTGAGCGGGGCGCGGGCGGAAATTTAAGGCTCAAGGATGAATTGTCCTCGTCGTCCACTTCCAACCGCTCCACTTTATCCAACTGCTTGATGCGCGATTGCACCTGCACGGATTTGGTTGCCTTGTAGCGGAACCGTTCGATAAAGTCCTCGGTATCCGCAATCATTTTCTGCTGGTTCTCGTAGGCCCGCATCTGCTGTTCGCGGTGTTCCTTGCGGAGTTCCAAATATTGGTAATAAGGTACCTTGTAGTCGTAAATTTTACCCAGCGAAATCTCGATGGTCCGTGTGGTCACCGCATTGATGAACGCCCTGTCGTGCGAAACCAGAATCACAGCATTGGCATGGTTGGCCAAAAAGTTTTCCAGCCACTGAATCGACTCGATGTCCAAGTGATTGGTCGGTTCATCCAGCAACAAAACGTCCGGCCGTTGCAGCAACAACTTGGCCAGCTCGATACGCATGCGCCAACCGCCACTGAATTCTTCTGTTTTCCGGTCGAAATCGGTCTTGACGAAACCTAGGCCAAAGAGCGTTTTCTCGACGTTGGCTTTGTAATTGTTCACATCCGACATGGCCAAAAATTCACTCTTGTGGGTCAGGTCTTCAATGAGTTTGTGATACGAATCGGATTCATAATCCTCGCGTTCAGCCAATGCCAAATTGATGTTTTCAATTTCCTCTTGCATTTGAAAAATATGGCTGAATGCGGTCTCGGCTTCCTCCTGTACGGTTCGGCCATCGTTGTGAATCATGTGTTGAGGCAAATAACCGATGGTCACATCCTTAGGCACCGTCACGATTCCGCGCGTCGCTGCCTGCTCTCCGGCAAAGATCTTCAACATGGTCGATTTCCCAGCTCCGTTTTTTCCCACCAGTGCTATGCGGTCTTTTTTATTCACCACATACGACACGGAATCAAACAGCGTAAACCCGCCGAACTCAACCGTTAAACCATCAACCGAAATCATTGCAGTACCTATTTAGAATGGAGTGCAAAGGTACTACTTTTTAAAGGCAAATCCAGTGCAAATTTTCCCTGCCAATTTACCTCACACGTTCCATTGTTTTACCATCTAAAGTCATAATCCATATAAACCCGATTTTTTTTTACGAAATAGATTGACCTTATATATGTTTATGACAAGGTATCAGGCTTCATAATATGTAAGGTTTAAGGATTCAATATCACGGCAAAAGACGTTCCAATCTATTACCATCAAGTGTTTCAATTTTGATGTACCCAAAATTCTTTGCAAAGTATAGTGTCTTGAAAACTGCTTTAGTTGAGGCATCAGGAGTCAATTTCAACACATCATTATAATGTACTCCCAATACTGAAGCTGTATCCAGATGAATCGAATCGCTCATAAATACTCTTTTTGAATAAATGTCAAACTCATTTACACCAACGTAGAATTTTCTATAAGACGAATAATTAATACCTTTTATAATATTACTTGTTCTAATTATATACACATTAAGATACCGGAAGCCTTTTACATTAATAAATCTCAAATCCGATTCGCCTTGAATACCGGGAGCTAAACCGTCGGGTGAGAATAGGTCATAGTTAGGGAGGATTCTGGTTTTAACTGGGATCTTAATTGTATCTGATCCGTTATATATAAAACTAACCGTATCTACGTATTCTATAGGATTTCCATCAAATACAAGCGTATCTGAGTCATAGTATAAATAACTTAAGTCATCACTCGTGAATTGTATAGTTTCTTCAACAGGTGTTTCAATTCCTAAGCAAGAAATCATAGATACGCAAAGAAATATTGAAAAAAAATGTTTTAAGTATCTCATGGTTTTAATTCTTAATTTCTGCTTTAAACTTGCTACCGAGCTTAACTTCAAAACCTGGACCTAAATATATTTTCTCACCAGCAACAAATTTAATATCCGAATTGTTTTGAATTATTACATTCCCCAAATCTCCTGATGTAACATTGTTACCAGCAGAAAAAGTTTTGTATGCTTCATATCTTTTTGTCGCATAGGAGAATGTTTTATTTTGTAAAAATTCATCCTCTTTTGTTATTTGAGATATCAACCAATCATGCATTCTGTCAGTAAAAGATTCCGGTTTAGTTAAATGAGGCAAATTGTCGTCTTCAACATACATCGCATCAAAGTAAATTGGACCAATTTCCCAAGGGAAATAATTATCAACCTCGAGTTCATAATTATTAAAGTGAAAACGTGCTCGAATATTTTCATTTGGTCCAGCTATTAAATTCAATGCACTACTTGTAGGGATAAAACACTCAGAGCCGGAATAATTTAAATCGACTCCTATTTCTTCTTTTATTGGATTTAGAAGGTCGGTCATAAGTTGATAACTGCCACCGGATGCTCCATCATAAGCCTGATATTCACCATAACTTAGAGATATATTTGTTAAATTTGTGTCGGAAAAATAAGGTAGGAACTTTCTTTCTCCCAATAATGTATAAGCTTGCCCAAAAGTAGCATCCAAATCCAATATCAAATTTGGCAGGGGATCTCCTCCAGTAAGTGCAGACATTTTTATTTTAATATCGGCCTTTTCCGCAATTCCATCATAATCAATATATTTAAAAGGAGTATTAACTGCGTGTCCAGATTGTGGTATACCTGTTCCACTACCACAAGATAATGCAATATTCTTGCATTTTTGTGGAAAACCTGTAGGTGTTAAAGAATTAAGCTCGTTAAAGAAGATATCGTGAAGTGCATCGCTTGCGAATTTTAGAAGACCATAGCCTGTTAGTATCCTCGTTCCATAGTGATAAATTAACATCTGTTTAGCGGCATCACAATCTAAAAGATTGAAAATTGGTTTGAGTTTGTCGTAAAGCATATCTTTAATAAAAAAGGAACTGTTGCACGACTTTTTTAGTTGATTTAGTAGAAGTTGCGCACTCATAGGGTAATAGGCACCCATATGTGGAGTATCTAAAGATACAAATAACCTTGTGTGGTGATTTACATTGTTATGTTCCATTTCTGCAAGTGCATATCTTGCAACTAGCCCTCCCATGCTTGCTCCGATAAGAACCAAGTCTTCGTTTGTATCTTCTTTAATTGTGTTGATTCCTGATATAAGTGATTCTAGTAACTTGCCATTCGCTTGTATTTTAATATTTGCATCTTTAAAGTTTAGGATAATAATATCATAATTATAACTTCTAAGATCGTTTAAAATATTTTGATTATTTCCAAATTCATATATTTTAGTAAAATCATTCATATTATTTGGGTCGAAGCCTTCAACTAAGATCAAGGGTTTTCGAATATTTCCTGAAGGATTATTTGTACCAAAATATATCCTATAAGAACCACTAATCGGTTGACCATTATAATTGGTGGATATATTATATGGTCCAGATAAATCTAATAATTCAGTGGGTGGTGCAATTCTTAAGAATATTGGATTTTGAACGAACAATTGCGACATGCATTTATAGGTTCCAGTACTGGTATATTCCTCAATACTAATACTCTTGACTCCTGTATTAAAATAAGTAATTTCTTTTTCCTCATTACTACTAATCTTTATAGGGCCGCCGCCGTCATCAAAATCCACCAGCAAAGAATCAATATTCTCATCTGGTTCAATAATATTGAATAAATCCGAAAAGAGGAATTTTACATTGCCGGTTTTAGCCGTATCTATTAAAGCTGATCCACTAAAACATCTTAAAGTTTGATATGGCGATTCTGAAGTGTTGCTTCCGTCAATAAGTTTGTTATCATTAATTACAAGTAGGTTATTAGTAAACGCATCTAGCTTAATACTATCGCATTTTCTGTTTATTATGCCTATAGGAATCAAATCAAGAGCCCCTATTGAATCAATAGAATCAAATAGGTCCGTTGGTTGTATTAAGCTTGTTTGTTTTACGCTAGAAATGTACAATTCTCTATAGAGATTCATCCACTTGTGTGAATTTGAACATACAGTATCGTTGACTCCGTTAAATCTAGTATAAAGATCATAATTATAAAACAAGTTGTACAAGATGCCCGATGTTAATCTCGTCGTATCTAGCTCAGAAATGAAGCTTTCTTTTGTAATACATTGAGGAAATATTCTAATTAACATAACAGTTAATAGAATGCATACTAAAAATGCTTTTTTCATATTCTTGTATTATTTAACATATTCAAATAATCTAAAATACTAGTATGACAATATCATTCGCTTGGAATCCAATTCCGTGTCATTAACAATTAGGATGTATGTATAAATCCCCGGTGTCAATTCGGATTTTTCAATTGTTATTTCACCATTACCTGTTTTGGGTTCTATATAGTACTCCCGTTCTTTCAGACCACCGGGCTTCGTTTTCAAGTTTAGTTCGTAGCCATTGTAAACCACTCTTTGTGTCCGTATCGGAAGCTGTCAAGGCCGACCTTCAGGTCGCTTGTCACAGCCTTGACGGGTTCTGGGACGGGCGCTATCTTTGTGCGCAATGGAAACGGGCTATGCGGCATATTCGTACCATTCAAAGGGTGGTTTTCCATCCAAACTGCTGTGTGGCCGTCTGTTGTTGTAATAGTTGATGAACTTTTTGGCACCCTTACGAAACATCTTTCCGTTGTCAGCCGGACAAATATAGACATAATCCTGCTTGAGTGTACGCCAGAACCTTTCGATCCAAATATTGTCAAGAGCCCTGCCTTTTCCGTCCATGCTGATGGTGATATCCTGCTTTTCAAGATACTCGACCCAGCTAGGACAAGTGAATTGCGATCCTTGATCAGAGTTTACGATCTCCGGCTTACCATGATCACAGATTGCTTTACGAAGCACTTTCAGGCTGTTCTCGGCATCCAACGTGTTGGATATGTCCCAGCCAACGATATACCGACTATACACGTCAATGATGGCCGTCAGATATAAGAACCCATGTTTCATGGGGATGTATGTCAAATCTATGCACCAAACCTGGTTTGAATGAGTAACCTCCAATCCACGAAGCCTGTACGGCTTTACATACTTGGCTGCACCAAGCTTGCTCAGGTTGCGCCTGGGATAAAGTGCCATGATGCCCATCCTGCGGAGCAAACGTCTGACACGTTTCGGCCCTGCAACGATTCCAAGGATTCTCAGGAAATCAACCATCCCCGAAACGCCTTTCGTGGGATGTTCCAAGAACTCCTCGTCCATGGTGCGCATCAGTTCGAGGTTCTCGGGTTTCTCGCCCACAGGCTGGTAATAAAGCATGCTGCGGTTCAAGCCCAGAAGCTCGCATTGCCTGCGCTGGCTTATGTTTGGTCTCGGAGATACTATTTTTTTGAGGACTTCAGTATCCCCAGTTGCTCTGAGGCCCTCTTGCAAAAATCGACTTCGACCTCCAGGCGCCCAATCTTCTCGTAGAGGGCTTTCTCACGAAGGGCGGCTTCCTCGTCGGGAGCTTTTGTTGAAAAGATCTCCGCTCCTCGAGATAAGAACTCCCGCTTCCAGTTGGAGATCATCTGTGGGTGGACGTCGAAGCGTTTGGCAAGTTCGCTAAGCGTTTGAACTTCCTTGATCGCCTCGATGGCCACCTGGGCTTTGAAGGCTGCTGTGTGTTTCTTTCTTGTTGTCATGATGGGTAAAATTAATAGTTTTTATTAAGCTTACCCAGTGGTATGATTTTTCGGGAGTATTATA
>Ga0302293_10000409_pt1 | contig 22994 bp, 17 predicted proteins | sample III_Fen_N2_2_FD_198758 | JGI IMG/M metagenome (GOLD analysis project Ga0302293, IMG submission 198758) | Peat permafrost microbial communities from Stordalen Mire near Abisko, Sweden - III_Fen_N2_2 | ecosystem: Environmental > Terrestrial > Soil > Wetlands > Permafrost | place: Sweden: Abisko...
ACAGCCGGATAGTTTTCAATGTCAATTTTGAGGCTTGGGAAAGTGGTAATGATGTACAGATCTGCAAAATTGTAGGAGTATCGGGAGATATCTCGCCCGCGTAAAATCGGTCGTATAATTTCGGCAGATTTCGGATCTTCAGCAATTAGCTCATCTCGTTTTTTTCCGTCAATGATAAAAGCTTCGTTGTAGCCAGTAAGAATACCTCTATTGATCTTAATATCCCAATCCTTCAATGGTACACCAATTGCCTCAATTTTTGCCTTGATGCGTTGTTCTATTTCACTCAAAATAATCCAACTATCAGCTGAGTTATACGCTATTTCTGTTACATTGTCATGGATGTAATCTGCCAATTTCTTCAATACCTTTTCTTTTACAATGCAGGCTTTGGTTTGCTGTTGGTTTTTGCTTTTCGAAAACAGTAAAATGTTGGTATCAACCGTAGCAGATTCAAAGATTTTCTGCCCAGCAAAATCAACCAATAACAGCGGATTGGTATTTTCAGCAAAAAACTTCCGCGTACTTTCACCGTAACCTGCCCGCATCCATTTATTCGACGTAATGAAACACAGATGTCCGTTTTTCTTCAATAATTGCCAGCCCCGTTCGTAAAACAATCCATAAATATCGCCGGAGTTAGCGAACGACGAATACAGCGATTTGTCGTATAGTTTATTGTGCTTAATAACATTGCCTTTATCGTCTTTGCCGTCGGTTGACAGCGAAAAATAAGGCGGATTCCCAATCACAATATCAAACCCGTTTTCCAAACCAAACATCCAGTCCAGATCAAAAAACGCTGCGCTTTCATTCTGATCGTATGGGTTCCATTTAGCCAGGTTTTTGGCGTCTTCGGTTGCAAACTCACTGTTTTCCTGCAATAAATCGGAGAGTTCTTCACGCAATTGATCATCCCGCTTGCGCAGATCAGTTTTAACCGCTGCACTAGGAGCATAAAAGTGTTTTTTTCGCACTCCAAGCAATTCTTGTTTTTTCTCAAAAATGTCCATGTTTTCCAATGAAAACTGTCCTTTGGTCGGTCGTCTTCCGGGCGAAAGCAAGGTATTGGCCGCCACAAACTTTGTTTCAAGATTCGGTAACGATCGGATTCCGTAGTTTTCTTCATCCGGATTAAACTGATCTTCGTCAACAATCAGCGAAATGAAAAAGCGCAGTTTACTGATTTGCGTAGCAATGGGCTGAATGTCGATACCGTAAATGCATTCTTCAATGAGGTGCAGTTTTCGTGCGTAATTTTTCCGTTTGTTCTTGGTGTCAGACTGATCACTTTCCTGATCCAATTTCTGAAACACCCGCATCATTTTATTCAGAATACCCATCGGAAAGGCACCCGAACCACAGGCCGGATCGAGAATCTTGACCTTTCGAAGGGTTGTCGATAGTTCATCGCGCAACTCGTCATTTTGTTGAAAAGCTTCTGGTAGTGGATCTTTTTCAAACAGTTCACGGATCAGTTCGGGGTCAACTTCAGGCAAGTTGTGCTGTAGGTAAGCAACCAGACTTTCATCCACCATATAGCTTACAATTTCGCGTGGGGTGTAAAACGAACCCGATTGTTTGCGGGCACTGTCACGGGTTTCTTTGTTGAATGCCCCCAGTAGATTTTCGAATACATTGCCCAGTAGTTCGGGATCTAACGCCACCTGCACTTCGTTCGGATCATTTTCTTCTACCGTAAAATTGTACTGCTCAAGAATAGGAATGATTCCTTTGTTCTTGTCGAAGAAAACGCAATTGGGAATAAAGGCCCGGTGCTTGAAATTGCCATTGGCGGCTTTTTTGTGGTTACGGCTAAATCCGTCGAGGTAGATCTTTTTTCCGTCTGAATTCACCTTGTCGAGGCATTCAAACAATCCTCCGTTTAGAAAAGGAACTTCGTTGAACAAACCAAGCACTTCTTCTTCCGGAATGCTGAATAATTCGGCATAGCGGTAAAGTGTTTTGAGGTCGTCTTTTTTCTCCAGTTTCGCAAATGCCCGTTCGTCGATGGTTTTATTGAGCGTAGCAAAGAAGAGGTTTTGCAAAATGGCGTTGTAGTAGCTGCCGTCCGTTCTGCTTTCCGGATCAAAACCGTTTAAAACCGTTGACAACTTTTCCGTGTTGAACAGCACATCGGGCACCAGTTTTTTCTGTTTGATGAACCAAACAAACAACAAACGTGTGGTGAGCCGAATGACCTGAACTTCCAGTTTTTCCCTGTCGTCTTCAGCAATAGTGGTGTCGTTTGGATAAGTTATCCCGACCTCATCCGACACTGTCCACTGAAACCATTCAAACAAACGGTTGTAAAAATCTTTGGTGAGTTTCTCCACCGAAAATGCCTCCTGAATGGTTTCCAGGTTAGAAAAGGCACAATTACCGATGCGGTCGTTGAAGGTTCTGTTGGTCTCTGCCGGATCTACAAAGTAGGTGTAACGCTTCCAGGGCGAATACCGGTTGACGCCTTTTTCGGCATAATTTTTCCGGATAAACGAAAACCGAAATTTCTTGTACTGATCGTGGTACACGAAAATGGCACCATCCTTAAAATCTTCCTGAAGTACTTTCTTAGCAATGTCAAACTGCCTTCTGCGTGAAGACCTCGACGTAATAGGCCCATCGTACTTGCATGAAAACACAATGAGTTCATCGGTGTTGTCAAACGTTGCCTCACCTATTTTGGTGAGTTCTGAAAACTTCTCAAATTTTGATTCTTGGGTAATGATGTAATTGAGGTTTTCTTGCCGCGGAACAAAACGTGAAATACGTTGGGTGAAATAATCAGAAAGTGAATGCGTGGAGAAGTTGTTGACGAATTGCGCTGTGGATGCTGAATTCAATGTTGCCATAGTGTTTGGTTTTGACAAACATTCAATAGCTGCGTTTTATGAAGAAATTTTATGTCCTAAAGAAGTGTTTCCGTTTCCGAAAGTGTTGTTTGGGTTTCCGAAACAAACCTATTTCTGCCGAAAAAAAAGGCACCTATAAAAACACCATCTCCTTACAAACGAGCCCTCAATCCGAATGAGTAAAACCCCAAAAAAAGGGCTGCCTGACAATCAGACAACCCTCTCTCTCTTTAGGTGTAGCAGTTAGTATTTCCTGTAAAGATGGCTCACGCAGGTTCCGCAAAACGATTCACCGATTTCAGCAGCTTTGTGGCGGGCATCGCCGGCAATGATACAGGCTGAAACGAGCTTACTTCCGGCGGTAGTCGATTTTTTGCATACCGATGTTTCACTTGGTTCACAATTCCATGAATACCCCGATGATTTGTGCAGGTGGTACTCGTCGGAAGATTTTTTCTTGTAGATGGAGTAGCGCATGGAGTGTGGTATAAAAAAGATCAATTGATGGTCATAAAGAGTACCGAGGTTTATTATTTCTTTATCAAAACGAGATAAAAGTCAGTCATATTTCTAATAGTCAACAATAGCACATGAATTACGGTAGCAAAGGTTATTGAGAAAACTACAATCTTAACACATTGATTTACCTCATAGTTGCTTAGTATAAATGGATAAATCAAATGCACGATGATCAGTAAAATTTCTAAAACAACCGAATATGTGAAATTGATTAACAATACGTCAAAAAGTGACAATAGCTTGGTACCAAGTTTCTTTGAAGTTGGCCTTTGTTTTATTTCATTTAAGTTATTACTTGTACCTGTTGTGAGTATTGTTATAATGGTTATCGAAAAACCAACTAATACACCAAGTAAGGTTAATACGTTATCTCTAAAATCACTTACATGAGTCAAATCTCCTCTGAAGTAAAGAAGATAAAATATTAACCCTCCAAGAAGAAGGGGAAATATAATTTCAAAGATTATCGACTGCTTATTTAACGTCTTGTAGTAATCAAAAATAGAATAAAGGAATTCTGTGTACATATCATGGAGTATTAATTACCACCCTCATATTAGCAAGAAGTGCAACTGTGTCCACAACACCTGTTTCTGAGTGAAAAAATGCGTCTACTGTTTCACGTTTTTCCATAAAAGAAGTATCAATCATAACTGGATTGTTGTTGCGATTCTTTCCTTCTATCCTAAGTTTTTTGATTTCAGTTTGTCTACCACTGAACTTATTCCAAAAATCTTGTGCTGTATTTCTTAAATCTTCTAATCTCTTTGACCTAACAGTAATAACGATTTCTTCTTTGACTGTACTGATCCTATCACTGTAATTAAGGGCTTCGCTACCAATTACTTGTTTATCTACATAAAGTTCAGCTGAAATCACCCGAGTCATTGCATTAAGTTCTTCCTGAATATTATCCTTAGCTATTGTTTGAATTTCAAATGAATACGCAAGCTCTATATTAGAAGACGCTTCTAACTGTTGTTTCATTTTCTTTAGATAACCTAATATTTCTTTCATAGATAAACCACCCCTGAATTTTTCTGCTATCACTAATACTTCGCCATCAATATATTTGAGAACTAGATGAGTTTTCATAGTTTCCCCCTCATTCATTGTTTTTGGGTTTTCCCTTGTAGAAGCAGTCCTTCTATCCAATAGTGGTGCCCGATAATCATGAATTGCACTTTCGAAAACCAATTCCCTAATATCACCATCATTATTTACGGTTGACAAGAGGCAGAATTTGTCGGGTCTTAATTGAACCATTTTGCTCTGCCGACCAAGGGAATTGATAAAGTTAAATAGCTTTTCAAGCTCATCTTTGATAATTAGACCAACTACTCTTTCGTTAGACAAAACCAGATAATAGAATCCAATTTTTCTTTTCTTTCGATTCATGACTTTAATAATGTTTTAATTAAACTAATTGTGGAGCTATTCTTTTAATTGACAATTTTTGTATTAGTTGCCCCTACTTAACTAACCTTTAAAATTCCATCGCTAACTCCCCCCTCAATCCACCATCAGCAACTTACACGGAGCCGGATCAATCGCCACGAGCATCGATCGCGACAAACTCGGAGTGGAAACAATGGCCTGACCCGGAGCAAGGTTCGGAAGCCGGTTCCAGAGGTTGTTGTCTACACCGCCAATGGAACGTTTGAGGCGACTGACCACATTGGAATCGTTGATTTTATGCAGAATGAAGCTGTTGATGAGACCTAGTACTTCGTCGGGTAAATGCTGCGGCAACTGCGTTACGAAAATCAACCCCAACCAGCGTTTTCTACCGCGACGGGCAATGCGGGCTACTTGCTGAAAGAGGTTCGCCATTTTGGCAATTTTATCGCTCGACAAAAATTCGTGGGCTTCTTCAATGATGATGGAAACCGGTGTGGGCGAACGGTCTTGACTCATTGCGAGTTCATAGGCTGTTTCCTGCGCATCCTGCACACCTCTGAGCAAATCCGTGATGACGATGTTGTTGATGATCGTTGAGTCGGAGTCGCTGAGATCGATAATGGTTAAATTACCGGGCTGTATGAGTTCAGCGTAGGGAATGGTTTGCGCATCCCGATTATCAAAAAGATTGGTTCGGGCCAATTGCCACAATTTGGATAACAAAGCTCCCCAACTCGACTCACTGTTTGTTTCAACAGCATGTATCCGCGGTTTTACTTTCGCATTCAGTTGCTCTTTTAAAATCGGATTGTAAGGCGCTAGTTCCTTCTTCCCTACCGTATTCCGAATCATGGTCACCACATCAATGAACAGCGATAAAGTGAGTTTCGGCCAGCCCGTTTCAAATTCATCCAAGTCAATCGCTTCGCGTTCTTCTGCCTGGTTTGGATAGATTCCAACGTCTTTCAGGATCAGTTTTGCCACATCATAAGCTTTGAAAAACCGACCGACCTGCGCTTCATTTAACCCCAAAATATCGGCAACAGCATAAGGAGATAAAGAGGAAAAGTTGAGTGTAAACGGAAGAATGTTGGTGCCTTTTTTGGCACGGGTATCTTTGCCATGCAAGTGCAACACACGCATATTATTGATTCCAGCCGCAGGAATGCCCCGGTTTGCCAGCAATTTTTGCATGGTCGGATCGGATGTCGGATCGCCCACATGGGTGTACTCCCCTTCTGTATCAATCACAATGGTGGCAATTCCCTTTTGCTGAAACTGGCTCATTAAACCGGAAATGGTCGTGGATTTTCCTCCACCGGTAGTTCCCAGAATGCCAATGTGCCGCGGTAACACCGCTTTGGTATCGGATGGAATTTTGACTTCGATGTTTTCATGACCGATGGCCATGCCCAGCGTAATGCCCGGTGTGGGGTTTACTTTCAACACTTCAGCTGTTTCTTCGCGGCTTAACACAAATACTGGGCTGTTGGGTAGTGGTCTGAAACGAGGTGGCATAATGATTCCGTCTAGTAACTCTCCGATCAGTTCAATTTGCACTTTTCCATGGAAATTGGGCATAAACAAAGCGCCGTTGATGGCGGTGGTCACAATCATAGGAGAATCTCCGCGAATGCCATCGGGTTCATGAAACGGTCCTGCCACCACAATTCCACGATAAATTCTGCCGTCGCCTTCGTTTTCGGTTGTACGGCTCCTGATTTCAATGATAGAATGTGCGCCGATTTGCCGGATATGATTTTTGGGAATTAGTACCGTAATCAGGTTGTCTTCGCTGTTCGGAAGATCAAACATGGTCATTCCGATTGCTCCTACGCAATTCGCGTCATCTTCCCATTCACCGCCGTTCGAAATGATTTCGTCTGTAATTGCGGTAAACAGATCTGAGTAGTTGTTGTTGTTCTTCGTTTCCATATTATGCCTTTATTTTTGTCAATACTTCAGCCCGGATATAGGCTTGGTCAATGGATGTCATAAAATCGTTTTTTCCAAACGCATTTTTACACAGATTCTCTGCCAGATCAAGCAACATTGGTGTGCCCGAATGCAGTTGCAGGGCGCTATCAGCCATGGCAATCAAAGCGGCGGTATGAATGTGGTCGACATGACAATAGAATACTTGCGGTGGTGCGTGTTTCGATACTTTGTATACGCCTACGGCAATCTGAGCACCGGCAATTTGCGCAAATTCTTCATAGGCCCTTTTGATCTCTAAACGCGTATTGCCCGAATTGACCATTTGCACCATTTTATCTTCCATGGTTTCAATAATCAGGTATTCAAACGGATGGAGGGCGCTACCGAGTGTCCACAATTCTGGACGTTGCGTGCATTCCTGGATGTAAACAAAGCGCTTATGGTCTACAATCAACCGATTCAACAAGTCAATGGATTTGTCTTTCACATCTTCCTGATTGGCCCAAAATCCCATCATTAGTTCGTAAGGTGCTGGAAAGCCGTAACCCATCAACCATTTAGCGTCCGATTTTTCAAGCAAGATGGCTCTTTCTGCATAGGCTTTGATGCTACGCATGGCCAAACTATTGAGCTTGGTCTTGTCATCATGGAGTTTTCGTTCAATCAGCTCAATCGCTTCATGAATGGTGCAGCTGTGGTTGAATTTTAAATCTCTTCGGAACAATTGGTGGGAATAGCTTCCGTGCTGCCCCTGGTAATTAACCAAACAAATGCCCATTTGAGTAATGGAAATGGGAAGCGTATCATACATAACACTAACACTTCCGCAGGCGGTAACGGCTCCGTTGAACAGAAAGCCTTTGTGTATTTTTTCGATTAACTCAAGGGTGGTATCTTGGTGTAATCCCGCATGAAGAACCAGTGGATTTTCCTGTAATTTAGGAAACACTTCATTGCGAATAACTTGATGCGATTCAAGCTCATTGCGTTTTGCGCTGAAGAGCTCCGCTTCAATTTGGGTATACAGTTTGGCAAGATTCCGGTCTACTTTCCACGTTTCTATATTGATTGCTTCCGTATATTCCTCACCATATATTTTTTTGAAATCAAAGGACATCCGTCCGTAGTGTTTCCGTGAATCTTCTGTTCCCGAGGTATTGTTTTCCATAACTGCGTAGTGTTTCTATTCTATTCCGAAAAAAGTTCGTGAGTTCGACATCAGAGTCCAAGTTTATCCAGAAACGAAGGTCCATTTGTGACTGAATAGGCTAATTCTGAAGCGTATTGATGTGCCACTTCTGATGGTATCCGGTATTTCTCCATTAAAATTTCGTGACTTTTCCGGGTAAACTGAGAATAGGTAAGTCGTTTGGCTGATGAAACGGTATCGTTAATAACCATTATCCGGGGAGCCAATAATTCCAACGCCAAATAATCGGCTTCGTTTTCAGAATTGAAATTGGACCAGCTCATGAAAGAACCATTCCCGGTTTTTTCGATTAAAAAAGTGTAAGGATCAATGTTGATTCCTTTGATCACTGATAGCACTAGTTGCGCAGCACTTGGTTCTGAAGTGCCGTTCAACACATCTTCAATTTCTTTCCCCAATGCCAGAATTGCCCGTTCCTTCGGAATTTGATAATCCAACAGGAAATGACTCACTTCATGCGCGATCGTGAACCGCTGTTGAACCTCATCTCCGGTAGCATCAACGAACATAAATACAGAACCGTCTTTGATCAATAATGCTCCGTGAAGGCTTCTGTCATTCACATTTAGATCAATATTGATTGTTCGTGCCGCCAACCATGTTTCTATATTTCCTAAGCTCAGTTGCTGAACAGGAATGAGATCAATGGTCAATGAATCATTCACCGCACTGAGGATATCAAAGTGAGTCCGGTGTGCTTGATCAGCGGTTGACCAAAACTCACGCGCTATACGCTCAATTTGCGGTTTACTGAATCTCATTTCTTCCCGTTCTTACCTTCTTCCTTGTCTCTCGCAGCCAACAGAATATTTTCGGGCTGTGAGGCAAACTTCAATAAGGTATGCACATGCTTGATCACCATGATCAGTTTACTCTTATCAATAGTGACATATTCACTAATGATGGCTAAACGATCCATAAAATCTAATTCGCCGATGCCTGGAGCCTTACAAAGTGCCAGTTCATAATAACTGTTCACAGAGCAATCAAGAACCTTGATCAATTCCGTTTCGGAGATCTTTTCGAATTCACAATACATTTTTAGCGTATAGGCCATGAACTCATGGTTATCCTCAATGCGTGTAGTCGCATATTTCAAAAAATTCAATTTTGTGTTCATAGTATTAAGTTTTTAATGCGGTTTTCTACATCGTTCCTTTCCAACACTTTCTTAATCCGATCTTTGTGTTTTTTGACTTCCTCACGTTGTTTAAGAATCGTTAATTCTTCAATTTCAAGTACTTCACTGAAAGGTTCTGTTTCCCGTTCACCTGCTAGAACCATATAGGAAAGAATAATATCCCTCTCATTCGGGAATAAACGTTCAAGCACGTTCTGAATAGCTGTCATTGTTTCTTCGATTTGAATAGTGTCGTTTGTAGAACCATGCGGTTTTATAATAGTATTCCAGAAATTTTCTTGGAGTTCGACATCTTCCGGTAAATCTTTTCGATTGAGGTGCTTTTGTTCTTTGAGAAGAATATTCTGGAGGTCTCTATCAGCTGCTACCAGCAAAAAAGAAAACAGTTTATACTTCTCTGGGTTAAACGTGTCGGGATTGTTATAATATCCCCAAAGAGCCTCATTAACAGCCTCAAAAAAGAGTATTTCGTCTCTTCTTGCAGCAGTTTGGTACTTGTATTTCAGAATTTGAACAAGCTGATGTCCATACATCTTATCAAGCTTTGATAAGGCAATGTCCTTTTTTTGCCGCACAGCTGTATGCAGTTCCATTTCTAAAAGAGAAGCTTTCATAATGCCGGCGTTTTAAAAGAAAACAAATCGGTCAGATCGTTCACCAACGTCAGGTGAATCTCTTTGACAGAGAATAGCACTAGTAAAATTCGCTGAGTTCTTCCTTGTACAGGAAAACAGTTTGGTACAGTAAACATTTATTCAGTTTTGCCAACAAGGTTTAATGTTCCCTTTTTCACCACCAACATTGCTTTCCTAAACCCTTAGTTACGCTTCCCAAGCAACCACTTCTCTTCCCGAACACTTAAAATATTCATTCAAAAAACACCAGCTATTCCGGCACATGTAAGTGTTTCTTAATCATTTTCTTTTGATGGCTTGTCGAAATTTCAACTCAATTAAGGAATAAGTAGTTGTGAGGGTCAAGTTAGGTGCACCTCGGGGTCCGGAACCCGATTGATTCCATTACACGCTTGCAGCGCCTTCTCTGATCGGGAGAACAGAGCGGGCACAGCAGGCAAATTTCTCCCAAAGTCGATGCCGAAGTACCCGCATGTAATGCGTGGATACAAGCGGCCAGTTTTCAAATCTAAAATTATTACGAAAATGAAAAGAGGAATCATTTCCTCCTTGGTGATGCTTATTGCCTTGGGAGCAACTACTGTATCGTGTGAAAAAGAACAACTTGTAAAAAAACACGAAGGAGATATATCAACCGGACCTACCAGAACTGGAGACGACGACGAAGACCCTGTCATCCGCGGTAAGGTAAAGAAAAGCAATTTCACTCCGGTGGATAGCGCGCATGTTGAAACGATGGTCTATGGAACCAATGCCAAATTCGGGTCGGTTTACACCAATTCACTTGGCGAATATGAGCAAAAGGTAACTGCAGGAATTTATTACCTGAAAGTAACAAACCCCAACTCAGGTATTCCTGTTTATACAGATACCATTCATGTGAGTAGCGACAGGGAAGTTAACGTTATAGCGAACTAAGCGCAACTAACGGTTATGAAACCCGGGCAATTTTCTGTCCGGGTTTTGTTTTACAAATCAACATGAACCGTTGCTACACATCCCTGATCGTTGCTGTAACGGATGGTACCACTCATTTTATGCAATAATTTCACGATCAATCCCTGACCTTTAATTGAGTTAGCCTGCATCTGTTGTTCCGTAAAACCAGGACCGTTATCCCTTACGATAAGTTCCAGTTTCTGTTCGGATCGTTTTACAGAAACAGTTAATTCAGGAGTTTCTGATTGCAGCAACCCATGTTCAATGGCATTGCAAATCAATTCGTTTAGCGCTATTGCCAGACGCATGGCAATATCATAATCCAAATAAACGGCATCGATCTCACGCACAAGCTTCAGCTTATTTCCCTGGGGGAAAAGGTTCAAAACAACCAAATCAATGACGTTATTCAAATACGTATCCAGTTGAACTTCTTTGTTTTGATGAGTCGAATCGTCGAGCAGGTACTTTTGTACCAACGACATGGCTTCCAGCCGACGGATATTTTCTTCCAACACCTTTGTGGCTTCGGGGTGTTTCACCTGTAATTTGTCGGATTTTAAGATACCACTCAACAATCCAAAATAATTCTTGGTGCGATGGCTCAACTCTTGGTGTAGATGTGTGATCTCATCCCGTTGTTCTTCTAGCTCACGATTTTGTATTTCGATGTACTTTTTTCGTCTGCGGATCTGGTAAAAAAGTACCGAAACAATTGATACCAGTAGCGAAAGACCAATTATCCAACCAACCAGCTGTTGATTGCGCAAGCCATCGTTTTCAATACGTATTCTATCCAGTTTCGCTTGTTTGCGCCGCATTTCAATTTCACGTTCTTTTCGTTCCACATCGTATTCAATTTCCAATCGCGCCATTTCCTTGCGATTTTCATCAATAGCTCCCTGCTCGCGTGTTTCAACCAGCTCTTGGTATTTACCCAGTAACGGATCATTTATTTTCGATGACTTTAATGCGTTAATTTCACTCATAAGAGCATCTGCAAGTAATAGATGATCATTCGATGAACGCGCTATGTCTTGTGATTCTCTGAACAACTCCAACGCTTTGGACCGATCGCCAATTGATTCATAATAGGTTCCGAGATAATAGAGACTGGATGCAGCCTTAGCGGAATTGCCCGCTTCCTTGCGCATTTCATAAGCACTATTCAAATAAAATAAGGCTTTTTCCGGTTCTTGCTTTGCCACATACAACCGACCGAGCACCGACAAGGTATTGACTGTATTGGATTGGTTGCTCAGCATTTTCTTGCGTTTCAAAGCCTCTAACAAGTACTTTTCTGCCTGATCGTAACGCTTCCATTCCAGGTAAACAGCACCGATATTGTGATACGAATCTGCCGTTCCTTTATTGTACCCAATGGATTTCCGGATCTTCAAAGCGCGCCGGTGATATTCGAGTGCTTTAATGTAATTGCCGGTTTCGCGCTGAATATTTCCAATAGCATTCCAGGCAGCAGACAATTCTTGTTGATTTCCATATCGCTCGGAAAGCCGTGCCGCCTGCGTGATAACAGATGTTGCTTGCTTAAATGCTCCAATCTCCTTGTATGCAAGCCCAAGGTTTAAAAGCGCTCCGGCTACCAGGCTATCGTTTTTTAGTTTTCTATAGGTATCGAGGGAACGTTCGTAGGCATCGAGTCCTTTTTTATAGTCTCCTGTTTGGTAATAGGCTACTCCGAGATTATTGAAAAAATCTGCTTTGGGTTCGGGAGCAAAATCTTTGGGCAGGACTTTCAGTGCTTGTTCCAAGGTTTGTTTCGCGCTAGCAGATTTTCCATCAGAAAGCTGTTGATACCCTTTATCGGTGAGGGTACTGAAATCGGTTTGAGTGAGAGCATGGAAACAACAGCAAAGAGTAAGTAAGAATAGTGCAGACCGCTTCATAAACCGGATTTTGTTTAACTTCGGTCAAAAGTACCAAACTTTTGGCATGAAGATTCTTATAGTAGAAGACGACCCACTAGTCGCTGATGATTTAAAAGATAAATTAGAGCGCCTTCAATACCGCGTAACCGGAATAGCGGAAAGTTATGAACTAGCGCTGGAATCAATCCGAACCAATAAGCCTGATCTGGCGTTGCTCGACATCGAACTGAAAGGAAAGCTGACCGGGATTGACTTATCGGAACAACTCAATCATCACGGAATTCCGTTCATTTATCTGTCAAGTATTCAGGATTTGAATACGTATTACAAAGCAAAAGACACAGGCCCCTTAAAGAACCTTGCAAAACCTATTGATCTTGTAAATCTTCGCAATGCATTACTGGATATAGAAACAATGATGGACGTTCCGTCAAAACAAGAACTCATTCATTTTTTTACGGATAAAGACGGTATCCGAAAACGAATTGAGCTGGATCAAATCATCTACCTTGAAGCCGCGCGGAGTTATTGTGATGTCTATTTTACGGATAACACACGCTCTACCCTCTCAACAGCCATGGGAAATGTGGCAAAAAAACTGAATCATCCCGATTTGATTCAAATCAGCCGATTCCACCACATCAACCGAAAACACATCAAACAGATCCGGGGGAATGAAGTGCAGCTGACTGTCGGTCCGTTTCTCCGCATTTCGGATACGTATAAGGATGGGTTTAATGGGATGGTGAGTATACTTTGAGTGGCTAGTAGAGCCGTTTTAAGATGATTCAAAGAGCCTCTACTCCATCCTACACACCGTATAACCCATTGCTTTCGCTTCCGAAAGGGTTACTTCCCTACGTTCGTGGGTGCAATGATTAAAACCAGAGCAATCTTCATCGTAATGATATCGTTCAGCTCCGGAACTGATGCACACATGCACTTTATTTCCTTTGGAGGAACAGCCGACCAACAAGAGGATGATAACAACAAATGCTAAAAGCGTTTTCTTATCCATCGTTTTAACTCGCTAATCATTACTGCAACGGCACCAATCCGATATTCCGGCTTACCCAATCCAACAAAAGTGGTCGGAGAATTATGCCACTAATAATTGCACCGAAAAAGACCGTGATTGCTCCTGCAACAAGTGCCGGTGCCCAGTTATCTTCACTGATTTCTTTGTAGAGACCGTTGGCTGATTTGAATGTGGACTTGAATACAACCTGCGAGAGGATAACTGCCACAAGGTAGGTGAATAAAAACCCAATTGCCTGAAACCCGTAACAGGTCCAGAAACCGGTGGCATTTGCCCCGAAAGGTGTAAGAGCTTCCATGTACACGAGACCCTGCGGATCAATTCCCTGCAAGACAATCAGCAAAACACTCAGAATTTGCATCACCACAAATAGTGCATACGCCTTGTTCGTACTTTCGAGAAAATAGGCCTTTTGCAATTGCCGTCTCCAAAAAGTCAAGACGGTATAAATCAATCCGGCGGTAATCAACAATTCTGCGATAAACAATGTCATTCTTTCCATATTCATTCATTTAATTCAACATCCCAATAACGTATATTTCCGTTTTCAGAAGGTAACTGTCCCAGTGAAAATCCTTTAGCAGTTGTTTCCCAGAAATAATATCGTTTTGCATGATCTGTTTTGTAACTTCCAATAACTCCCGGAAGATTGAGTCCCAGCATTGAATGGGCGTAATAGTCGCTGTTAATGATTACCACATCATAGCCAAAATGCTTTAAAATGGTATACAGCACTAAAGTACGCGTGTCACAATCACCTTTCATGTCCGACAAAAATTGCAAGGGTGTTCTTATACCGTAAGGTGCATTCCCTAAACATGGAACACCAGCTCGCAGCGTTTCAACAATTGAAGGTTCTGCTTTCGGATCATTGCAATCACCATCAATAATAAGTACATAATCGATGGATTGCACCATCGTAACTGCCACTTCTGCAAATTGATAGGCGGTGAGGTTGTTAGCTGTTTTGATGCTGTCTAACATGCCATACAGGCTACTGATTCGGGACTTGTCGTATGCCGATACAAAACTGTAAATATCCCGGTAATTTGTCCACCAACGGCCGGAGTAATCTTCCAACCTTTCCCCGCTCGACACCACATCGTTTTTCAACAGGGTATAAGTTCCACGGTAAGTTGTTCCCGACAAATCCTTCCACCGCATCCGTACCACAATTTTTTTATTGATTGAATCCGTTTCATCCAAATCTTCCGGCGGTTCAACGTCTTCAATAGTGACTGTATCCCGAGTTTGATCAACCACTAATTCTTCCTCTTCAGTATGGTCTGCACCTTCTGGAAGATGGATCAAACCATTGATGATGAGGATACTGAATGTGATGGTAAACGTCAAGCGAAAAACCACACCGATGAAAGCGGTAATCCGAGGGAATCGTTGTAACAACTTGATGATGGCGCCGATGAAAACACCTATCAGTATAATGGCCAGCCAGATTAGAAAGGGCGAAACCATTGCGCCCGATGACACCAGGAAATAGAGCAATAACGCAACAACAAGTATCGTTACCAAAGATCCGATGAAACCACCTGGTGTAATTCGATGCGTATCTTTTGATTTATGTTCATATAACGGACGTTTGGTTTCCACACCATCGGATTCCGTTTTATTACCTTCGGGCGACGTTCCGCCGGAATCACCACTTATATCACCGGAGGTTTCTTCATTAATTATTGTTTCCGTTTCATTGTTTGCGCCGATTGGTGGTTTCGCAACAAGAATGGTTTCTTTCCGCGTCAATCGAAAAATAACAGGTACAGCCTCAAAATAGCCGTGTATTTCACTACCCTCTACTTGTTCGTGGGTTACCGGACTATTTTCTGTGATGATCAATACTTCAGGCTTCAGATCATACAACTGCTTATTGTATCTGGCCTGAATCATTCCCTGAGTGGCATCTAACCAAAGTACTTCTGGTTTTGATGAAAATTGACGCTCACTGATTTGCCTAATTTCACTGATTTTAATCTCATAGTATGTTTCAAGCCTGAAATGATTGCTTCCCGTTTCATCAGACAGCGGACGATGCAACTCGCCCCTGTATTTGATGAAAGCCATACCTTTATAGTACAGTTTCCGGTAAACGATCTTTTCTTTTTGCTCCTCCACTATTTCCAACTACTTAGGTTCACAAAATCTTCTGTTGTTTGATAAGAAATCTCTTCTGAAATGCGCTGTGTATTAAACGGCTCGTCTCTGTACTTGCGCTCATGTTCGGTGTACTTTGGTCTTGAGACATCTTTTATCGGAACGTACTTTTCATAAGCCGATTTATGCAATCGTATTAGTTGCTCCTTAAAGTGCTCATGATTTGTCAGGACCATTCGTATTTCTGCATTTTTTTTAATTGAGAAGTATTCCTTTCGTTTTTTTAGCTGGAATTTGAGAATAATCGGTAACAGGAACAGTAGTACAATTAAAACCGTAAGCACCCATACCCAAGGATGGTGCAGGTTGAGTTGGATCATGTGTTCAACAAACAACGTTCCGCCCACCGAACCAAGCCTTTGTTCCATTTCATGTAACACATCGGCATCAGCCAATGATCCAAACAACAATATTTCCAAACATTTTGCTGTAAAAAACGCAAAGAGTGTGACGGAGAAATAGCGAATGACATTGGTTAAAACTTTAGTTTTCAACTCATCCTGATCACGCAAGGTATAGGGTTCCAGACTCAACATATTCAAACGATAAATACTCCCTATCAGAAATGTCACTACCAGTGAGCTGGATGCTGCAATCCAAAACAGACCGAATACTTTCCAGAACAATCCGCAGAATGCAGTAAACATCAAACCAATCACCAATATATACAACACACCTATAGTCAGAAACCGATACTGACTTTCAATACCCGACTTCTCCAAAATGGAACAATCGGCGCCTGCCATTTTCCAAAAGAACCGCCGCATACCTTATTCTTCGTCGAAGTATTTCTCCGGATTTTTAGCAATGTCATCCAGCTTTTGTTGCTTCCAGTTTTCAATGATTTTCCGGTTGAGTTCTTCCTGGGCCAGCAGCATGTTTTTTCGCTCTCTTCGCATGATTTCTGCCGGATGATTAACCACTTTGTGTCGTTCCAACCCGTTCTTATCGGTATAGAAATCATATTCGATTTCAATACCAACTTCCGCCTTGGCAAGTTCCTTGATATTGTCATCCATAAAATCATACGGACTTTTGATCAGCATCATTTTAAAGAAGATAGGTGTGAGTTCGATGACCATAAACAATAATGTGATAAACAAGGAAATCCAAAAACCGGCGATTTCATGTGCCAGCTTTAAGCGCAACAGCAAACCATCGAGCGAGTACTTTTTCTTGATATTTGACATGTATTCATCTTTTCGACGGATTTCATACCTATCAATATCCTTTTTTAATTCCTGGATTCGTTTTTCAGCACTTGTTTTCATGATATCATACTCCGCTTGCATTTTATCAAGGTTCTCTTTCTTGTCTTTCCAAGCCGGTCCTTGTCCTGGAGGACTTGGAGGAAGTAAACCACCTGCTTCATCTTCCAACCTGCGTCTTTGCGACTTGATTTCCAAGCGCTGGTCTTCGATGGCCCGTTTCAGCGAATCGCTTTCCGCTTTAAAGGGTTTCACTTTTGCATCAATGCTTTTATCTGTTTTATCGTCTAGATCATCTTGATATTCCTGTTGAAGCACCGATATTTCAGCATCAATCTCCGACTTAAACATACGTATCTCAATGGGTTTTGAAATGGTGAGCGCAATGATGAGCCCCATAATGATGCGCGGAATGGCGCTTTTGATTTCCTGTTTGGTAATCGCTTCCGTACCGTCGCCTTTTCCAGTGGAAGTCACAATAAAACGGTCAATATTGAAGATAATCAATCCCCAGATAAGGCCAAACACCACAGACATATACAATGTGGGAAGATGAATCATATCCTCTACCCGTTTGGCCGATTTCAATCCGGTGGTTGTTAGCATTCCATCTAAGGCGTCACCTTTGGGTTCAAAGATGGTATAGATGGCATAACCACCGGCCAAACCGGCAAGAACACCAGTAGCCACTACAATTCCACCGAGGCAGAAGTATTTAATTTGATCGGAGTAGGTACTTCGTTCCAATAAGTAACGATCTGCTCCAGCTGCTTTCCAAAACTGGCGCATGAGCCATGTTGATTCCGGGCTTTTGTAATAATTGTTATTCATGTTTTTTCTGGTTATTGGCTAAAAAATTCAATAAGTCTTCTTCGAGCGATTGGTTAAGTGAAAAGGCTGTTTTCTTGATTGTCGGAAGCTTCAGTTTTATGGCGGGAATGATTGTTTTTTGAATCGTTGGCTCCTTCAACCGAACAGTCATGGTCGGTTGTCTTCTATTCGGTTCTTTCAACAGCAATTGTTTGTTGAATGGAATAGTACCAATCGACGGTTGATCGTTTTCAACTACCAAGGTTAAATGCTTTTTACTACCGACTCCCTTGGCACAAATTGTCAACTTGTTGTTCCCCTTTTCTAATGGAAAATGAATGTTAAACGGGTGCAAATCATTCAAAATCGGAATCGGCAAACCGTTTATTGTAATGACAAGAGCATTTTCTGTAGAAATAATCAATGAAATTGGTGAGCCACTTCTCTTAACGGAACTATCAGCCGAGTGTGTTTTTACATTCAGCGTAACTAAGCGGTTTTTACGAAAAATCAATTGAAGCAAGCGTTTATTCACGGAATAAAAATGCCGGAAATAAAAGCGAATGGCAATCATAATTCTTACGTAAAGATGCTTAATTGCCATGTTTTCAAATGAATAGTTTAGTTCGGGTTCAAACGTATCGAATTAAAAAGACAAAAACAAGACGGTAAATACGGTATTTTTTAGAAAATGAGAGAAAACTGTTCGAGTTACAGTAGCTGAGGTGTTTTTGGATTGAGCAATCAGCACTTTTAGCTTACAGCAGATATTCATGAAGATTTAATACTCTAACAATGAATGCATTCAATTTATACTTACTTTTAGTTCAACTATTTACTTTACACAATGATACATAAGCCACTGCACTTAAATGCAACATTCGTTTTGCTCTGTTTCTTTGCCATTGCCAAGAACACGTTCTCTCAACTGCCTGAACAACGTAAATTCAAGTATTTCGAGCATTTCACAACAGATCAAAAACAACTGATTAAATCGAATTGGACAGAGTTTTTCAAGGAAGATATTTCAAATGCGTTGGACCCTAAGGTTCAAATGTTTCCCATTATGTATGATAGCTATGGGGCCATTTATCCTGAAATGAAATACTTAAAAGGGTTTGATAATACTGATTTCAAAAATGAGTACAGCGAAATCAATCAATTGAAGTATTCGCTTTACGCTCTTTTTAAGAAAAAATCGAATAGAGATAAGTTATTAAACAATATTGAAACGACGGATCGGGCTTTGAAAGATAAATACATCAACCTGTTCAATAAAGTCTATGATGATCCAACACTCAAAGGTGATATCGCTCGGCTTGATACGTTTTTGATTTTATGGAATGAACTTCATGAAGGCATGCTTTATTCCAGACTCAATACCGCATTAAGTGGAAAAGAAGAAGTCTTGTTTTTTACCCATGGATTTAATGTTCCCTATAGCTTGGCTGTAATTCAAGCGCAGGCGTTTTATCATCATTTGAAAGACTCCATTGGACTTAAAAAAGAAAGAGTTGACCCCAATAAAATTCTGTTTGTGCCCATCTATTGGCCCTCGGGTACTGGTAAAGCACAAAAACTGGATGCCGAAGATTTTAGCATTGAAAACTACGCAGGTTTATGTGACGGTGGTTTGCTCAATAAGAAAAAATTTGCCCGCTATTCCAAACACACGTATTGCGTAGGACTAAGTTTACGCAAAGTGCTATCAAACCTCAATACAAATATAAAGGTAGATGTATTTGCACACAGTTTGGGCGCAACAATAGCAACCGCTAGTTTGATTTCACCAGTTGAAAAGATGCAACTTGCAGATGAAAAGAAGAATATGTTGGATGTGACGAACACTTTAAACCGGAAAAAGAAAAAGATCAACTTTGCCAGCTACTACTATACTCAATCGAGGAAAGGAAAAAGGAATTTTGACTACACCAACTACCTGGTGCTTAGAGATGATCCATTGTATAACGCTAAAATACCTACTAAAATAAATGTCTTTTTAAGTGCTCCGGCAATTCCGGGATTAAACACCTTTGATGCAATGAAAGTGAACCCAAAAAATTACGCTGGGGTTACATTTTATTCAACAATGAATATACAAGACCCTATGCTCACCAAATCGCTCAAACCTTTGTTCCACTTATTCGGTGTTTCGGCTCCATATAACCAAGGAGCTACATCATTGGGGTGCAATTTTAACGGTGAAGCAGAAAACGTACAGCGTTTCTTTCGAGACGACCTTCATTTACCGAACAACTTCATTATTCAAAATGCACAATTAATGGACCATGACGTGTTTCTTTACCTGGAACACATTCAATACCGAGAGTTACTGCGCGCGTTTATGGGAGAACCCAAAAGAGTGAGAAAAGATGACCTCTTTGCGTATGAATACAAGAAGATTCAAGATGATATAATTGTTCGAAAAAAGGACGCCACCAAAAAATACAATTTCACTACAATTCGTTACGACCTCTTTTTCAAAGAAGTGAACCAGTCTGCAGTTCCAATCAGAGAATTGATATACAGCATTGAAACCGATCCTACCAAACGGTTTGGAAAAGACCTGACACCTGAAAGCAAGCGGTACTTATTAAAAATAACCGACCCGTACATTTTGTTTTTATTTGAGCGGGCCGTGAATGACGACCGAAGGGCATTTTGGCCGGAAGGCTCTGACTCTACTGTATTTCAGGATGTAAAGCAACGTATTCTGGACGAAACGCGCAACCTCATGCACCTTCAAATGAAGGCACTTTATCCGTATTACACGTATGAAACAACGCATAAAAAGAAGTTGTCATTTATCAGTCTTCGTGTTGGAAATGACTTATTTGCGCCAGGCAACAACTTTGACCGCGATTATACCGGAGCTATGTTACTCGAATTCGGTACCGATTATTTAAATCCTGGCCGACGCAGACCGATCAAATCGTACCAAACCTTCTTTTACGGATTTGACGTGTTTACGCCGCAGTTCAATGACTCGACCAAGTTTAAAGAATTCAATTCCATTGATTCACTCGACAGACCCCACGGTTCATTTCAATACATCGGGTGGAGCAAAAAAGGTTTGTCGCGTTACAATTACCTGCGCTGGTCAACAACCCTAAAACTGGGAGTAATAGGCAGTAAGATTGGTGAAATTTTCCAAACAGTTTTGCACCAAGATGTTTCATACAGTTTGCGTCCAAGAGGTTGGGATGCCCAGATTGCGAAAGGCGGCAGACTTGGAATCTCGTTTGAAACAAAACATGAATACCAAATCAAGATTTGCGAAAGTTCCTATAACCCCAACAGGTTTTTCAACTTTTATTTTGTGCCTTCCATTGATCTTAAGTTTGGGACATACATGACAAATGGTGCACTGGGAATTGGATTCACAAACAAGAAATTCTCAAAGAACAATCACAACTTCATCAATTTCCGATCCAACTCAGGAACCTTTAATGTGTGGGACCACCTGATGTATAGCATCCGTTTTTCGGGAACGTATGTGGTGCACAACACCATGTTGGAAGGCTATGGCATCTTTCGTTACAAAGAGTTTGAAAACGATTCATTGACCCCAAAAAGCGTTTATCGTTTGCAGTGGGATCAGGTAAAACGGATGGTCTTCACAGGGAATGTTTCCTTGTCGTATACAGCCCGCAATTTTACGCTTTTCTACAATTTCCTGATTTTTAGCCCGGAAACAAAACTGGGATATTTGTATACCACAAATGACGACTACAAAAACATTGATTTAGGAAAACGCTGGCACAGTTTTGCTGAGGTCGGCGCTACGTTTAATTTGCATTGAGGAAGGATTCCTTTTCATCTGCCTCAGGCGGGATTGGTGAACCGATCATTTCACCGATCGGTTTTCATTAGTTAACGTGAGTTCGGTTTAAGAATACCTTTCAGGAATTCAGATCCCGAACTCACGCTAAATAGTGCTCTTATTTTTTGATAATCTTAAAGGAAACTTCACCCACGGTGATATAATAAACACCCGAAGCAAGCATCTCAAGATTGATGTGCTGATTTGTACTTTCAATGGTGCCGGATGCTACATGTTTACCGACCTGATCGTTCATTTGCCACGTTTTACCCAGTTGTTCCGCATTGGTAACTACGGTGATGTTCTCATCAAACGGATTCGGGAAAACAACGATTGATCCACGTTCGGCTTCCGTTAACCCAACACCCGAAGCAGCTTTTGTGGTAAATTTCCAGGTAACACTCCAATCACCCCAAATAACACCGTTTCCAGCTCTTACATGCCAGTAGTAATCGGTAGACGGCTGCAGGTTGGTTAACCCATAAGTAGAGGTAGATGCGTTGTATGTTTGCGGATTGTCAATGAATGTAAGGCTTGAATCTAATTCTACCTGATAAGCGGATGCACCCAATGCATTTGACCAGTCAAGTGTTAAAGACGCAAATAGCTGGTTGGTACTATTATTGGCAGGTGATACCAAGCTAAAGTTTTCAAGGGTATTGGTTGTAAAACTCCATGTGGCGCTGTAAGCCCCAAAACCACTTCCGTCAGAAGCACGCACCCGCCAAAAATACTGTGTATTCGGTTGAAGGTTGGTTACTGTTTTTGTTGAGGTTGCCACTGTATAGGTTTGCGGACTGCTAAAGCCAGCATTGTCATCCACATCTATTTCATACGAAGTTGCCAAATACGCATCCGACCAATCAAAAACCAGGTTCGAATAATTTTGTGCAGTAGCACCATCAGCCGGAGAAATAAGGTTGAAAACATCAAGTTGGGCCGTATTCACTCCTGTGTAACGCGCAATGGCGAAATCATTTCCGGTATACCCGGCGGCAACTATTTTTTCATCGGGTTGAATGAACATATCCTGGCACGAATTGATCAGGTTGGCCCCGAAAGTCGTGGTCACTTTTCCACCGACACCGAATGCGGCATCAAGTGTACCGGCAGGATCTAAACGCGTCAATGCAAACGAACGTTGTGTGGGCGTTCCCGACATTCCGGCAAGCACAAAATTGCCCGCAGCATCATTGGAAATAGCAAACGCTATATCATCGTATGTGGAACCGAAATCGGTGGTAATACTTCCTACAGAAGCACCGTTCAACGTGAGTTGCAACAGCCGCATATCGTAATACAACGTTGTCTGGTAGCTGCCGCCTGCCAATATCATATTATTGCCTGATTGAAGCAACATGGCATACGCACGGTCATTTCCGTTGAAGCTACCGTTATAGGTATTGACACCATCTGTTGAGAAA
>Ga0302293_10000411_pt1 | contig 22950 bp, 19 predicted proteins | sample III_Fen_N2_2_FD_198758 | JGI IMG/M metagenome (GOLD analysis project Ga0302293, IMG submission 198758) | Peat permafrost microbial communities from Stordalen Mire near Abisko, Sweden - III_Fen_N2_2 | ecosystem: Environmental > Terrestrial > Soil > Wetlands > Permafrost | place: Sweden: Abisko...
CTGCAATAGGCTTGTTGCGCTTCCACATCGCAAGCACAACCAATAAGATTAAGCCATTGATGAGCACAAACCAGAAGGCTTGGGCAGCCACATTATCACCCATATTCATGATCTGGGTATTGAACTTCAAAGAACCGCGCGTGAGCGGTGGATTGTCATCGGGATCAACATTGTACAAACCTGGCTGATAATAGTTCACTTGGCCTTGCTTCCAAGGGAAATATTGGGAGATTTGGTAGCCACCGAAACCCATGTTGGCAAAGCCAAGGATCTGGTGTGAAAGCTGTGCGCGACGATACAAAGCGCGGGTCAGCATGGATTCGGAACCGTATTGTTTCCGCTCTACGTAGTCGTTAAACGCCTGCCAGTTGCTGCCTTCAAAAAGCAGACCAATTTTCAAGTTTCCTTGAGCATCATGCAATGCAACGGTGGGGTGATTTTCATCAATGGTTGGGTTCAGCGAAGAGCGAATAGGGATGTAGAAATAGATCGAATAGCCAAGCAAAGCAAAGAATACAAGGCCAAGGGAAAGGCGAACTTGCTTGCGCAGATTTCCGCCCACAAAGAACTGTCCAACAGCAAGCACCACAAAGAGCAATGCAGACCAAGGCAAAAAGTTACTCACGGAATAGACCACGGAATACAGGATCACACCGGTAACGTAGACAGGCCAGCGAGATAAGCGTTGACCCGGCTCAGAGTATGCAATCATCAACACCATAATCAAAGGAATGGCAAGCATCGAATAGAGAATCACGCCTATGCCCACAAAGCCTAAGTAGCCAATCAGCAAAATCAGTTGATCGCCAAAACGCGAATTGCGATAGTCGATCCACTTGATGGCAAGGAACGAAATCAACAGCAAGAACGCCATACCGATGCTATACATTTCGGCTTCAACAGCGTTGAACCAGAAGGTATCAGAGAAGGTCAGCAAGAAGCCAGAAGCGAGCGAAGAAACCACGAGCAAAAACTTGCGAGAAAGCACGTCGGGAATTTTGTCCTTACCTGCAGCAATCATCTTGGTCATCACTTCCCAAGTCATGAGCGTCACTAAGAACACAGCTAGCGTAGATGCAGCTACCGACACATAGTTCACGCGCTTCGCAACTTCGGTCACAAAGGGCAGCACCAAAATGGCAAAGCGGCCTAGCAGCATAAACAAAGGAACTCCCGGTGGATGCGGGACTCCTAGAGTGTTGCTGGCTGCGACGAACTCACCGCAATCCCAGAAGGATACGGTGGGCGCCATGGTGAGGGAATACACGATGAATGCGATCAAACCGGCGATTCCGGCGATCACATATTTCAAACGGCCTTCAGTCATTGTCTGTGTCTCCTAGCATTTTTTGATCTCGGGCGAAGCGATCCAAAATTCCGTTCACGAAAATGGTGGATTGCTCCGTAGAATATTTGCTGGCGATCTGCACCGCCTCTTGCAACACAACGCGGGCAGGCACATCAGCAACGTGCAACAGCTCCGCAAAACCTAACCAAATCACCAAGCGATCAAGTACCGCCATGCGATCCAAATCCCAACCGGTAGAAAGAGCCTGCAATGTAACCTCGTATTCCTTGCGATTTTCAAGAACCAAGTCTACGAGTTTCATTCCATAAGCTTGCATCTCTTTAGATACATCTTGGCTAGCAAGCACTGGGGCTAAAGCCTCACCAGGTGTGCCACCATTGATTTCCATAACATAAAGAACCTGCATGGCGAACACGCGGGCAGGACGGCGCGAAACACTCATGCGAGCCTCCGATACAAACGAGCCATTTCGACAGCAGTCAACGCAGACTCAGCACCTTTATTGCGACCGATTGGATCGACAGCGACACCATGATCTACATGGCTTGGCGTTGCGTTCCAACCATCCGTAGGCTCTTGCAATCCAGCGCGTTCCAAGGCTTGCTTGGCATCATCGCAGGTGAGTACACCAAAAATCACAGGCACTCCAGAATCGAGGCCCACGCGCAACACACCGTCTGTGGCTGCATTGCACACATATTCAAAATGAGGCGTGCCACCACGAATGACGGCGCCAAGACACATCACAGCATCGCATTTTTTCACCAGTTGACTGGCAGCGCCTGGCAATTCAAAAGCGCCGGGAACCCTTGCGACAGTAATATCGGATGCAACTACGCCACAACGCGAAAGGGCTTTCACAGCACCCTGCAACAACGCATCGGTGATCTCGGCATTAAAGCGAGCCACGGCGATGCCAATTTTAAGTCCAGCACCTTGCAGGTCACCCTGGACTTCTTGAACAGCTAAACTCATTCAGGTTTCTCCGAGTCACTCAGAACGTGACCCATTTTTTCGCGCTTGGTCTTGAGATAGAAATGATTGACACGATTTGGGGGAATCTCGATGGGAATACGATCCACAATTTCAAGTTCAAAACCCGAAAGGCCTTCCATCTTGCGCGGATTGTTGGTCAGCAATTTCATTTTGCGGATTCCTAAGTCCGCAAGAATCTGCGCACCCACGCCATAGGTACGTTGATCGGGTTTGAAGCCCAAGTGTGTATTGGCTTCAACGGTATCAAACCCTTGTTCTTGCAACTCGTAAGCCTTCAGTTTATTGACGAGTCCAATGCCTCGACCTTCGTGACCGCGCATATACAGCAACACGCCACCGTTCTGACCAATGTAGTGCATCGCGGCATGCAATTGCTCACCACAGTCACAACGCAGGGAATGGAAAATATCGCCCGTTAAACATTCACTATGCACGCGCACATTCACAGGCACGTCTGCTTTGATCTCGCCATTCACCCAAGCCACATGGTCAATGCCATCCATCTTGGAGCGGTAAGCGTAAACCTTGAACACGCCATCATCGGTAGGAATCGTTGGGGAAGCCACGCGCTCCACCAAGCGTTCTGAGCGCAGGCGATAACTGATCAAATCAGCCACGGTGATGATTTTTAGACCGAGCTTTTTCGCAAGGACTTTTAGTTCGGGTAAGCGTGCCATGGTGCCATCAGCATTCATGATTTCGCATAGTACACCCGCAGGTTCGTGGCCTGCCAAGCGAGCAATATCAACGGTTGCCTCGGTGTGCCCAGGGCGCACCAACACTCCACCGACCCGCGCCTTAAGAGGAAATGTATGGCCTGGAGTGACAAAATCTTGCGCCTTGAAACGAGGATCCGCCAAACGACGCGAAGTCAGTGCACGCTCTGCAGCCGAAATGCCCGTAGTGGTGCCTTCGCGAGCCTCTACTGAAACGGTAAAAGCGGTTTCGAACTTCGACGAATTATTCTGCGCCATCATGGGAATATTCAGTTCTTCAACACGAGTCGCTTCAATCGATGTGCAAACTAAGCCACGACCATGAGTAGCCATGAAGTTGACTTGTTCCGCTGTGCAGAGGCTTGCCGCGCATGCGAAATCACCCTCGGACTCGCGATCTTCATCATCGACAATGATGATAATGCGGCCTTGGCGGATCTCTTCAATCGCCTCTTCCACGGTATTCAACATCAATAGGCCTGCTTGATAAAATTTTCCACGTATTTGCCGATCATATCGACTTCAAGATTCACAGGTTCACCGACATGCCATTCGAGCACATTGGTCTTGGTAACAGTCTCGGGAATCAAAGCAACGCGGATTGCGTCTAAACTCTTCTCAGCAACCGTGAGACTAATGCCATCAAGGGCTACCGAGCCTTTCTGAATAATATAGCGACGATAATCAGGAGATACTTCGAGCACAATTTCTACACCAGTTTCGCGCTGAATATGCTCGCGCACAATCACCGTTCCATCGACATGTCCCATCACATAATGGCCACCCATAAGGCTATCGGGGCGGCAAGCTTGTTCAAGATTTACCTTCGATCCAACCTTCAAACGGCGAAACGACGTGGTCTCAACGGTCTGATTGATGAGAGTAAACCAAGCAAGATCGGAACTTGCTTCTTCGATAGTGAGGCATACGCCATTATTGGCAATGCTATCTCCGGCCTTGGCATTCACAAAGAATCCCTTAGCTTCAACCTGCATGCGCAAAGCATCACCCCGAGGTTCGAGAACTCGGATTATACCTATCGCTTGAATGATTCCTGTGAACATGTGAATTCCGTTAAAAAATCGCAATCAACGAGCTCAAATCTACTTAAATGAAGGCCATCTTTCCATGTGGGCACAAGCTCACGCTCCCAAGGTAGCCCTTCCCCCAAAAGTTTGGGTGCGGTCAAGAGCAATAATCGATTGAAAAAACGCGGATCTTCGAGCAAAAGCTTCGCCATCTTGGCGCCCGCTTCAAAGAGCACGCGATGAAAGCCTTGTGCGCCTAAGCGAGCGAGCAATCCCAGCCACGCCTCGGCAAATTCGGGCGCAGACCAGGTTTCAAGTTGTACATGCTCACAGCCCGAGAGCGCCGATTGTGGAAGACGCGAATAGACCATGGTCGGGGCCGCTTGGTCATGAAATAATTTCAGATTCACCGGAAGCTCGGTTCGGCTACAAACCACGATGCGCATAGGATTATTGCCTACCACACCGCGCACAGTAAGTAGTGGATCGTCGTGCAAAGCTGTTCCACCACCCACCGCAATCGCATCCACACGCGCCCGCAAACGGTGAACCCATTCACCCGTCACAGCGCCAGTAATCTGGGTTCGCTCGCGAAGCACCCCTGCAATAAATCCATCGAGGCTCTGGGCAATTTTCACATCGACCCAAGGCAAGCCAGTGCGCATGTGATAAAAGAATCCGCGGTAAAGTTCCGTCGCTTGCTCGGCAAAGAGACCGAGTTCTACCTCAATCCCAGCTTCGCGCAATTTTTCGATTCCACCCCCATTCACGCGAGGATTTTCATCGATCACAGAAACAAATACACGCGCCACGCCCGCAGCAATAATCGCATCGGTACATGGAGGTGTGCGACCAAAGTGGCAGCAAGGCTCAAGCGTCACATACATATCAGCACCGCGCGCCCGTTCACCCGCATCGATCAGCGCCATCTTTTCAGCATGGTGACTGCCAGGAGGCTGCGTTCTACCACGCCCCACCACCACACCATCTTTGACCAAAATCGCACCCACAGCTGGGTTCGGGCGGCTCACACCAATCGACAGCAACGCCTCATCAAAGGCCAATTGCATGTAGTGTTCGTGGTTCATGGCGGGAATTTAGAATAGTTGAGAAGTGGAGATGAGAGCCGTTGAAAGAGTAAAATTGAAAATTGAAAAGCACGGCCGCAAACTTTCAACTCTCCATTTTCAATTCTCAATTCAAAATATTGCCGAGTACATCGAATTCTGGGGCAAAGCCCATCTATTCATGGTGTGGAGTTATCGCGATAATTCTTCTTCCTTTAGGTATATTCGAAGAAAGGGTACCTCGAAAAATTGCTTTGCGTTCATGAAATCGCGCAAAGTCGAGCAGAAGCAGGAATGAGGATTGGTGAATACTAGAGGTATTGACCAATTCGAATGACGAACTTATGCGATGTGCTCTTGCCGATTTCATAGGAAATGAATTTTTCGAGGTGCCCTCAATGCGGTTCAACGACAAACAGATCGGACTTTTAACCCTCGTGGTGCTCTTTGTCGTGGGCAGTTGGGTTGCGTTGATTATGGTGCAGAAAAATCGCGCAGCAAAAACTCATATCACCGTAATCTTTGACGAGCTTGGATCACTGCAACCCGAAGATCCTGTTACTTCGCGCGGCTATGTGGTTGGCAAGGTGGGTACGGTCGCATGGATCGATACAAAAGCTCGCGTAGATCTGCTATTAACAGAACCAATGATCATTCGTGAAGGCGCTGTCATTCGCAATGAAAATTTTAGCTTGATGGGACAACGTCGCGTTGAAATCACTCCGAGTGCCAAAGGCACCATCATCGATTCTGACTACATCTTTGAAGGCGTTTTTGAGCCTGGAATTGCAGAAGCCATGCACTTAATGATCAAGGTGCAAGAGCAGGTGATCGCGGTGCGCTCTATTGTATTTATGCTGCACGATGGCGACGCAAACCATCCTTCAATCCCCCAAGCAACCAAAGCCGTTCTAGATCGCAGCGAACAAACGCTTAACGAGCTTGATCGCATCTTGCAAAAAGCAAATCCACAAATCAATGGAACCCTTGCGCAAGTCAATTCGCTCACAAGCCAAGCTGTGAAAATCACTCAGCAAACCGACACAACGTTGCGCTTGGTAGAAAAGCAAGGCCACGCAAGCATTCAAAGCGCAGACCAACTGCTCGCCGACATGCAAAAATCCCTTGTGACTCTCATCGCATTTTTAGATCACCTCGAATCTCAGCCCTTTACACAACAGCTTCTGGATCGCAAGGATCTCATTATTCAAGTCAACGATTTGATTGCAACATTAAAAAGTGCCTTAGCCTTATTTGATGCCAAGGGTGGACTCAAAATCACCGATGAAAATGGTAAGCCTCGCCCATTGACGACATTCCACAACGTCAACTTGATTCATAAGACCGCGAGAGAAAAAGCCCAGTTACGCCTTTTAAACTCAGCGTCTTCATCACCATCTACTTCACCCACTTCAGGATCACCTCAATAACCTGCACTGGCTGAATTGGCTTGGTCAGGTAATCATTCATTCCTGCAGCAAGGCAAAGTTCCCGATCACCTTCCATGGCGTTGGCAGTCATGGCAATCACAGTAATCGCAGAGTTGCGGACATGCCCAAGACCACTGCGGATTCCACGCGTTGCAGCTAAGCCATCCATCACTGGCATTTGCACATCCATGAGTACAGCATCAAAGTCATGGCGAGCTAAAATATCTAAGGCTTCCATTCCGTTGTAAGCGCCCATGGCTTCAAAGCCAGCCTTCTCAAGTACGCGCATGGCAAGCTTGTAATTGATAGGATTATCTTCCACGAGCAAGATACGACGGCCTGCGCCAATGCCCGAATTGAGCGCGGATACAGGAGCATGCGCAACTTCAATCTGCTTTTGTTCCAACTGTTTCAAGATGCGTTTTGTTGAACTAGGCTTGAGCGGTTGAGTCAACCAAAGGCTTCCACCAACAAGCGCGGTTCCCATGGGTACACAGCGGATCAACCAAGGAATTCCTTGAAATTTTTCGCCGAGCACCGTCGCTAAATAAACAGACGGCAAGTCGCTTTGAATAAGGCTTCCCGACCATTCTCGTTTCGAACGAACACAAACTCCAAGCTCATCTAAACTCTTTACTTGCGTTACCCTCGCACCTTGAGATTCCAGCAGCAAACTTTCCCAATGGCGCGAGGCATCGTGCGCATCAAACAATAACCAACACTGCCCGAGCAACGGTTTTGCCCCACCCCATTTTTCAATCCAGTCTTGAGTGTCCTCTGCCAAAGTATTTTTTAGGGTGAACCAAAAACGGCTGCCTTCATCAATTTTTGATTCCACCTGTAAATCGCCACCCATCATTTGCACCAACTGCTTGGAAATGGTAAGACCAAGCCCCGTGCCCCCAAACTTGCGAGTTGTTGTTGCATCCGCCTGCTGGAACGGCTGAAACAAGAATGCCGCATGCTCCACATCAATTCCAATTCCTGTGTCGCGAACATCAATCCGAATACCATTGGTTTCTGCGCAACGATCAATGCGTAAAACGACTTCTCCCACGTGCGTAAATTTTACCGCATTGCCGAGTAAGTTCAGCAGCACCTGTCGAATGCGAATCATATCCCCGACAATCACAGCAGGAAGCGATGGGTCAATCCATACGGCAAAGTGAATCCCTTTTTCTTTGGCCTTAATTCCAATCGTGTCTCCAACAGATTCGACCAACTCCACAATGTCGATTGGAACTTTTTCAATTTCAAGGCGCCCAGCTTCAATCTTTGAATAATCCAGAATGTCGTTAATGATTTGCAACAAAGCATCGGCGCTCTTACGAATCATCTCCACATATTCGCGCTGTTCTAAGTTCATTGGGGTGTCAGCGAGTAATGCGGTCATGCCCGAAACACCATTCATAGGCGTGCGAATTTCATGGCTCATATTCGCTAAGAACTGGCTCTTGGTTTGGCTAGCACGTAAGGCTTCATTAGCCATCAATTCAGTTTCCTGCTGAGCCTTGCGCAGATTGTCTTCCGTTTCTTTAAGCTGAGAAATATCACCCAAAACAACAATGACTTGGTTACGTCCCGCTACTGTGAAGAATTCAAGATTCAGCAGCAGAACCTGGATTTGATTCTCTCTATTCTTAATTTGCACCTCATAATTTTTAAGCGGGTTTTGTTGAGAAAGAGCATCCCTTACAAAAGCTAATGAGGATTCCCCAAACAAAGGAAGCGCATTCCAAATGGACTCCCCTACCATATCTACTCCAGGAGTTCCAAGCACTCGAGCAAAAGCATCATTGACCTCCACCAAGGTGTTGCCTTCGCATTCCACCAGCGCCATCATCACCGAGTTCAGGTAGAATAGCTTTGAAAATTTTGCTTGGGAATCCATTAAGCGAGACACGTCTTCTGCGACTAAAAACACCACATTCTCCCCATCCCAAACACCAGGAGACATATGCATCTCAACAGGAAATTCCGTGCCACCAATCCAAGTGAAACTAACTTCCAACCGCCGCGTCGCGCCGGTCAACGCATCAAACAAGCCGCGCGTAAACAGCGAGCGATCAGCTTCGTTTACAAACTCCACCAACCGGTGTCCACCAAAGTCTTCGGAGTGCTGTGCAAGCCGCGCTTGCGAAGATTGATTCGCCTGCAGCACGTATCCATTGCGATCTAACACAAACAGCAAATTGCTTTCCGTTTCAAAAAAACTCCGCAAATTATCTTGGCCCTGCTGCAACTGATTTGCGAGTTCATGCGAACTGGTTATATCCTGCAAAGTTACTAGCAGGCAAAGTCTTGCATTGTATTCAATGGGCGACATTCCTAAGCGGAGATTGACTTTTTCCCCCGACTCTTCAGCTTGCTGCAGCACAACGTCTTTATTTGAAAATTGAGTTCTATTGAGCAATTCAGGGTGATCCCATTCTTGCCCAATCCACATTCGCATTCGCTGCTCTAAGCTTGGTGTTGCAGGGTTCGCACCGATAAGTTGAAAGGCCTTAGCATTTGCGTATGCCGCATGATGCGTTTCAGGAATCAAAATGATTACGCCAATATCCATGGAACGAAGCACCGTCTCTAACTGCTTTTGGCTATATGCAAGATGCTGTGTGCGCTCTTTGATCTCTTCTTCCATTCGACGAGAATATCCAACCAACAGCCACACGACTCCCGCTAAAAAGTGGTTCACAATAAAGCCAACAAAAAGGATATTCAGAATGTTTGGATTTCCATGCTCTTCAAAGAATTCTTCCGTTGGCTTTTCAATGAGCTCAATTCGCAAAGAACCATCTTGAATCACAGTCGTATGAGTCCAACGCCGCCGATCTGAATTAGACGTGAAATGAATCAGGGTTTTCTGCACCCCAGTACGCAAGTCGGCAACTTTCAGTTCCGCCTGTAGCTCCGCAGCCACACCTTTCGCACCTCCTTCTCCAAGAATTTGTTCTAAATCCAAAGCCCCTAAAAAAACGACATCGGTACTTTGCGATGGAAAATATTTGACACAAAGAACAGTGTCGATCAAAATAATCTGCTGCTGTAAAATATCTGGATTCAACTGCACCGGTGGAAGCCACGGACTTTCTTGCAAGGTAGGAGTCCAAGAATAGGAGAATGAACGAGATGTTTTCTGCTCCCCCCGAAATATTCCCTGCACACCCATTTCTACCGCAATTCCGTCCCCAGGCCCGCTTTCCCTATGCTGAAGATGCTCTTCGACATTCTGAATTGCATGGGCAACACGCAAATTCTGGGTCTCTGCATGAAGGACAAACATTGTATAGAGATGGTTTTCCGAATTGCGCGAAATAGCAAGCGCAATCAGAAGTGTCGCAAACAACCCCAATCCGAGAATGCCCAAGGTAGCCCCATGCCCCATGCGCAAGCTGATTCGCCAAGCGACATCTAAAATAGCTTGCCTCCGAAATTTCACTGATGCACCTCAAACATGGCGCGCCAAGACGTTTCCAAAGTCACTTCACGAGGATACATAGCCCAATGCAATTCCAAAAGGCTCGCAGCAAGAAACAGACTCACCATGAGAATCCAAACTGCAATCAACCGTTTAGGCGAAAAAGTCAAAATGCACCCCTGCTTTCATCTTTTCTCAGATTATACCATCATTTTCTCCCCCCCCTTGAAGAATTAGGTTGGCATACTATATTTGCTGACCTAACAACGATGCCTCATAGCTCAGTTGGTAGAGCAACCGGCTGTTAACCGGTTGGTCCCTGGTTCGAGTCCAGGTGAGGCAGCTCACGAAGCCTCCGCTTTAATAAGCGGGGGCTTCTTTTTTTTGGGGGGGAACTATTCATTTAAACGACTGTAGGGGTGCCCGGTATGTACTTTACGTTGGCTCTTTCCCACTTTGCGCTTTACACTAGCCATCCTTAGCCATCACACCCAGATTTCAGTTGCCGAGTACATCGAATTCTGCGGCTAACCCTTTCAATATATAGATGGTGGAGTTATCGCGATAATTCTCTTTTTTTAACTTCATTATATGCGCGTTCCCTATTTTTCCCTTGTTCTACTCCCATTACTTCTTTGTTCTTGTGGCATATTCAAGAGTTCCCACAGTCCAGATGCAGCGGGCTCCTTTGCCATGGTGAGCCTCAATCCTACAGGGGAAAGCACTTGGATCAGCGCATCTTCAAAAGTTCGCTTGAGCTACCCCTTTTCACTCGGCGAACATGAGGTGACTCAAGGCGAGTATCAAAGCCTTATGGGAACAAACCCCATCAAGCCAACGGAATCAAATTATGGGTTGAATAAACCAGTCACACAAGTCTCATTTTTTGATGCGGTGCTCTTTTGCAATGCCGCAAGTAAAAGCCTTGGCCTAGACACTGTTTACTCCTATAGCGCAGTAAGCAAAAGCCCTGATGGTGTTACAGGATCTATCGAATCGTTGCTTGCCGATTACCGCAAAAATGGCTATCGCCTGCCAACCGAGGCAGAATGGGACTTCGCAGCCAAAGACTCAACAAAAAATCAATACGCATGGAGTAGCGATACAAGTAAAGCCACGCAATATGCATGGATAAGCAATAATGCAAATGATTCCCTTCACACTATATGCACCAAGGAAAAGACAGGCAAAGGCTTTTGTGATCTAGCCGGCAACGCAATGGAATGGGTCGACGGATGGATGGGTCCATTGCCCATAGACACAGCGACAGACTATGTGGGACAATCTACACCGAACTCTGGCCAAGAGCGCATCGCCAAAGGCGGGCACTACCAAGCTCCCTTTACCAGCACAAACACATGGTTGCGTAGTGATATTTATCCGCTGTATTCCACCAGTCGTACTAGCTACATAGGCTTCCGAATTGCCAGGGGTGTCATTGCAAAGCCTCAATTCTTGCAAGGCACTTCAGCCTCCGTTGCCTCGGGAACCCCGGCTCGCCTCATTGCTACGCGCAATCAAATCCGCTCGTTCTTTGGGTCAACCCAAGTCAAGCTCGTCTTCGTCAACGGGACCAATGACCGCATGACCCTTGTGGACTATTCCAACAGCGCAGCCATGCCCATCGAAAAAGATTTTGGATTCCCAGTCCGCCACCCCAAGCTCAGCCCCAACGGAGCATGGATCGCCTTCACGAACTTATCCAAAGGGCAAGGAGGCCTAGGCAAAACTTGGATCACCCGCGCCACCGGAGTCGATACAGCATCGCTTTGGGCAGACAGCGTAACCATTCCGGTCTGGTCGATCACTCCCTTGGGGGACACGAACCTAATCATGGTCTCCAGTGCCGCCGCGAATGGAGATTCCCTCACTTGGGCAAAGAGCTTCACCAATGTTTACCGATTCGACCAAGGAAGCAAAGTCGCACAATCTCAAATCCCTGGAGCCTACTACAACGGTCGATCAAGCAACGGCCGCTTCTTTGTCAGCTCCTATACCAGCTTGCGCGTATACGACCAAGATTCTGCTCAAGTCAAAACACTTTTTCAATCTCCAGAGAATGGCAAAACCCCAAGCGGATCCACCCAAACCTGCAACGCCAGCACAAGCCCCGGAAGCACAAATTCAGCGAGCACCAATCGCATCCTCTTCCTCGACTTTGGCTACGCAGATAAATCAAGCCTCGTCGGTCGTCCCTACGCAGCACACGAATTCATCTTCTTCATGAACCCCGCCACCGGCCAAGTCACCGATACCCTACAAGTTCCCTCACCCTATACCGGCTGGGATTTCACCGAATGGTCTACACACCCCGAATATGTCGTAGCCTCCGTTACCGATGGAACCGACATGCACAAAGCGATTTATGCCATTCGCACAACCGATCACGCCATGTTGAAACTAGCGGAAGGTGACGATGTTTTAATGCCGCATTTATTCATCCCAGGCATCATCCCCACAGGTCTCGAAATCCCAGACAGCATCTTCATGTACAATGAACCCGGCAATTCGTGGAACGAACAATTAGGTGCGAAAATGATGCGCTACTGGAGCATGCGAGACTCCTTGCAAATCCTAGTAATTGGCAGTTCACGCACCATGAATGGAGTCAACACAGAACTTTTTGCACCACTGCATGCAATGAATTTCTCGATGTCTGGCATGGATCAATGGTCTTCCATGATTTTCTTCAACTCCTACATGAGCCAGCATTCACCGCAAATCAAGTGGCTGGTTTTGGATCTCTCTTTAGACTTCTTGTATTGCACACTTGACACACGCTGGAACGTGCGCTGGAGCCTCTCGGAAGGTTACCAATACGATAAATCGCAGCAATTCTACGCACACGGATTCCCACGAGCCTTTGATACGCTTCTCCAAATCAGTGAAACACCGCGCCTAGACAATGTGTTTACTCCTACAGGCTTTGCCGCTTCACCATCCGCAGGCTGGGGAAGCAATCTCGACTATGAACCGGCAACCTTCCCGCTTAACCAACAAGCGAACTGGAGCACAACACTTGACTCAATCGAAGCCTTTTTCAAACAACTAGAAGCCAGCGGAATTCGCATCATCGGAGTGATACCCCCACAGGATCCACAATACATAACCATCAACGAATGGGGTCGCTATGGGCCGAGCCTCGACCAAGCGAAAGTGATCATGCAACGCATCAACGGACTCGAAAGCAAGCACTCCAATTTTCGCCTACTCGACCAACACAAATTTGGCCAGCACGACTACAACGACAGCGACGCACTCAATAACGATCACCTCTCAAGCCTTGGCGCAGTAAAGCTCACAACCCGCATCGATTCTGTAATGAAGGCATGGGGCAATTGATTTTTGCATTATAAAGGGGCACTATCCCACAGAGTAACTTCGCGGTGGCGCCCCTCGGGTCAGCCTCCTCGCTTCGCTGCGGGGTCTGCCCCTACCCCTAAAAATTCGGGAATTATCGTGATAACTCCACCTTCCACGAATAGATTAGCTCTGCCGCAGAATTCGATGTACTCGACAATATTTTGAATTGAGAATTGAAAATGGAGAGTTGAAAGTTTGCGGCTGTGCTTTTCATCTTTCAATTTTCAATTTTACTCTTTCAACTACCTCCTTCTGTGGGCAAACAGCCAAGAATGGGAAGTTGGAGTTACGCGATAATTTTAAATCCATCAATCTCAGAACAAAGATCAAACATGGGTGGAGTCAAACCGATAATTCCCAAAAATTCCATTCATCGCCCGCTTGTTGCCTTAGCTTATGCATCTATCTATATTGACGCATAGATTAGGATTTCACTCAACAAGGAGCCCGTTATGGCGAACTACTTCTTCTCTTCCGAGTCTGTGTCAAAGGGACACCCAGACAAGGTTGCCGACCAAATTTCCGATGCTGTTCTCGACGCGATGCTCGCGCAAGATCCCAAGAGCCGCGTGGCTTGCGAGACCTTGGTGACCACCGGTCTCTGCGTCATCGCGGGTGAAATCACCTCGAAGGCTGTCGTCGATTTCCAGAAAATTGCACGCGACACCATCAAGAGCATCGGCTACACCGATTCCGACATCGGCTTTGACTACAAGTCTTGCGCAGTGCTCGTCGCTTTAGACAAGCAATCTCCCGATATTGCCCAAGGCGTGAACGCTGCTGCCGCTGAAGGCAAAGACACCGCAGAACAAGGTGCTGGCGACCAAGGCATGATGTTCGGTTATGCGTCCGACGAAACCGAAGAGCTCATGCCTCTTCCCATTTCTCTTGCACACAAACTCATGGAAGGCATTCAAGACCTGCGCGAGTCTGGCAAGATCAAGTGGCTGCGCCCCGATGCCAAGAGCCAAGTGACTGTCGAATATGACGAGAACCATGTGCCCGTGCGCGTCGACACCGTGGTCATTTCCACCCAACATACCGAAGATGTGAAGCATGCAACCATCAAGAAGACTCTGATCGATCAACTCGTAAAAAAAGTGATCCCAGCAAACCTTCTGGATAAAAAGACTCGATATCTCATTAATCCAACCGGTAAGTTCGTAGTTGGCGGACCACACGGCGACTGCGGCCTTACTGGCCGTAAGATTATCGTCGATACCTATGGTGGCGCAGGCCGTCATGGTGGTGGCGCATTCTCCGGCAAGGACCCATCCAAGGTGGATCGCTCGGCAGCATACGCAGCGCGCTATGTCGCCAAGAACATCGTGGCAGCAAAGCTCGCCAAGCGTTGCGAAGTTCAGGTTGCTTACGCAATCGGCTTCCCCGAACCCGTGAGCGTGAACGTGAACACCTTTGGCACCGGCACAATCAACGACCGCGCTTTCGAAGCCCTAGTGCGCAAGCACTTCGACCTAAAGCCCGCAGGCATTGTCAAGATGCTCGACCTCTTGAAGCCCGGCTTCCAAGCCACCGCAGCCCTCGGCCACTTCGGCCGCAAAGGCGCTCGCTTCACCTGGGAAAAGACAGACAAGGCTGCTGCATTAAAGCGTGACGCTTCCGCGCTAAAAGTGTGAGTAAGTTGAAAATTGAGAATTGAAAGTTGAAAGTGAAGAAGGCCTCAACATGACTGCACAACGAAATACAAAAAGCGTTTTGCACGAAAAGTCGCTGCACTTTGCTGTGGAATCTGTGAGGCTTTCTGAGCACTTATCCCAAAGTAGCCGGAATTATCGTCTTGCGGATCAAATTCTTCGGAGCGGAACTTCGATTGGTGCGAACATACGAGAATCCACTAACGCAGAAAGCTCCGCAGACTTTGTTCATAAACTTTCAATTGCCTTAAAAGAATGCGGAGAAACATTGTATTGGCTTGATGTTCTCGTTCTTTCAGAGCGTATTACTCAAGATCAATTTGAACAGTATTCAAAACTTGCTTCAGAATTGCACGCGATGCTAACTGCAGCAATAAAAACCATGAAACGAAAGGGAGTTCGAAAGCTTTGAGATGATCTGGTAAAGATCTTTCAATTTTCAACTTTCAATTTTCAATTAAGGAATCCCATGTCCAAAAAGTCGTCTCTCGAATACAAAATCACCGACATCTCCCTCGCGGCCTGGGGCCGCAAAGAACTCGACTTGGCAGAAAAAGAAATGCCAGGTCTTATGTTCGTGCGCAAAGAATTCTCTAAGGCAAAGCCACTCAAGGGTCTTAAAATCATGGGCTCTTTGCACATGACTATTCAGACCGCAGTGCTTGCAGAAACGCTGGTAGAGCTTGGTGCAGAAGTGCGTTGGTGCTCCTGCAATATTTTCTCTACCCAAGACCATGCTGCCGCGGCACTCGTGGTCGGCAAGAACGGCACCGCCGAAAATCCACAGGGCATTCCTGTGTTCGCATGGAAGGGAGAAAACCTTGCAGACTATTGGTGGTGCACCGAACGCGCCCTCGATTTCGGCAAAGGCACAGGCCCCGACCAGATCGTGGACGACGGTGGCGATGCGACCCTGATGATCCACAAGGGCGTGGAATGGGAAGCTGCAGGCAAGGTTCCTACCGCAAAGCCAAGCGATCCCGAAGATTGGCGCGAGCTGTTGGGAATCATGAAAACTCTCTTCGCAGCAAATCCAGGACGTTGGACCAAGGTTGCGAAGAAGGTGCGCGGCGTTACCGAAGAAACCACCACAGGCGTGCATCGCTTGTACCAAATGGCCAAAGAAAAAAAATTACTGTTCACCGCAATCAACGTGAACGACTCCGTGACCAAGTCAAAGTTCGATAATATTTATGGATGTCGCCACTCCGTAATCGACGGTCTCAATCGCGCTACCGATGTCATGATTGGTGGCAAGGTTTCCGTGGTTTGCGGCTTCGGTGAAGTCGGCAAGGGATGTGCACAAGCCCTACGCGGACAAGGCTCACGCGTCATCGTGACAGAAATTGACCCGATCTGCGCATTGCAGGCCGTGGTGGAAGGCTACGAAGTCAAGCGCATCGAAGATGTCATTCACGAAGCCGATATTTTCGTCACCACTACTGGCAATTATAAAGTGATTACCGTTGAGCAAATGAAGAAAATGAAAGATGGCGCCATCGTCGGCAACATCGGTCACTTCGACAACGAAATCGATATGGCAGGACTTGAAAAGGTGAAGGGAATCCAACGCATCAACATCAAGCCACAATATGATCGCTGGGTGTTCCCCGATGGCCACAGCGTCTTGATCCTTGCCGAAGGCCGCCTCATGAACCTCGGCTGTGCAACCGGACACCCTAGCTTCGTAATGAGCGCAAGCTTCGCGAACCAGACCTTAGCGCAGATCGAACTCGCCACCAACCTCAAGGCTTACAAGACCGACGTATACATCTTGCCTAAGAAGCTCGATGAAAAAGTCGCGCGCTTGCATTTGGCACAACTCGGTGTGAACCTCACTGTTCTCTCTAAGGAACAAGCAGGCTACATCAACGTGCCAGTGGAAGGGCCGTATAAAGCTGAACACTACCGCTACTAGGGTCTTTGGTCTGTCTCGAAGCGCATCGTTGCGTCATGGGGCCCACCATCTGCGCTCAGCGTACGGGAGTACGCTTTCGCTTGCTGGTCCCCCCGTTCCTTGCGCTGCATCTTCGATCCAGACCAAATACGGTATGCTGACATACAAAAAGAGCCTCGGAAAATTCCGGAGCTCTTTTTTTGTTAAATAATCTTGCTAAATAAGTGATCTTATTTGTCGCTGATAACAATTAGCACTCGGCTTCCTTATAATGGTTTCTGTTGCATGGATTTACTCGCATTTATCACAACTTGCCAGCAAACGGAATCAGCAGAGAAATTTTATTTTTCTCGGTGGCTAAGCAAATGAGTGTCCTCTATAAAAGACAAGAAAGCGACCGTCTCTTTGAACTTAAAATTAGTGACAACTCCTTGCACTCAACGCTACCACATTCGCATAATGAATCGTCGTTAGGATTTATAGAGAAAGGGTGTTGTCGAATTGAAGTTCGTGGGTACAGCAAAACGCTTGAAGCACCTTCTCTCGTATATTTCGCTCCAGGAATCGTTCATTCGTCTATTGCAGATACGACGGCAGAATGGCGATTTCGCGTCATCTATTGGAACGCGCATAATAAGTATTCGCATTGCCATGTGGCACAAACAACCCTAGATCCAATTTCTGCACTGAAGGTTGAACAGCTTTATACTCATTGGGAAAAAGTACCGGTAGATCCTGTGATCCTTGAAGCTCTTCTTGACTCATTTATCAGCCCACAAAACAATGATGCTGCAATTGAATCACCAATATGGAACGAGATGGAAATTCTTCTTAAGCACGATTATGAAGGATTCTGGTCCCTAGATAGATTGGCTGCGAAAATGGGATACGATAAGCGATATTTAACAAGAGTTTTCAAGCGACGTTTTGGAACGACGCCTGCTTTTTATCGACAAATTTGCAGAGTAACACATGCTAAAGATCTTCTTCGGCAAGGCTATGCAATTAGTGACGTTGCTCAAATATGCGGCTTCCATGATCAAAGCCATTTGACGAAGGTTTTTGTTGCCTTTTCTGGAACAACTCCCAAACATTACCGAGAAGCATAAGCCGTTTTTGTACAAGACTTCGTTAAGTCAAAATTCTATGATAAAAGCATGGTCATAGAAAATCAGCACAATAATGGAGTTAGCATGTCAACAATTCAAAGTGGAAATCAAAAACTTTACTATGAGATGTACGGAAAAGGAGAGCCTGTTATCTTTATTCCCGGTTTAGGTGCATCTAGGCTAGGTTGGACGAAGCAGATACAGGCGTTCTCAAAACGATACTTAATGATAATTATGGATAATCGCGATGCTGGAGATAGTGGCTTAAGCGTTGATCCGTATGCAATCGCAGACATGGCTGATGATGTTGCCAGTGTGTTAAAAAGCATTAGTGCAAAGCCTGCGAATATTGTTGGAATATCGATGGGAAGTTTTATCGCACAACATCTGTATTTGCGTCATCCTGAGTGTGTGAAAAAGCTGGTACTAGTGTCTTCTACTGCTGGTGGGAGTAGCCACGTGCAGCCGGATCCTGAAGTCATCAAGGTTCTTCATCAAAACCCAGACGAAGATAAGGAAACCTATGTACGGAGACTTCAAACGGCAGCAACAGGACCTGGTTTTGCGAGTCGGTCTCCAAATGATTTTGAACTTCTTGTTGGTAATGCACTAAAATTCACCATGTCTCAGAATGCGTATATGCGCCAATTTTCTGCAGCTAGGTCACATTATAGTGAGGGCACGCAAAAATATTTAGCCACAGTCCGAGTGCCAACGTTAATCGTTCATGGGGAATGCGATCCATTAGTTCCTTTTGCAAATGGGCAAGCGCTAGCAAAGCAAATTCCAGCTTCAAAAATTATTTCATTTCCTAGTGTTGGACATTTACCTCATATTGAATCCACAGAGCGGTTCAATCAAGAAGTGATTCAATTTCTCGAAAACTGAGTTGATCATTCCAAGTTTAAAATCAGGGGTATATATTATTGATATTATGCGAGATAATGTTCTGCTAGAAAGAAAGTCTTTTATTATTCAATGATTTTGGCGAACGCAGAATTTCTGTTGGGTATTGATGGATCATTAATCTCGTTTACAGAACATTAATCCGGTAACGGCTATTCTGAATAAAAAAGAGTCCCAGAAAATCCGGGGCTCTTTTTTATTTGAAGATAGTGACTTTCGTTATTTCACTTGCACAGCTTGTACATGGGTTCCAAACGATCCTGAGGTGCGAACCACGTAAATGCCTCGACTGATTTCACCGAGCGCAAAGCGATGAGTTCCAGCGTCTAGAGACCCTTTGTACAGATTCGCTACACGACTTCCAAGGATGTTAAAAAGAGCAACATCGACGAGCCCCGAAGCAGGAACTGTGATGAGAAGTTCGTTCCCTTGTACACGAGCGGAAAGCATCGCGCTGGTAACAATATTCTTTTGCGTAGCAACAGAAACATTCGCCCAACCAGGCATTTTGTCTAGCGTAATTACTCGATCATCCGCCATATTGCGCTTCCATATAGAGTCAGCAGTCTTACTGATAAATCCGCCGCTCCAGCTTTCGTACCAAGGCATCCACCAAGACCACAGCGCACCATCCTCCGCCATTGAATTCACATCAGGGATTGGACCATTTTCGGAAAGCGCCAAAATCTTGTTTTGTCCAAAGTTTTGAATGAGTGAGTCATAGGCAGAAGCATTGCTTTTGTTGTCATAAGCGTTGTTATAAATGTCCACGGAGAGAATATCGAAGTTGGTGGCACCGGGATTCCACGTCGTATAGCTTGCGGTCTGCGGATTAAATACCCAAATGACATTCTTCACGCCGTCTACATTGACCATGCGATCATACATGAGCCGATACAGAGCTCCAAATTGTTCACCCGTGTGGGTACTCCACCAGAACCAAGTTCCACCAGACTCGTGGAGTGGCCGGAAAATGCATGCTACGCTATCTTTCTGCAGAGTGAGGAACTGACTTGCTACATGGTCGATATCTTCAATCATCGCTTTATACTTACTAGATGAAGTATCCCAAGTGGTGGTGCCGGTAACAAAAGCCTTGGTGAAATCGAACGTAGTGTATGGAGTTCCTGCGCCCTGTACGTAGAAAGCATCAACAGAATCGCTAGGGTCTTTCCAGTGCCATGTGAACGCAGGAATACCACCAGCATTCCAAAGATCTGTAGCGAGCTTCACAGCCGTTGCCGTGTACCCCTTGTACCACCCATTGGTGTCACCAACAGCACCCGTTGAAAACAGGAAATCGAACCCAATAAGCGCCGGATATTTTCCGCTTCTGGTGAACACAGTATCGGGGTCAGACTGATCCTTGAATGGCGTATAGGAGGTTAGTGCGCTGTTGCCGTAATCATACACGAAGTCCAGATTTCCAGTCATGATACCTGAAATCGTTTTGACTCCGAAATTCGACTTGAGAAACGAATACAATTTGCGAGCCGAAGTCGTAGCTCCGTTTGTGACAGGGTCATTGCTGAGTGTAAACGGCTTAGCAATATGTTTATCAACGGTGATGTAATCAAAATAGGTATAGCCCCAGCTCGCGCGAATAGCGATGGTGTTTGCTCCAGTTGCTAGCTTAACCGTCGTTGTAACAACGTGTCCAAACGTGAGATTCGTAGAGTCGAAACTCAATTGCCCCACATTCGTTCCATTCACATCCAAGTATTGGATTTTGTGATTTTCATAGCCGGAATAATAAAAGGCTACATCGTACATTCCCGCAGCTGGAGCTGTGACATTGAATGTAATCGAACCTGTTTGCAACTTGACGTACTTCCCGCCAGAAGCAGAAGCTAAAGCAACCGTGGCAGTACCACTCTGTGTCGCATCTTCGGCTTCGTAAACCGTTGCGTTTGCGAGAACCGCGAGCAGAGAGGAAACGAAAACAATGGTGATCAATTTCATAAAAATCCCATTTCGAGTTTCAAGCTTGATAAAAAGATATACACCTAGAGCGGTTCGGCATCATTGAAGTATATCACGTGAAAGAACATGAGTAACGGAATGCAACAATTATCACAAATAACTAAGAAAATTCATAGCTCCTTCTTGTATTTACCGCTCTCTTAATCGTCCTAAAACAATTATGCTCACAACCGCACAACCCGCAGAAACAAGCCACGCATTCGCTAAGGTGCTGACTTGCGCCATCTGACCACCAAAGAGCAAACCCGCGCCAACGCCCATATCAAAGGCCGTGAAATATGTGGAATTTGCCGTGCCACGTTGATGATGTTCAGCACGCTGCACAATCCAATTTTGCAAGGCAGGGAACCCAACACCGTAAGCAACGCCAAGCAATAGCGCCACCGCGAAATACACCGCAGCAAAAGGAAATAAACCCAAAGCAACCAAAGACAAGGCTGCCAAAAAAGAACCAAGTAATGCCAGGCGAACAGTCCAACCCTTATCAAGCAAAGAGCTACAAAGGATGCGCGACAAAATAAAGCCCACGGAAATCAACACAAAAAAGAAACCAGTGCCCGCAATTCCATTTTGCTTCCCATAAAGAGATGCGTAGGCCAATAAAAGTCCATAAGAGATGGTGAGGAACAACATGGCTATACCACCTAGAATTCCTTTTCTCAAAATAAAGCGATCCAAGGAAAGTACGCCATGAGCATGAGGTGCATGAAAGGGTTCACGAATCCACATTGTGACAAAGAATCCTAGAAGCGAAGTCCCTACGGCAACAGAAAGAACCCAAGTGAAATTCAAATGATCTTGCAAAAGAATTCCCAATAAAGGTCCTAGAGCCATGGCAATATTCATCGACATTCCATAATAGCCGATGCCCTCTCCACGACGTTCCGCAGGAACAATATCGATGGCAATCGTTGCCCCAGCAGGGATAATCAGCCCCCAAACCAAACCATGCAGTAGCCGCACCGCAAGAACAATCCACAGTGCTACCGCGCCGAAGTACAAAATTCCGCAGAATGTGAATAATGCAAAAATGATGAGATAAAACTTTTTGCGAGGAAAGGTGTCGATGAGAAATCCAGAGAAAGGCCTCATACAAAGACCCGCGACCACATAAGCCGCCATGACTACTCCCGCAAAAGAAGGCGTGGCATGCATTTCTTGAATTAAATGCACAGGCAGTGTTGGCATCAACAGGTAAAACGAAAAGGACATGAAGAAGTTGGCGATAAATGCGAGAATAAAATCCCGCGTCCATAGAGGTTTCATGGTTTCTCCAGATTCATAGTGGCAACAAACAGGGCTATGATCTGCTGCCATGCTATGGGCAATGGATGAAATTCTGGCGAAACCAATTAATTTCTTGTACGCAATCGTTAGCCAAAGTTCTGCGATGGAAGCAGGACTAGGCTCAAGCCGTTTTGCAAGATAGCAACGAAACCAAGAATTTTCATGCGTGAAAAAGATAAAACGCCTTTCAAAGACCGGAAGGCCAAGGATTCTTGCTACTCCAAGTCTCTGAGTGCTTTGGAATACAAGCCTCCATCGGTGGCCACAAAAAGCCGCCCTTTGAATTCTGTCACATCGTTGATGTTGGAATTGCTGAGTTCCGTATTGTCCAGTTCGATGGTCTTGCGAGACTTGATGGCAAAACGGAAAAGTCGCGATCCATAGATTGCGCCAAGAAATCCTGGGGTCTTGATTAGTCCTCCCGCACTACCCAAACCAGTATTGAAAGTGCTATCCCAAGTCGTGCCGCGGTTAGGAGAAATCCAGAGGATTCCATTGCGCTGCAAGGCAAATATCGAATCCTGATAAAATGCAATATCCGTAAAAGCCTTGCGTTGGTCTGACTCCCAAAGAAGAGTCAAACTGTCATTTTGTCGATTAATGATGTCTTCGGCAAGGCTTGTATCTACACGAAACTGCACCGAGTTGCCCCTAGTCGGAAGATGGAACCACCAATGAATATTGGCTCCAGACGTCGATATTTGGGCAATGCCATTATCCGTAGTGAGATAAAAATATCCATCATGATAGCGCTTGTTGTTCGTGCCGTATGCATCAAAAGGAAGA